>OGJK01001298.1_pt1 | contig 23166 bp, 17 predicted proteins | sample 1571961 | NCBI WGS metagenome assembly OGJK01 (sample SAMEA2582120, study PRJEB24529) | metagenome | biome: Human gut stool | place: China | collected 2011 | reverse complement strand
TATATTTGTTTTGATAGGAATTGTGTTTTTTATCACACGAACTGAAATTCACAAGATAAGAGATAAAAGTATTATTGATGAAATAAGAATGGATATTATATAAATTATTTGTGGGCTGTGCATGAACTCAATGATTATATGGGCAGAATTCTTGAGGAAATCTGTATGCAGTATTTATGGAAACACTGATAGAACGCAGTGGATTATTTTGTTACACGAAAATACATTATTTCCTGTTCTCAAAAACCGGATTTACAAAAGGGTGCATGGAAAAGGCAGCAGAGATGGGAAATGTGTCATTAGTAAAATATGAAGATATTATTGACGCGATGACTCATCAGTACCGGTGAATTTGACCTGTCTGCTATTATACGAAGGGAATATTATATGAAACAGAAACTGTTAGATGAACTAATGAAGGTATCGGAAGAAGAACAGAAATATCTGGACGGCCAGGGTAACATTGAAAGACAATTGTATGTGAACGAAAAGCTAGAGGAAATAGACAGGGAACGGCTGCTTCGCAGAGGACAGCTTATTACAGTACGTCCGCATAGCCGTTTTGTTGATTTCCCGGAACACAGACACAATTATGTAGAGATTATGTATGTGGTTCAGGGCAGTATTACGCATTATATAGAAGGAAAAGAATTAGTACTTCATAAGGGAGATGTCCTGATGCTGAACCAGCAGGTGGTGCATTCAATAAAAAGAGCGGATTATCAGGACATCGGTATCAATTTTATCGCACTGCCGGAATTCTTTGAGATACCTTTATCAATGCTCGGTGAAGAAAATGTCCTTGCCAGGTTTGTGACAGGTGTATTCAGGCAAAAAGATCCGGTTTCACATTATCTGCTGTTCAGACTGCAGGAAAATGAACAGGTTGAAAACCTTATGGAAAATATGGTGGAATCAATGCTGCACGGATATGCTGACGAAGATATTATAAACCAATATTCTATGGGAATTGTATTTTTGTATCTGCTGAAGCATCTGGAAAATCTTAGTCATAACTCTTCTATGGACTATAAGGAGACTGTAGTCCAGGCAGTGCTCGGATATATTAACAGTGACTGTAAAAATGCCAGTCTGACAAGAATTGCAGAGGAAACGCATCAGTCAATGACAACTTTGAGTAAGCTTATAAAAGAAAAAACCGGATACAATTTTCAGGAGCTTCTGCAAAGAAAAAGATTTCAGATGGCAGAGCATTTGTTAATGGATACAGACCTTACCATTGAGGAAATTGCTCTTGATGTAGGGTATGAGAACCAGAGCTATTTCTTTAAGCAGTTTAAAAACAGATATGGTGTGACACCAAGGCGATACAGGATAGAAAATAAGTGATGAGAAAATAAGGACAGTTTTTTAGTCTAATGAGAGGCTAAAAAGCTGTCTTTATTTTTGTTATCGTGAGAACCAAAAGAAAAAGCTTTGCTAGGAGGTATCTCATGAATAAATTAAACGCAGTTATTTTTGATCTTGATGGAGTTATATGTTTTACGGACAAATATCATTTTCAGGCATGGAAGAAGCTGGCAGATGAAGAGGGAATATATTTTGATGAAGAAATAAATGACCGATTAAGAGGGGTCAGCAGGATGGATAGCCTTGATATCATATTAGAGAGAGCATTCAGGGAATATACGCAGGAGGAGAAAACGCAGATGGCAGCAAGAAAAAATGAAAGCTATGTGCATTTACTTGATCAAATGTCTCCTGCGGATTTATCGGTTGAGGTAAAGGACACACTTGATGAATTAAGAAAGCGAGGCTATAAGCTTGCGATAGGATCAAGCAGCAAGAATACAAAGAAAATATTAAAACAAATAGGTCTAGGGGATTATTTCGATGCGATAAGCGATGGAACGAACATTACAAAATCAAAACCTGATCCGGAAGTGTTCCTAAAAGCTGCTGAAATGCTTGGTGAGAAACCTGAGAATTGTATGGTTGTTGAGGATGCGCTTGCCGGAATAGAAGCTGCATATGCAGGGGGCTTTGAAAGTGCAGGGATTGGAGCTGCCGGCACTCATAAAAATGTGACATATCCAATCCATACGTTTTCAGATTTATTAGCTATCTTATAATAACGGAACAATTTGTATCAGACGGACTTCCAATAAGTCTAATGTGGCATTCAACTCCAGAATACCATCAGAGGTTACATCGGCTAATCTTTGATGGAATCCGGGGGTGGATGCCTTTTTTAGCAGATCAAATTCATGTGGAGTGGTAGGCTCTAATGCGCCCATGGCAATCCATTGATCAAAAGAACTGCCGTGTGAACGGTTTATGTATGTCTCGGATACTTTGTAATGTCCTTCGGGAATATCAGATAGCTTACATTTGACAGTAACAGGTTCGGAGTCTGTAAATACGGTATATCTGTCGGTTTCTGTCATGTCAAATCTCTCGCCGTTAGCATACAGATAGTTAAAATGCTGATAATTATAGAGCATTATCTGATAGCTTGTATCTTTTCGTGTAATAAAATATCCGTCACCACGCCCGAGAAACTCGTTACCTAATTGCTGTAAAAGTGTGTAGGCATTATAGCTTGCTTTTGGAATGCCGTTTGTAGTGAACAGACCAAGTCCACCAAAGAATAATTTGTTTGGAAGAGCTGCATCGGCCATGAGATCGGTAAGAGCCTGATATGTAAAACTGCTTAGTCGGTCATAGTTTTCAAGTATGTTTTTTACTATATAGCAGGATTTATAACAGGTATCATTAAGCAGGTCCTGCTGACTTGGCGTATTATTCCATTCTGACAGATATATAGGCATATTGCCAAGTTTTAACTGGCGGCGTTCTCTCAGCACCTGCATGACAAAATCCTTAAGTCCGTCAGGTGATTCGGAAAGGCTCATAGTATAAACAAATCCGAATGATTTTTTTGCGTGATTGTTTGTATTCATAAGCTTTGTGTCGTAGTAAGTAAAGCTGAGACTGTCTGGAACACAGCCGTTGCTCCTGCACCAGTCAAGAAAATGTAAATACCAATTCTCGTATTCATCTGAGACTATATAGAAAGTCGGAGGCAGACAAAATTCCAAGTCATTACAGAAGCCTTTTAGACAAATATATGTTTCTTTATAAAATTCAAAAAAATCCTGTTCTTTTGAAAATCCAAAAAGATTATTGTCTGTGTTTGGCTGGTTCCAAAGACCAAACTTCCATGTTTTGATTACATCAAGACCATATCGGGCAGCTATGTGGCGCAAGAATTCTAAAACCAGCTGACACCATGATGCGACAGAATTTGGCTGACTGACATTTGAGCCGAATAATCGTTTGTTTGGATATTTTGCAAGTTTTTCGGGCATATATGATAACTGAATCCACGGCTTTAGATTATTGTCTGTCACAAAATCAAGTATTTTATCAAGATACGAAAAACTATATACAGGTGAGCCGTTTGGCATTTCGGTGTACACATGTAGATCATCCGAAAAAACACCACATAATTTGATGTACTCAAAACCTACAGCCAGTTGCAACTGGGTTAGCATTTGCTGTACATCACTTATCAGTACATCGCTTGCGCGACCTACAGTCATCATTTTTTTCCAGGTGTTTATCAGATGTATCGTACTTCCGGAAACGGAAAAATCTATTATGCGGTCAGCAGTCGGAGTTGTAACATTGGACGATATGTCATTTATTAAGTATTTTTTGAGTCCGGCAATATAGTTATGCTGCTCAATCTGCTGGGGAGAGTTCTCTTTATTGCTTTTTTGTTCTTTTCTGTATTCTTTTGGCAGCATATCATATTGCTTTTTGAAAAGAGAGACAAATGCATGACTGCTTGAGAAACCACTGTCAATGGCAATTTCATCAATATTTTTATCGGTTGTAGACAGTTCCTGCACGGCATGCATGAGGCGGTACTGATTTAGATAACTCAAAAAATTCATTCCATAATATTCTACAAAGAATTTTGACAGGTATGGTACCGATAAATGAACTTCATCAGCCAATTCTTTTAATGTGATATTTTCTGTATAGCGCTGTTGGATAATCTGAGATATTTCAGAGAGTCTCATAGCATATTTGTGATTTTTCTTTTCCTTTGCAGTAGAGAGCTTTATACGGAAATTTCTATAAAAAATATCCATAACTTTATATATGTAAGCCCAGTTTCGCAGCTCATATCCCTCTTTTTTATCAATGTTGGTCTTTATTATATGTGCAATCAGAGAGCGTAGTTCAGAAATTGCTTTTGGGTGTTCAGATACCGTGCTGACACAAAAGAAACGAGGTTGAGAGGGTATCGGAAGAATCTGCGTAAACAGAGACTGGTTGAATAATATGGTTACAATTACGCAGTTTACACCATGTAGTTCATGCAGCATCAATGGATCAACACAGAATACGTCATCAGCTTTAAGACTATAGATATGGTCATCAAGCTGTAACGAGCAGTTTCCGGACACGATCATTGAAAACTCAAAAAAATCGTGCATGTGCTGACGTAAATGGTCAAAGCGCTGCATTGTACAGCGGATTGGCATATGCGTATCGTTATCTGAAATAAGATAGTAATTCTCTGACATAAAAACCTCCGTATTAATTAAAAATTTGATTATATATAAATTAAAACATGAATGGAATATAAAAATCAATAAAAACATATAACTTTTAATCTGTTTTTTGACAAGCAGAATAGAAAACCGGGCTTGAGAAAATTGTAAAGCAAAAAATATTAAAAAGTAGACTGAAACAGATAAAAAACAAAATCACATGATTATTAATCAAAACCTATAATAACAGTAAAGACGAGGTGATAAAAATGAGTGAACCAATTTTAAAAGTTGAAAACATGAATAAGAAATTTGGAAGTACGGTAGCTTTAAATGATGTATCGCTTTCGGTATATCCGGGAGAAATCAGAGGACTTATCGGAGAGAATGGATCAGGAAAATCTACAGTTACTTCTATAGTAGCTGGAATGCAGCCATGCGATAGCGGTAAGATGTTTTTTAAAGGGCAGGAGTGGAAGCCGCAGAGCATGATAGATGCATTACATAGAGGAATAGGAATGATCGTTCAGGAAAGCGGAACGATACAGGGAGTGACAGTTGCAGAAAATATTTTTCTTGCAGAGACTGAAAAATATAAAAACAAATTCGGGCTTGTGAACAGAAAAAAAATGAATACTGATGCAACTGAGGTTATGAAAAACATCGGAGTAAATGATGTGACAGGCGATATGCAGATGCAGCAGTTGGATTTTCAGACAAGAAAGCTGGTTGAGATTGCGAAGGTGGTAATGAAACAGCCACAAATACTGGTAATAGACGAGACAAGCACGGCTCTGTCACATGACGGAAGACAGGTACTGTACGATATCATGAATCGTTTCCGGAAGGAAAACAAATCCGTTATTTTTATTTCACATGATCTGGATGAGATAATGGATGTCTGTGATACATTAACCGTCTTAAGAGATGGAAAGATAATAAGAACATTTGAGAAAGAGGAGTTTGAGGCAGGTGCTATTCGTGCGAGCATGATAGGAAGAGAACTTCAGGGTGATTATTACAGAAGTGATTTTAAAGCAACTTCACAGCCTCAGGTAGCACTTGATGTTAAGAATCTTGTTTATGGAGACAGACTTAAAGATATATCTTTTCAGGTAAAAAAAGGCGAAATAGTAGGAATCGGCGGTCTGGCGCATTGTGGAATGCATTCACTTGGAAAAGTGTGTTTCGGAGCGTTAAAGCCTGAATCGGGAAGTGTTTCGGTAAGCGATGGAACAATCATTGACAATCCTTCAAAAGCAATGAAAAAGAGACTCGGATATGTTTCAAAAGACAGAGATGTTGAGTCATTGTGTTTGAATGCCAGCATAGAGGATAATATTTCAATTGCCGGAATGAGCGAGTTTGCAATAAAAGATTTTCTTGTATTAAAAAACAGAGAAAAGAAATATGTAGATAATCAGATTAAAGAGTTGTCTATTAAATGTGCGGGAAGAGAACAGTCAGTTTCACAGCTTTCGGGTGGAAATAAGCAGAAGGTTGTTTTTGGAAAATGGATAGGCTGCGGAAGCGAAATCCTCATTCTTGACTGTCCGACACGAGGCGTTGACATCGGAGTTAAACAGGCTATGTATCAGCTGATGGTAAAACTGAAAAATGAAGGAAAATCCATTCTGATGATTAGTGAAGAATTACCGGAACTCATAGGAATGAGCGACAGAGTGCTCATCATGAAAGATGGAGAAATTACAATGGAGTTTGAAAGAAGTGAAAATCTTTCTGATTCACAGATCATCGAATATATGATTTAGGAGGCAAAGGAAGGATGACTAAAAGTAAAAAAATGATAATAGGGACATTGCCTTTTGTAGCACTTATAGTCCTTTTTGCTATTTTTTGCGGGATTGTAAGCAGCAAAGGGTATCGTCTGGATATGTACATTAAAATCGTATTTAACGAGGGCATTGTATTATCAATTGTAGCAACAGGGGCAATTTTTATATATACGCTGGGTTCTTTTGATATCAGTTTAGGAGCAGCGACTTTATTTGCGGCGACACTGGGGGTTATGACATATAATGCGACAGAAAATATTGGATGGATGATACTGGTTATCATGCTTGCAGGAATCGGATGCTCTTTACTGAATTCGGTTCTGGCATCAATATTTCATATTCCGGTTTTTGTTACAACAGTTGCTATGATGTCTGTTTTGTCAGCTATTGCATCACAGATTATTACGACAAAAGGTGGTGCGGTAGGCGGAATAAGCATTCCGAGTGCAGTAGTAAAGTCCCTTGATACATCAGTATTCAAAGTGATAGTACTTGTAGTCTGGGTAGCAATTTGTATTTTCATATTTAACTATACGAAATTTGGAAGAAGAGAGAAATTTGTGGGTGGAAACCCTGTATGTGCCCAACTTTCGGGTATTAAATACAATAATTATGCTATTTTAGGTTTTTTAATGGCAGGAATAGGCGTTGGAATAGGAGCATTTATGACCCTTGTATATACACCATCGGTTACAACCACTACAGCAGGTGATATTGGAATGAACATCATGGTGGCAATTGTTTTTGGAGGCATGCCGATTTCGGGAGGTGCGAGATCAAAGATATATGCGGCTGTAGTCGGAGGATTCTCATATATTGTTTTAAATAACATACTGGATCTGCTTATTGATTCAACATCAGGATATGGAATCACACAGATAATCAGTGCGGTATTTTTCCTTGTAGTAGTTTATGTCGCGAGCGCAAACTATCGCTCACAGATGTTACCGAGATAATTAAGAATTTAGCACATAGTGTGTTAAAGATATATTCACCAGGAATAGGGAGGAAGAAAAGTATGAAACTTAAAATGAAGAAACTGGTAAGCCTTGGTCTTGTTAGTGCAATGTCACTAACAATGCTGGCAGGCTGCGGAAACAGTAATGGGGCAACAAATGACACAAGCTCTTCAAAAAATCAGGAGTCAAAAGCTGCAGGAGATGTAAAAATAGGTGTTTTGGTTCAGGACGTAAGTGGTGAGGAGGCGCTTGGATTTAGAGCCTATTATGAGGATTATGTGGCAGACCAGTATGGTGTAACTTTTACATATACAGATGAGTTAAAGGATGCTGCAAGTGAGAAATCAGCAATTGAAAAATTTGCATCACAGGGATATCAGGCTGTTATCTCACTTTCAAGTAATGATCGTGCACTTCAGATTGAAACCTGTGAAGAAAATAAGATATATTATGCGGTTGCAGCTGGAAATATTGATGATGATCAGTTTGAACAGTACAAATCAAATGAGTGTTTTCTTGGACAGGTCGGACCAAGCATGCAGACAGAGTATGAAGCCGGTGTAGATATGGGTAAGTTCTTTGCAGATAAGGGGATTAAGACAGCTGGAATTTACGGAGCATTTATTCCAAATCCAATGCATGTATATCGTGTGGCCGGTGTTCTTTCAGGATTAGGACTTGCTTATGATGGTTCAACAGAAGAAGACGAAGTAGTTGGAAAGCTTTTTGCAAATCAGGGTGTTGATGCTTCAAAAATCTCAGGAGATATCAAAATAGTTTCTTATCTTCAGGGATATGGTGATACAACAACAGATGAACTTAATGCAGCAATTCAGGCAGCTCCGGATGCATTTATTTCAGTAGGAATGGCAACAACATTCTTCACACAGCAGTTAAATGCAGCAGGAATAGAATTCTCTGATATTGATTCATTTACAAAGAGCAATGGTGAGGCTATTTCAGAAGGAAAACTTGTATATCTTGCAGGTAAATATTCATCATCTGTAGGCCCTGCTTTTGCATTGGTTATGAATGCAGTAAACGGTAATGTAATCCGTGATGCAGAAGGAAACGCTGTATCAATCAGCCAGAATTATCAGGTTGCAACAGATGAGGCAACATTTGATGAATTTTTCAAGACAGATAATGGAGACAATCCAATTTACAATAAAGAAACATTAGATACTATAATTGGAGACTCTGTTACCTGTGACGACATTACCAAGCTCGTAGAGTCGAAATAACCTATTTTTCATTATCAGGTCACGGCTTCTAAAGGGAGCCGTGCCCTCTCCAGATAGATGATGGCAGAGATATCATTTATTTGGAGAGGGTATGGACTATCCCTAAAAAGAGAGGAGAAAAAATATATGAACAATAAACACTGGATAAAGAATTTATTTGGAGCAATAGCAATCCCATTGCTCGTAGCAATATTACTTCAGGGATTATGTATCATAAAAGGAAGAACGATGATTGCAAATATGACAAGCTTTGATAATTTTGTTGTTTATATAGCAATCGTAATGATAACAACCATTGCATTATCAATCAACTTAAATAGCGGACGATTCGATTTTTCGCTGGGTTCTATGGCAACACTTTCATCTGTACTTGGAGCCAAGATCACATATTCGGTTCTTGATGGTGGGAATTACAGTGCTTTGATGATGTTTGTTTTAACACTGCTTATCGGTATGCTGCTTGGTCTTATATCGGGAATTTTATATGTAGTACTTCATTTACCGCCAATTATTACGTCACTTGGTGTGACACTTATTTATGAGGGTATTCTTTTTACAATAACAGAAGGACGTTATGTAATGAAAGAAGTACAGAATAAGTCAATGACAGCTTTTACAGGAAACTGGATTTACGCAGCGATCATTATAGTAGCAGTACTTCTTATTTCTATAGCTATATTTGATTACACCAAATTTGGATATGATTACAACGCACTCAAAAACGGACAGAAAGTTGCAGTAAATACAGGAATAAAGGAGATTCCAAATGCAATAGGCTGTTATGTGATTTGTGGTGGACTTATGGGAATTGTAGGATTTTTAAATGCCGCAAGAAATACGACAATAAACGGAGGCCAGTTAAATTTCGGTTCGATCAGCATTATGTTTACTGCGTTCCTGCCTATGTTCATAGGTTCTTATATAAGCCGCTTTACAAATGAGAAGATTGGATTCTTCCTTGCAGCACTTTGCATGTCAATGCTTAATTCAACATTTGCTGTATTCTCAAACGAGGTAAATGCTTCCATGCAGGCGATTATCAACGCAGTACTTCTTGTAGTATTTTTGATATATCTGAGCAATGAGCAGCTGCTTGTAAAAATTTTTACAGGAAAAAGAAAGGCATAACAGGGAGGACATCAGCATGATAAATTTGACAAAAAAACCATTTTTTCTGGCACAGGAAGATATAGAATGGGTTGAAAATATAAAGAATTCTATGACAGTTGAGGAAAAAATAGGACAGTTATTTGTTCCTATTGGATATTCAGGGGATTCGTATTATCTGGATAATGTTATGCTTTCGCATCATATTGGTGGAATAATGTACAGATGTGGTGAGTCAAAAGAAATGCAGCAGACTCACAGATATCTTCAGGAGCATAGCAGGATTCCCCTTTTGATAGGAGCTAATCTAGAAGATGGTGGATGTGGAATTGCAACAGACGGTACACAGTACGGCAAACAGATGCAGGTAGCTGCAACTGCAGATACAAAGGATGCTTACAGACTTGGAAAGGTAAGCTGTAGTGAAGGTGCTGCAGTTGGCTGTAACTGGGCATTTGCACCTGTTGTAGATATTGACAGAAATTGGAGAAATCCGATAACTAACGTCCGTACATATGGTGATGACCCTGATCGTGTTTTAGAGTGTGGACTAAATTATATGAAGGCTGCAAAGGAGGAAAATGTACTTGTTGCAATTAAGCATTTTCCGGGAGATGGCTGTGATGAAGTCGATCAGCATATTCTGACAAGTGTAAATAGCCTTTCCTGCGAAGAATGGGATGCTACATATGGAAAGATATATGGCGGTCTTATAGAGGCGGGAGCACAGACTGTCATGGTTGGACATATTGCGCAGCCTGCATACCAGAAGCTGTACAATCCGGATTTTCCGGACAAACTTGTTCCTGCAACACTCTCACCTGAGTTGTTAAAGGGATTACTTCGTAAGAAGCTTGGATTTAACGGTCTTATAGTTACAGACTCGACATGTATGGTTGGTTTCAGCTGTGCAATGAAGAGAGAAAAAGCTGTTCCGTATGCGATTGAAGCAGGGTGTGATATGTTTCTTTTCAATAAGGATCTGGATGAAGATTATAATTATATGCTTGAAGGCTACAAACAGGGAATTCTTTCAGAACAGAGACTTGATGAAGCTATAACAAGAATCCTTGCAACAAAAGCGGCGCTTGGATTACATAAGAAAGCTAAGAATGAAATCGTGCCAAATGAAGCAACATTAAATATCCTAAAAAATGAAGAGCATGTTAAATGGGCGAAAAACAGTGCGGATAAAGCTGTTACACTTGTAAAAGATACAGCAGGTATTTTACCTCTTAGTCCGCGAAAAACAAAGAAAGTCCTGTTAGAGATAATGGGAGATTTCCCATCAAATGAGCGAGTTCTGGAAAGTTTCAGAACAAAATTGTCCGATGAGGGATTTGAAGTTACAGTATATGAACATGAGAATTTTGAGACTGCCAGATTTGATGTTGAAACATTTAAAAAGAGCTATGATCTTGTAATCTATATCGGAAATGTGGAGAATGCATCGAATAAAGTTACTAATCGTCTTTCATGGTATACATTCTGGGGTAATGGTAATAATGTGCCGTGGTTTGTGGCTGAAAGGCCGGTAGTGTTTATAAGTCTTGCAAATCCGTATCATCTTGTGGATGTTCCGATGATTAAGACATACATCAACGGATATTCAAATAGCGAGTATGTTATTGAGAGCGTTATGGATAAATTAATGGGAAGAAGCTCATTTACAGGTAAAAGTCCGGTGAATCCATTCTGCGGAAAAGAATATTTGAAATGGTAATTATGATAGAGAGAAGAAACTGTTATGGAAAAAAATACTGAATTATTGAGTAAAGCATTGAGATTATTACCAGAAGTTAAAAATACAGTAGTTCATCCGAATGAGGGACAGGAATATTCAAAACCACTGGGAAAAGGTGACTCAGTTCGAATTGATTTCGGAAGACATCTTGTTGGTCATCTTAAATTAAAGCTGGGATATACTGATTCGCATCCGGATGCACCTGTATGGCTCAAATTCTCGTTTGCAGAGAATTTAAAGGAATTTGATGAGGATGTTGAAAATTATAACGGATGGATATGTTCGGCATGGGTACAGCAGGAACAGGTTCATGTGGATGTTGTTCCAGGAGATTATGAACTTCCTAGAAGATATTCATTCAGATATGTAAAAATTGACGTACTTGACATAAGCTCAAAGTTTAATCTTGTTATAGAGGAGGCATGTGCAACAGCACTTTCATCGGCAGATGAAAGCAGATTATTGCCTTATAGTAATTCTGATAAGGAATTAGTGAAAATTGATCGTATCGCATGTAATACATTACATGACTGTATGCAAAAGGTTTTCGAGGACGGACCAAAGCGCGACAGAAGGCTTTGGATGGGAGATCTCAGGTTACAGGCACTTGCAAATTATGAGACATATCAGATGAATGATATGGTAAAGGGTTGTCTGTATCTGTTTGCGGCGCTGCCTATGGAACATGGTCAGGTTGGAGCATGTGTGTTTTTAGAACCTGAGCCGGAAGTGGATGATACCGTAATGTTTGATTATTCGCTCCTTTTTATTACAGCATTGTGGGATTATTATAAGCATACTAATGACAGAGAGACCCTTGAAGATTTATGGGATACTGTAAAAACACAGATTTCCCTGGGTATAAAACAGGTGGGAGAAGATAATGTTGTAAAAGATAGTGATATAATTGGCTGGTGTTTTCTTGACTGGTCGCTTGAACTTAATAAGCAGGCAGGCGCACAAGGTGTTTTACTGTATGCAATGCAAAGTGCGATTGCCATCGCAAAAGAAGTAGGTAAAAATCGTGAAGCGGAGTGTTTGTTTGAGACATATGAATTATACAGAAAAGCTGCCAGACTTAAATTTTATGATGAAAATAAAGGGCTTTTTACAAGTGGCGCAGATAAACAGGTGTCATATGCAAGTCAGGTCTGGATGGTTTTAGGTAATGTTATAGAACCGGAAATGGGACTTGAAGTATTACATAATGTTGCTGCTGAGAAAGATGCGGTAGAGATGGTTACACCATATATTTATCATTACTATATAGAGGCTCTGCTTAAATGTGGAGCAAAAGATGAGGCTCTTGCGGTAATGAAAAATTACTGGGGAGGAATGGCAGAACTTGGTGCAGACACATTCTGGGAATTATATAATCCAAAGAACCCTGATGAGTCTCCTTATGGAGGAAAAATCGTCAACAGTTATTGCCATGCATGGAGCTGTGCACCGGCATATTTTCTTCGCAGATATTATAGTGAAAAGTAAAGGATAATGAGGTGCCTGCATGAAAAAAATTGGAAATAAAGTGTTATTGATGATAGCAGTATTTGTTGTGATATTTGGAATAAATACAGCAGTTTCTGTCCGGACGCAAAAAAGTGTAAAGCTGGCAGGAGCCAGAATAACAGAGCAATACATACCGATTCAGACAGAAATTTTTAATATTCAGAAGAGTATGGAACGCGGTCAAAAATATCTTAATATCATAAGTCTTTATGATGACGACGATTTAAGACAACAGCTGGAGACTTCTCTGGCTGATGAAATAACAACTATTGCAGAAAGTGAGAAATCAATATCTGCATATCTTGAGAAAATGGATCAAACTGATCTGGCTGATAAAATCAAAAACTATGAGGAGTTTCTGGATAGTGTTATAGAGCAGTTTAATGTTATTCAGGGATATGTGGATAGTGGTGATTTTGCACAGGCCAATATGGCACTTAGTGTTGATTTTCAAAATCTGGTAAAAGAGGAAGGCGAACCGGCAGAGACAGCTTTGACAAAATCACTTGAGCAGGGAATTTCGGATTTGTCAGAGCAATATAACAAATCGGTTCAAACAAATCTTTTAGTGACTAAAATTTTATTTTCATTTTTCATTGTAGTAGCGACAGTAGTTATTTTTATTATGAGAAAAACTGTAAGCAGACCGGCACACGAAGCAAGCAGTCAGCTTAGTGAGATAATAGAAAATATAAACAATAATGAGGGAGATCTGACAGAGCGTATAGATATTAGAACAAATGATGAGATTGGTCAGTTGTCAAAAGGAATAAATGATTTTATGGGGCAATTACAATCAGTTATATGTAAGATATCAAAACAATCTGAAATGATGCAGAAAACATTAGGACTGATGAACACAGAAGTTAACAGCTCAAACGATAATGTAAATTATATTGCTTCAATGATGGAACAGATTACAGCAAGCATGGAGGAGATTACAGCATCGGTAGAAGGCTTAAGCTCAAATACTCAGGATGTACTCGCTTCTGTAGAAAGTGTCGGAGAGCATACAAAGGAAGGCGTTGCTATAGCTGCTGACATTAAGGCGCTGGCAATTGGTGTAAAAGAAGCAACTGAGAATAAAAAAACAGAGATTTCGGATATTATAGCCGAAAAACAAAATGTACTGTCTTCTTCGATAGAGGAGAGCAGGCAGATTGGAAATATTGATAATCTGACAAATGATATATTAGATATTGCAAGCCAGACAAATTTGTTAGCGCTGAATGCTTCAATAGAGGCAGCGCGTGCAGGTGAAGTTGGAAAGGGATTTGCTGTTGTTGCCGAGGAAATCCGTCAGTTGGCGGAGAACAGTAAAAATACAGCAAGTGATATTCAAAATATCAGCGTCGGAGTAGTGAGAGCCGTTAACCAGCTTATGTACAATGCACAGGATCTTATGAATTTTGTGCGTGACAGGATCATGGATGATTACGCAGGTTTTGAGGGGGCAACAGATATGTATTATGAAAAAGCAGAGCATATGGATGCGGTAATGGCTGTTTTTGATAAAAATGTTGTGAATCTTCAAACTGTAATGAGCAGAATTAATGATGGAATTGGCAATATATCAGCGGTGGTAGAGGAAAACGCACAGGGCGTAAGCCGTGCAACCGAGAATGTATCAGAGCTTGCAGCTTCAATTGCAAATATCAAAGAACATGCTGTTGAAAATGTAGAGTCTTCAAAGCAGTTAATGAATGAGATAAATCATTTTCAAAAAATATAGAAATTGTATCAGGAGATGATATGACTATGAGGAAAAGAATTGCATTTCTTGCAGGTGCAATCAGTTTTGATAATCAAAACAGGGTATTGGGAGGAGTTTTAAAACGTGCATCAGAACTTGACATGGATGTATATGTGTTTACATGTTTTGTAAATTATGATGAGTCAGAGGAGAATAAAGTAGGCGCATTTAGAATCATGGATTTACCGGAGTTTGATTTGTTTGATGGAGTAATTTGCATGAAAAACTCTATACAATATGAGCCAGCGGTAAATTCTCTGATAGCACGAATAAAGAAAAGTAAGGTTCCAGCTGTAAGCGTGGATGAAAAAGTTGATGGAATGTATAATGTCGGAATTAGCGACTACAGCAGTCAAAAAGATATTGTGGAACATTTGATTGAGACACATGATCTTAAAAAGATAAATTATGTCTGTGGTATTTTGCAGGGCAAAGAAGGCCGCGACCGATATAATGCATATAGGGATGCAATGGAAGAACATGGCATCCCTGTTTGTGATAATCAGATTTATCACGGCAATTATAACAGGGAGAGTGGCAGGAAAGCTGTGGAGCAGTTTATGAAATATAATATGCCACAGGCAATCGTCTGTGCTAATGATGCAATGGCAATTGGAGCGATGGAACGTTTGCAGCAGAATGGTTACAGGATACCTGAAGATGTTATAGTAACAGGATTTGATAATGATGAATTATCAGAGTTTTTTGTGCCATCACTTACAACGGTTGACAGAAGACAGGAGCTTCTTGGTGAAAATGCAGTAAATCTTTTGTTTGAACGATCAGATGATGTGAATGTACAAATTGATACAAAAACTATTTACAGAGAAAGCTGTGGCTGTAATATGCAACCAGCGATGGAAATCAAGGATCTGAGAATGGAATATCAGAACAAATGTCTTATCTATGAGGAAGCGTTGGATTCATTAAAATGTATGGAACTTGATTTTACGGGGCTTGAAAATATTGATGAACTATGTGAGAAAATGAAAAAATATGTTGTTGGATCCGATATGCAGAGCTTTTATATGTGTCTGTGCGATAAAAATGAATTGTTCGCGGATAAGTTGGTTTGTGATCATTTTACAGAGAAAGTAAGTATACCACTTGCGTATCAGAACGGAAAATTTTGTTCTTACGATGATTTTTTATCAAAAGAGATACTTCCGCTTGAAATAAGGGAAAAATCAAAACGAACATTTTATACTGTTACACCAATATATTATCAGCATATATGTTATGGATATTGTGTTTCTGACGGAAGCCTGTTTGCACTAAAAAGCGAGCTGTCTTATCTATGGACGGTAAATATAGGTATGGCTTTGGAGAATATCAGAAAATGGCAGTGGATAAACCGGATGAATGAAAAAATAAACAGAATGTGGAAATATGATATGCTGACTCAGGTGCTTAACAGAAGCGGTTTCTTTTATTGTGCAGAAACAATATTACAAAAAATAAAAGAAGAAAAAAGCAACGCATTTATAATTTTTCTGGACATAGATGGCCTTAAATCTGTAAATGATAATCTGGGACATGAAATAGGGGATGATTTTATCGCAAAAATCGCAGGAATATTAAAAGAAGTTGTTCCAAAAGACTGCCTTATTATGAGATACGGAGGAGACGAGTTTGTAGTTTTCGGAAGTTGTAAGCAGGCAGGACGGATGCAAAGAATTGCAGAGGATATAAAGGCTGCGATAAAAACAGCCGACCAGAAAGAAAACCGCAGCTATCATCTGGCTGCAAGTTTAGGGTGTTCGTTGCATAAATCATACGAAATGGACAATTTAAACAGTCTGATTGAGCTGGCAGATAAGAAAATGTATGAGGAAAAGAAAAATAAAAGAAGATAACATTGAAGTAGAAAATAAGGACAGTTTTTTAGTCTAATGAGAGGCTAAAAAGCTGTCTTTATTTTTGTTATTCTTGCCTTATCAAATACGAAAGGGGACAGGGATGGATAACAGATATTACCTGGCAGTGGACATAGGGGCATCCAGTGGCAGACACATATTGTCTCATATGGAGAATGGGAAGATAATACTTGAAGAAGTATACAGGTTCCCTAATGGAATGACAGAAAAAGATGGTCACAAGATATGGGATGTTGACAGGCTTTTCGAGGAAATACTAACCGGAATGAAAAAGTGCAGTGAAATCGGGAAAGTGCCTTATAGTATTGGAATAGATACATGGGCTGTCGATTTTGTGTTACTGGACAATGATGACAGAAAGATTATGGATGCGGTTGCTTACAGAGATGACAGGACAGCAGGGATTGATAAAAAGGTGTATGAAGTAATTTCAGAGGATGAGCTTTACGCCAGAACAGGAATACAAAAGCAGAACTTTAACACCATATACCAGCTTATGGCAGTAAAAAGTCAGGAACCAGACGCATTCGAAAAAGCCAAAAGCATGCTTATGATTCCGGACTATCTTAACTTCCTTTTAACAGGAGAAAAGGTACAGGAGTACACAAATGCAACCACAACACAGCTTGTGAATCCGGTAACAAAGGATTGGGATTATGAGCTTATAGACAGGCTTGGATATCCAAAAGATATTTTCGGGGAGATTAAAAACCCGGGAAGCGAAGTCGGAAAATTAAGATCAGAAGTAAGCCGGAAAGTTGGATTCGACTGTAAAGTTATTCTCCCGGCAACACACGATACAGCATCTGCGGTAATGGCAGTCCCAACGCAGAAAGATGATACGCTCTATATCAGTTCGGGTACATGGTCACTTATGGGAACAGAGCTTGTTTCGGCAGATTGCAGCAGTCTGAGTATGGAACACAATCTGACAAACGAGGGCGGTTATGATTACCGCTTCAGATATCTTAAGAATATAATGGGACTTTGGATGATTCAGTCTGTAAGAAAAGAGATTGTTCCTGATATGAGCTTTGGACAGATTTGTGAGCTTGCATCAAAAGAGCCGATAAAGTCTATTGTGGATGTAAATGATAACAGATTTCTGGCACCTTTAAATATGACAGAAGAGGTAAAGCGTGCCTGTGCCGAAAGCGGGCAGCAGGTGCCGGACAGCATAGCACAAATAGCTGCAGTTATTTATAACAGTCTGGCAGAATGTTATGCATCAACAGTAAAGGAAATAGAGGGACTTACCCATAAGAATTATGAATATATTCATATAGTCGGTGGCGGTGCAAATGCCGGATATCTTAATGAACTTACCTCAAATGAAACAAGAAAGACTGTCTATGCAGGACCGACAGAGGCTACGGCAATTGGAAATATTGCATCACAGATGATAGCAGATGGTAAGCTGAAGGATTTAAAAGATGCAAGACGATGCATTTTCGATTCTTTTGAAATAAAAGAATATAACCCGGATTTATAAACGATAAATACAGAATTGATATCACCAGGAAGGGAGAAACAAATGTTAGTAGAGACAAAAGCAAAGGTTGGAGTATTTGCGATAGCGCTTGGGGCGTACCTGCCACAGTTTCCAACACTCGTTCCGGAATTTGAGGCACAGTATGAGGCATTTAAAAAGACGATTCCGGATACCGTTGAGCTGGTAGATGGAGGAATTGTTACCACAAAAGAGCTTTCCATGAAGGCAGGAGATAAATTCCGGTCAGCAGATGTAGACCTGGTAATTTTACAGCTTCTTACATATGCGACAAGCTACAATATGCTTCCGGCGGTCAGAGACTTAAATGTACCGGTTGTTCTTGTGAATGTTCAAAAACGTAAGGCACCGGATTATGCCAATACAGATACACCAACATGGCTTGGCGAGCTGTATGCATGTGGAGCAGTCGGAGAGATGGTTGCAGATCTTGAAAGAGCAGGAAAGAGACATGCAGTAATCACCGGTGTTGTGGAAGGTGGAGATGACTATGTGGCAGCGGAGATAGAACAGTGGTGTAAGGCAGCACAGGTCAGAAGAAGATTCCGTTATACCAATATCGCACAGATCGGAAGACCGTATCCGGGAATGATGGATCTGTATATTGATGAAACCAATCTGTATAACCGCATGGGACTTTATACAAAACAGTTTGACTGGGAAAAAATGTGGGCAATCGCAGATCATATCACAGACGAGAATGCAATCCGGACAAAGGCGGAAGATATTCTTGAGACATTTGATATAGCACCGGACAAAGACGGAAAAGCAGCTACCGTTGAGACGGTATGGGATATGGCAAAATACGTTGTGGCATTTGAAGAATGGGTAAAAGAGGAAGATCTTGGAATGGTGGCATCCCATTATGATGGTTATGCCCAGGGAATCGCAGGAAAGCTTGACAGTATGCTGATACCGGCATTTTCCATGCTTATAAAGCAGGGAACAGCCTGTGCAGTTGAGGGAGATATCAAGGTTGCTATGGCTATGAGTATTTTAAAAACAATTGCCGGTACCGGTCAGCTTTCAGAGATGTACTCCATCGACTTTAATGAGGATATCTGTATCATAGGACACTCCGGTTCAGGTGATGCGGCAATTTCACAGGCAAAAAAGCCAACCATGAAGATCGTCGATGTATTTCACGGAAAAACAGGAGGTGGATATCTGACACAGTTCTATCCACCGGCCGCAGATGTAACCTATCTTGGAATCACTCAGGACATGAACGGGAAATTTAAATTTGTTGCAGCAGAAGGTGTAAACGAGGAAGGCCCTATATTCACATTTGGAGATACCAATATGAGAACCCGCTTCTCAATCGGAGCAAGAGAATTCTGCAACCGGTGGAGTGAGGCAGGACCGACACATCACATGGCAGCGGCAGTGGGACGACACATTGATACCATACTTAAGGTAGCAAAGATACTGGACGTGCCGGTTGATATTATATGCAGATAAAATATAGTCATATCTATAAAAATCACATTATAGTATGGCTTTACAGCAGCTAATCAAATACAAAATAGTAGTTTAAATATAGTAGAAAAATGAGGAAAATATCATGAGATTTTTAGATGCAGAATTTGTAAAAGGATTTATACGTATGGCAAATGACGGATGGGAGCAGGGATGGCATGAAAGAAATGGCGGTAATCTCTCCTATCGTGTGAAGTCTGAGGAAGTAGAGTCTGTCAAAGAGAACTTTGATCCAAAAGAGTGGCAGCCAATCGGAACAACCGTACCGGAGCTTGCCGGAGAATATTTCCTTGTGACAGGAAGTGGAAAATATTTCCGAAATGTAATAATCAAGCCGGAGGATTCAATCTGTATGATAGAGCTTGATGAAAAAGGTGAGAATTACCGTATTGTATGGGGACTTGTGAATGGTGGAAGACCGACAAGCGAGTTGCCTAGCCACCTTATGAATCTTGAAGTCAAGAAACAGCAGGATCCGGATTACAGAGTAGTGTATCATGCACATACAACAAACATTATTGCGCTCACATTTGTTCTTCCGCTTGAAGATAAGGTCTTTACAAGAGAACTGTGGGAAATGGCAACCGAGTGTCCTGTAGTATTCCCGACTGGAATCGGTGTAGTTCCGTGGATGGTACCGGGCGGAAGAGAAATTGCAGTGGCAACAAGTGAACTTATGAAGAAATATGATCTTGCCATCTGGGCGCATCATGGAATGTTTGCAGCCGGAAAAGATTTTGATCTGACATTCGGACTTATGCATACAGCAGAGAAGTCGGCAGAGATTCTTGTCAAGATGTTATCCATGAGACCGGATAAGCTGCAGACAATCACACCGGATAACTTCAGACATTTGGCGAAGGATTTTAATGTTACATTGCCGGAAGAGTTTTTATATGAAAAATAGTAGCAATTTGCTGCCCAAATGCAGCAAATTAGCGGATTTCGATATTATGCAGGAGCAGGCGCAGGACGGTTTATAACCGCTTGCGCCTGTATTCGTTCGGAGTCATTCCGAATTGTTTTTTAAAAGCGGTCTGAAAGTGACTCTGACTGGAAAAACATAAAAAAGTACTGATCGTGCTGATAGATTTGTTCGTGTACTGCAGCAATCCTTTTCCCTCTTCCAGTTTGCATCGTAAAATAAATGCACTGATAGAAAACCCAAGTGTTTTTTTAAAATAAGCTGAGAAATATGATTTACTGAATCCGACATAAGCAGCAACATCACCGACTGTGAGATGCCGGTTTGTATTTTGCTGAATATAATGAATTGCTTTTTGAATGCACCCGTCCGTGGAGACGGGTGTTTTTGCATCCGACACCTTTTCGGCAAAAGTATAACCGACCTTTGCCAGAAGATCATATAGACTCTCGATACTGTTCAATCTCTCGGAAGAGCGGATAAAATAATCGGAGAGCTGATATGCGCTGTCATAATCCAGACCACCCTCTATGGAAGCACGGGTACAGAGCGTTGTTGTAATGATGATATTGTTCTTCAGCTGCCGAAGTGCGGTAGAACCTGTAACACCGAGATGATAATTGCTGTCACTGAATTCTATATTTTTAAATCCCTGGTAGTTACCGGTCTTTACAAGATTCAGAATCTGTTCCTCGATGGCATAAGTCTGGTTGTGCTGTTCATTTTCTTTCGTCTGGTAAGTTTCTTCAAGTAAAGAGGCATCTGTTAACGGGGACTGCACAGAGGCATCTGGAGATATCAGCTGATCCAAAGTCAGCAATTCTCCATGAAGACAATAATTAAAAAACAGACATTTTTTCAATAATGAATTCATAGAAAGGCATGGAATCTGCCGGAGAAACCGGTGAAAGCCCATACGGTCATTATTTGGAACTGTGTAGTCCCGGTATAATTGCTGCAGGTCAGCTTCTGTGTACGGAATATTCGTCAGAGGCCCAAAAACAATAGTTCCGTTTTTCGGATAATCGACCTTCAATGAGCAGAAAAAAATACCATATTCCGTAGTGCAGTATGAAATCCTTTTTGTGGAATCCAGAAGATAATCTATATATTTCTTTGGAGGATATGTAAGTTCCGTCTGCTCCGGTATACAGAAGATACATTCATCATTTTCAAAAAGATACATTGGAATATTCGAATCCATATAGTACATTTTTATAAAATCCATCAGATTATGCATTCCATGCATTTTCAAAAGGAAAACATGGATTGTCGCTTGCTGATGAAGCATGGGCGAATGAAGCGTTCGGAGAACCATATACATTGGAGCAGACTTTCGCATTATGTCAGGCTGTGAACGATGGGATATTTTCAGTGCCGGATGAAGTGAAACAGGCTTTGGATGAGATGGCGAAAATGTTCACCGGACAGATTAAGCGTGAGAAAGAAAAGGTGAATGAAGAAGTAAAACAGAGGCCGGAGCTGGCAGATGAGTGGATAAGTACTACTCTTTAAGAAAACTAAACAGGGGCGGAAATTTTCCTTACTTGGCAGAAAAAAAGGATTCATGATATCATTAAAAATAATGATAGAATGAATCCTGTTTTAGTTATATTGAAAGGGGTATGTAAATGGCTGAATTAAGAAAGCTTCCGATTGGAATTGAAGATTTTGAAAAGATTCGTCAGGAAGATTTTTATTATGTAGATAAGACAAAGCTGACTGGTAAGTTTGTTTATTCCACGCAGCAGTTGTTTTTATTTTATCTGTACAGTAAGAAAAAACGATTGTATACTTCAGAAGCCGGAAAAGTGCTTCCGTTTACAGCAATGACCTTGACCAGAGCAGTGAAGCAGTTGGAAATGACAGATTTGTTTCTTGTAGCAAAAGACGGTGTCAATAAGTTTATTGAGTCAAAATTTAAGGAAAGATTTCAAGGTTTTGAAATTCAATATGTCATCATAGGTGGGACAGCGTGTGATTTGATTATGGAAAACGAAGAATTATCATTTCGTGCTACAAAAGATGTAGATATTGTATTGATTGTTGAATCCATAACAGCGGAGTTTGGCAGGCAGTTTTGGGAGTATGTCAAAGAAGCAGGGATTAAGCGATTATTCAAAATGTAATACTGCAATCGGAACGGTTACACATACGGAAGATTGTTGTGGGGACAGATGGATAGTCTACTTTACGGATGATAGTGGAAGAAAGCAGGTTGGAATGGATGATATAATTGCAGCTTCATCTTTTTCAAATAAATACAAAAGACCGACTTCAGGAACAGATGAACAGGTTTATTATTATCCGAGGACAGACAACAGTATTTATCGGATAAATCAAGATAGTGTTGATTACTATATTCATTTTTGTAATGAAGACTTGTATGAATTTCAAAGACATGTTGCAAACAGAACTGATATTATGGGAAAGATTATTGGAAGTTGTCTTATATTTGCTGCTTTGCTAATATTGATATTTGGATAATTTGGCATTTAATTTCTGTCACAACTTAATAACAAACTTATACAGCACTTTAGCCACAACAGGTTAGAGATGTGGATGAGGTGAAGTAGGCGGCAGCATATAAGGAAGCACCGAAGGTAAGGGAAGATAAAGCCAGATAGATGTTACTGATACAGTTACTGTAGTCTGGGAAATATCTTAAGTCTGAGAAAGTCTGAGAAAATCTATGGTATTGTGTTTGTTGAATAGGGGTAAATGGTGGTATAAT
>OGJK01001296.1_pt1 | contig 23210 bp, 18 predicted proteins | sample 1571961 | NCBI WGS metagenome assembly OGJK01 (sample SAMEA2582120, study PRJEB24529) | metagenome | biome: Human gut stool | place: China | collected 2011 | reverse complement strand
TGGTGGTGGATGACGCGCCGTGGCACTGGGCTGACGCCAGCGGAGAGCCGGTGATTCTGGTGGGACTCCCCGCCGGTAAACACAAGGTGACGATTATTCTGGCCGACCCGACGCACAAGCCGCTCGACCACAAAACCATCGAATTCACCGTACCGCCTCATGCGGCGGTCCACCATTTTTAAGGAGTCTGAAGATGAAAGCACTGACTGTACTGACGGCAGGCCTGCTGGCGCTTTCCGCCAGTGCCTTTGCACAGAGCAAAACCAGCGTCGTGCTGGTCCACGGCGCGTTTGCCGACGGCAGCAGCTGGAATAAGGTGATTACCCTGTTGCAGAAACAGCACGCAGATGTCATTGCCGTCCAGCTGCCGCTCACGTCGCTTAACGATGACGTTGCCGCCACAAAGCGGGCCATCGCCCGCGCCCAGGGGGATGTCGTGCTGGTGGGTCACTCCTGGGGCGGCACCGTGATTAGCGAAGCGGGCAACGATGCGCGGGTGAAATCGCTGGTGTATGTGGCGGCGTTCGCGCCGGATGCCGGCCAGTCGACGGCGGACCTCGCGGGAAGCTACCCGCCGCCGCCGGGCAGCGCGGGTATCGCCAATAATGCGGACGGCTATTTATACCTGCCAACGGACGCCGTCAGGAAGGATTTCGCGCCGGACGTGAAGCCCGAGGAACAAACTGCAATCGCGGCCACGAAGGGGCCAATTAAGGCCGATGCGTTTGGTGAAAAGGTGACCCACGCGGCGTGGCATGATAAGCCGAGCTGGTTTGTGGTCAGCAAAAATGACCGAATGATCAACCCCGATCTTGAACGTGCGATGGCGAAGACGATCCATGCGAAAACCACCGAGGTCTCCGCGAGCCACGTGTCGATGGTGAGCCAGCCGGAGGCTATCGCCCGGACGATTGAGCAGGCGGTCAGGAGCAATTAACGACCGCGGCGGCTTATTCAACTTTCTGCACTTCCGTATCCCCAGGCAGCAGCGCGGTACCGTCATGCGCTGCTGGCGCCATAAAGGGAACAGGCTTGCCCGTCCGCCTGTCGACCAGCAGCGAGTGGCGCTCGCCCTGCGCAAAGAGATTCTGCTCCCCCCACTGACGCAGCGCCACGACCACAGGAAAAAGCCCTTCACCTTTGTCGGTCAAGACATATTCCTGATAAGCCGTACCGTCTGATGCTCCCTGTAACGTCAGGATGTCCGCCTCAACCAGCTTGCGAAGCCGGTCTGAAAGAATGTTGCGTGCTACACCCAGGCTGCGCTGAAAATCCCCAAAGCGCGTCATGCCATCAAACGCATTTCGCACAATAAGAAGCGACCAGCGATCGCCGATCAAATCAACGCTGCGGGCAACGGGACAATATTCCTCTCTTTCCTTCTTCTGGGTCATTACTCGTTATCCTCGTAAAGGGCAGCCCAAACTAGTTGCATTTTAAAACTGCATAGCCTAGCATTCAACCAGTTTCATTTTAAAACCAGGTTATCAAAGGCGAGGATTTTGAACATGTCACTGACATCCGCCCTTCCTTCAGCCACCATGCCGCGCGGCATGGTCTGGCTCTTCGCCATTGCCAGCGGCCTAAGCGTGGCAAACGTCTATTACGCCCAGCCTTTACTTGACGCGCTGGCGAACGATTTCGGCATCAGCCATGCGGCCGTGGGTGGCGTGGTGACCGCGACGCAAATTGGCTGCGCGTTAGCCCTTTTGCTTGTGGTTCCGCTGGGTGACAAAGTGGATCGCCGACGACTGATGGCAATCCAGCTGATTGCCCTGGTCGCCGCGCTGGTTTCCGTCAGCATGGCACAGTCCGCCTCCGCTCTGCTTATCGGTATGCTTGCAACCGGAATGCTCGGTACGGCAATGACGCAGGGGCTGATCGCCTATGCCGCCAGCGCCGCATCGCCCCATGAACAGGGACGCGTCATCGGCGCAGCGCAAGGCGGCGTGTTCGTCGGTCTGCTGCTCGCGCGCGTCTTTGCCGGTGGGATCGGCGATATCACCGGCTGGCGCGGGGTTTATCTTTGTGCTGCCGCGCTGATGCTCATGATTGCGTTACCGCTGTGGTGGAAGCTCCCCGCCCTGCCGGCCGTCACTGCCACGATGAGCTACCCGCGGCTGATTGGCTCGATGCTCACGCTGTTGCGACAGGAAAAAGTGCTGCAGATACGCGGCGTGCTGGCGCTGCTGATGTTTGCAACGTTCAACATTTTCTGGAGCGCGCTGGTGCTGCCGCTGAGCGCACCGCCGTATAACTTCTCGCACACCGCGATTGGCGCGTTTGGGCTGGTCGGCGCGGTAGGCGCGCTGGCAGCGGGTCGGGCAGGACGCTGGGCCGATCGGGGATATGCCCAACGCACCAGCGCGGCGGCGCTGGCTCTCCTGCTGTTAGCCTGGTGGCCGTTGTCGCTCATGGACCATTCACTCGGGATTTTGCTTATCGGCATCATATTGCTCGATTTGGGCGGTCAGGCGCTGCACGTCACTAATCAAAGCATGATTTTTCGCACCCGTCCCGAGGCGCACAGCCGACTGGTCGGCCTGTACATGCTTTTTTATGCCGTCGGCAGCGGGTTGGGTGCGCTCAGCTCGACGATGACGTACGCCTTTGCCGGCTGGCCTGGCGTCTGTCTGCTTGGCGCCTCGGTCAGCCTGCTGGCGCTGGTGTTCTGGTGGCTAACCCGCGCTTGCCACCGCTGTCCGCGGGATAATCCCGATTAATCCACGCGTGATCCTCTTCCCAGGTAAACATCCATTTGCGCACCGGGCCCGCCATCACGTTGAGGTAATAGCTGTCATACCCGGCCATTGTCGCTACCGGGTGGTAGCCCTTCGGCACCATGACCACGTCACGGTTATAGGCCGCCATACACTCATCCAGCGCTCTGTCGTCGGTGTAAACCCGCTGCATGCAGAACCCCTGCTCCGGGTTGAGGCGATGGTAGTAGGTCTCCTCCAGGTAAGTCTCCCGGGGCGGGTTATCCGTGTCGTGCTTGTGGCTCGGGTACGAGCTGGTGCAGCCTTCGTTGGTCCAGACCTCCACCACCAGCAGGCTGTCGGCAGGTTTATCCTCCGGCAGAATGTTATGCACGTAGCGCCGGTTATTGCCCTTGCCGCGCGCCTCGCCGTCGATATCCTGCGGCGCAATCAGCCGCGTCGGATACGTGCCCTTGCCGGGGGCGGCGCAGACCGCCAGCTCGAGCCTCGTCAGCGCCTTCACCTGCACCGTCTCCTGCGGGGTAACGTACACCGCCCACGGCTTGATGCGCTCGAACGGGCTCATCCGCTCGCCGATGTCGTTAAACTGCGCGGAAGGCGTGCTGATGGAGGCGCGTCCGGCGACCAGCACCAGGCAACGCTCTTCGCTGACGGCGGGCAGCGTCAGCTGCTGCCCCTCATGCAGCTCATACGCCTCAAAGCCGACGTATCCCCACCCTGCGCGTTCCGGCGTGACGGACTGGGTCCGCCCCTCCGCGTTCGGCTGTTGCCAGCGTGATAACAGACGTGACATGTCACCTCCTCAAATCAGTCCGGCGTCGCGCGCCAGGCGGCTCAGGTTGTTATACCCCAGACGGGCGTAGGTCAGCGGATGGGCAACCGCCGGGTCCTGCTCCGCCTCCACCACCAGCCAGCCGTGATAGTCCTGCGCCTTCAACAGCCGCATGATCGGCGGGTAATCCACGCAGCCGTCGCCCGGCACCGTAAACACGCCGCTCAGTACCGCATCAAGGAAGCTGGTTTTACGGTTTTTCACGTCCGCCAGCACGTCGGCACGCACGTCTTTGCAGTGAACGTGGTTGATACGCGATGCCCAGCGCTGCGCCACCGCCAGCGGATCGGCCCCGGCAAAGGTCAGGTGACCGGTGTCCAGCAGCAGTCCAACCTCTTCGCCGGTATGGGTCATCAGGTTGTCCACGTCGTCAGCGGACTCAATCACCGTCCCCATATGGTGGTGATAGGCAATCTGCACCCCCTGCTGCTGGGTGTAGCGGGCAAATTCCGTGAGCTTCTCGCCATACTCCTTCCAGCGTGCCTGCGGGAAACGCGGGCGCAGATGCACCGGGGTCTGCTGCTCGCCGTGAATACAGCCGCTCACTTCCGCAAACACCAGCACCTTTGCCCCCAGCTCGCGCAGCAGCGTCAGGTGGGACTGCACGGCGGCGATCTCCGCCTCCACGCTGCGCTCCAGCAGTCGGCCTGAGTACCAGCCGGAGACCAGCTGCAGGCCATGGCGCTGCAGGATGGGGCCAAGCAGCCGCGCTTCGCGCGGGAATTTATTGCCCAGTTCGAACCCTGCAAAACCGGCCTCTTTACCTTCGCTCAGGCAGGTCTCCAGCGGCGTCTCTGCGCCCAGAGAAGGCAGATCGTCGTTCGTCCACGTCAGCGGGTTAATGCCCAGTTGTACACTCATTGTCGTCTCCATTATGCGTGTCCGCGCTCGCGCCACCAGGCGATAAGCTGCAGGTAGTTGTCCCGGATGCGCGCCACCAGCTGCGCATCGTCAATATCGTGTTTCAGCCACGCGCGGGAGGCATCGCCGAACAGCGTGCGCCCTACGGCGAAGCCTTTAACCAGCGGCTGCCCCGCTGCGGCCCTGAAGTCGGCGTGCAGCTGTTCTGCCGGGGCATCCAGGCCGAGGATCACCACCCCGCGGCAGTGCGGGTCACGGCGTTCGATAATCTCGCTCAGTGCCGTCCAGCCCTCGGCGGAAAGCGGCGGCAGCTTCCACCAGTCCGGGTAAATGCCGAGGTTGTAGAAGCGGGAGATGGCGCGCAGGTAGAGCTCGTCGCTGCGCGGCATGGTCGCAGGCAGGATCACCTCCAGCAGCAGCTCGTGCCCGGACTGGCAGCAGGCGTGGTACACCTCGGCGATTTTCTGCTCCTGCTCCAGGCGCAGGCCGTGGGCATCTTCCGGATGGAAAAAGACCAGGCACTTCACCACGTGCTCCTGCGGCCAGCTGATAAGCTGGGTGCCGATGTTGCCGTGCTCCATCTCCAGCGGCCGGGAGCCCGGCAGCTCAATGGGGCGACCAATCCACCACCCCTCGCCGGTGATGGCGTTCAGCGCGTCCTGACCAAAGGTGCCGTCGCACAGCAGGCCGGCTTTGCCCTCCAGCCCGGCCCGGCTCGCCGCCTCGCGGCTGGCCTGCAGGATCAGCTGCTTGAGGGCAGGAATACGTTTGAGCGACGCGCCGCACTGCAGCGCCATATCCTCAAGCTGGCTGCGGTGGTCGAAGGCCATCACGCACAGCTCCGGCCACTCGCGGCGACGGGTGGTCACCCGGTGGAGATGGTTCAGACGCGGGTCGAGATCCGGTCGCGGCACATCCGCAGCGCGGGAGAGATAGTCATCCAGCTCGATTTTGCTCGGCATCGCCGGGGCGCAGCCGTGGCGCGAGACCACCAGCGCGCCGCAGGCGTTGGCATAGCGGCACGCCTGCTCCCAGCCCTCGTCGTTCAGGTAGCCGCGCAGCAGGCCGGACATAAACGCGTCCCCCGCGCCGAGGACGTTCAGCACCTCCACGCGCACGCCGGTCACCGTCAGGCCGTCGTCCAGCCGGGGCGGAATGGCGTCGGTATAGACCGAGCAGCCGAGCGCACCGCGCTTGCAGACCAGCGTGGCCTGGCTCACCGCACGCACCTGCCCCAGCGCCTGCAGGGTCTCCGTGCTGCCGCCCGCGATATGGAACTCCTCCTCGGTGCCGACAATGACGTCGAAGAGGTGCAGCACCTCCTGCAGCTCGCGGGTGACCTTATCGGCGGCGATAAAGCGCGTTTCGCCGTCGCCTAAGGAGGTCAGCCCCCACAGCACCGGACGGTAGTCGATGTCCAGCACCGTGCGCACGCCGTGACGGCGGGCATAGCCCAGCGCCGTCAGCACCGCCTCGCGGGTCTGAGGATGAGAAAGGTGAGTCCCGGTGATGGCAAGACACCGTGCGGAGGCAATGTAGCTTTCGTCCACATCGCTGGCCGTAATGGCCATATCCGCGCAGTTATCGCGATAAAAAATCAGAGGAAAGGTGTCCCGGTCTTTAATGCCGAGTAGCACCAGCGCCGTGAGGCGGTCTTTATCGGTAATCAGATGGCTGGTATCGCAGCCCACCTGGCTGAGCTCTTCGCGCAGGAAGCGGCCCATATGTTCATCGCCGACGCGCGCCAGCATCGACGAGCGCAGCCCCTGGCGCGCGGTGCCGTACGCCACGTTGCCGGACGAGCCGCCGAGGTATTTGGCAAAGCTCGACACATCCTCCAGACGGGCACCAATCTGCTGACTGTAGAGGTCTACCGCCACGCGGCCCATGCATATCACATCAAACTGCTTTTCCACGTTGATACCTCATCAGACAATGTCATTCACGTTCAGCCAGCGGCCTTCCCGGTGCGAGAGCGCGATCGCGTCCAGCACGCGCGACACCTTCCAGCCCTCTTCGAAGTCCGGCCACATCGGCGCGTCGGCGGCAATCCCGTCCACCAGGTCGCGCACCTCCACCGTTTTTTGATCGTTAAAGCCAATCCCATGGCCTGCACCCATGCAGAACGCGGCGTAGTCCGGGTGTGCCGGACCGACGAGCAGGGTGCGAAACCCCTGACGGTTTACCGGATCGTCATGCAGATAGAGCTTCAGCTCCGCCATGCGCTCCTGGGTAAAGCTGATGGCGCCTTTGGTCCCGGTAATGACGTACGACAGCCCCATCTTGCGGCCGCAGGCGACGCGGGAGGTTTCAATCACGCCCTGCGCCCCGCCCGCGAAGCGCACCATCGCGTGGGCCTGATCCTCGTTTTCGACGGCAATCATGTCTGACGATCCGGCCTTTGCCGGACGTGCCGGGACCACAATCTTCAGGTCGCCGCAGACCTGCTCAATCTCCCCGACCAGGTACTGGGCCATGTTGACGATATGCGCCGCGAGGTCGCCCAGCGCTCCCAGCCCGGCGGTCTCTTTGAAGCAGTGCCAGTGAATGGGCGAGAGCGGGTCGGCCATATAGTCTTCGTTGTGGGTGCCGTAGAAGTGGATCACTTCGCCAATCTCGCCGCGGGCAATAATCTCCTTCGCCAGCTGCGCCGTCGGGTTCTTCATGTAGTTGAACCCCACCAGCGTTTTCACCCCGGCCCGCTTCGCGGCGTCGACCATCTCGCGCGCGTCATGGGCGTTCAGCGCCAGCGGCTTCTCCGAGTAGACGTGCTTGCCGTGGCGGATCGCCTCCAGCGCCATCTCTTTATGCAGGTGGTTGGGTGAGCAAATATCCACCACGTCAATCGCCGGGTCGGCCACCAGCGCCCGCCAGTCGCCGGTGGAGCGGTTGAAGCCAAACGCCTGCGCGCGCGCTGCCGCCAGCTCCGGCGTGACTTCCGCTACCATCTCGCGCACCAGCCTGCCCCGCAGGTTGAACACCGTCGGGGCCTGGGCATAGGCGATAGCGTGCGCCTTGCCGATATACCCGGTGCCAATCAATCCAATACGAACCTCTTTCATCACTATCCTCACAGTGCGCCGCGACGGCTCTTGGCGTAGGTGTCGAACGCCACCGCCAGAACGATAATTAACCCGGTGATAATCTGCTGGTAGTAGGCCGAGACGTTCATCAGCACCAGGCCGTTAATCAGAATCCCCATGATGATGGAGCCGATAATGGTGCCGCCGATGCGCCCGTAGCCGCCCATCAGCGAGGTGCCGCCGATCACCACCGAGGCGATGACGCGCAGCTCAAAGGAGATCCCGGCCACCGCCTCGGCGCTTCCCAGACGCGCGCTCAGAATGAAGCCCGCCAGCCCCGCCAGGCAGCCAATCAGCACGTAGACGCTGACCAGCACGCGCTTGACGTTCACCCCCGCCAGGCGCGCCGCCTCCGGGTTACCGCCGATGGCGTAGACGAAGCGGCCCCAGCGGGTTTTGTGCAGCGCCAGATAGCCGCCGAGGGCGACGATGGCGAAGATCCAGATCGGAATGGAGATGCCGAGCAGCTCCCCGCGCCCCCACCAGCGGTAGCCCTGATCGAAACCGGCGATCGGCGCGCCGTCGTTGATCACCAGCGTCAGGCCGCGCCAGATGGTCATCCCGCCGAGGGTGACGATGAACGGCGGCAGGCGCAGGCGGGTCACGCCCAGACCATGCAGGAAGCCAATCGCCGTGCCCATCGCCAGACAAATCCCCAGCCCAATCAGCCAGCTCATGCCGCCCCAGGCGTTCGGGTCGACGGTGGTGAAGTTGTCGCCCTTAATCACGTACGCCGCGGTCATGGCGCACACCGCCAGAATGGAGCCCACGGAGAGGTCAATCCCGGCGGTCAGGATGACAAAGGTCATCCCCACGGCCATGATCCCGTAGATGGAAACTTCGGTCAGGATGTTGAAAATATTACGCTCAGAGAAAAAGTTGCTGTTCTGCGACTGGAAGAAGATCAGCAGCAGGATCATGAAAATCAGCACCCCGAAGCGCTCGAAGAAGGCGATGGGATCGATGCGTCCGGCGCGTTTGACCGGGGCCTGCGTTTTAGAAATCATCTGCGTCATGAGAAACTCCGTTATGCCGCGTTCAGGGCGTTGTGGTTGATGGCCATCATCGTCATCAGCCGTTCTTCGTTAGCGTCGTCACCGTGGATCTCGCCGGTCACCCGCCCTTCGCTGAGGGTGATGATCCGGTCAGATACCGCCATCACTTCAGGCAGATCGGAGGAGATCACGATCACCGCCACGCCCTTTTTCGCCATGTCAAACAGCACCTGGTGCACTTCCGATTTGGTCCCCACGTCGATGCCGCGCGTCGGCTCATCGACGATCAGCACCCGCGGGTTGAGCGCCATGCAGCGCGCGAGGATCACCTTTTGCTGGTTACCGCCGGAGAGCTTGCGCACCTCCTGCGCGCTGTTGACCATTTTGATCTGCAGCGCCTTGCGGTAGGACTCGATCAGATCGTCCTCTTTGCGGGTGTTCACGAACCAGCGCCACTGCAGCAGCGAGGAGAGGCAGGAGAGCGACAGGTTGTCGCGAATCGACAGCCCCAGCACCGCCCCCTCTTTTTTGCGGTCTTCCGGCACCAGCGCCACGCCCTGGTCAAGGGCATACAGCGGGTCACGCGGCTGGTAGGGCACGCCGTCCAGCTCAAAGCTGCCCGAGGTAAACGCGTCCGCGCCAAAGAGGCAGCGGGCCACCTCGGTGCGCCCGGCGCCCACCAGCCCGGCAATGCCTAACACTTCCCCGGCGTGGACGTGGAAGCTGATGTCGTGCAGGGCAATGCCGTGCGGATCCAGCGGCGGCTTTTCGCGGCTCAGCCCCTTCACCGCCAGGCGGACGGGTTTGTCCTCATGATGCGTTTCGCTGGCGGGACGGCGATTAAAGGCCACGTCGCGCCCGACCATCAGGCGGATCAGCTGTTCGACGTTGGTCTCCGCCACCGCGCCGGTGCCGGTGAAGCGGCCGTCCTGGAAAACGGTGAAGCGGTCGCAGAGCTGGAAAACTTCGTGCAGGCGGTGGGTAACGTAAATAATGCTCACGCCACGGTTTTTAAGCTCGCGCACCACGCGGTGCAGGCTTTCCACCTCGCTGTCGCTCAGCGCGGCGGAGGGTTCGTCCATAATGATTAGCCGGGCGTTGAGGGTCAGCGCCCGGGCAATCTCCACCATCTGCTGCTGGGCAACGCTCAGGCGGGCGACCGGGGTGGTCGGCGCAACGTTCAGCTGCAGATAGTCGAGAATGACCTGCGCCTCCTGGTTTACCGCCTTTTCGTCGACGATCAGGTTACGTTTACGCGGCTCGCGCCCGAGAAACATGTTTTCCGCGACGGTCATGTTGGGCAGCAGGTTGAATTCCTGATAGATGGTGATAATGCCCTTGTTCTGCCGTTCCACCGGGGAGTCGTCCACCGGCAGCGTTTCGCCGTTGAACCAGATCTCCCCGCGGGTTTGCGGCTGCGCCCCCGCGAGCGCCTTCAGCAGCGTGGATTTACCCGCCCCGTTTTCCCCCAGCAGAGCGTGGATCTCGCCCGCGCCGACGGTCAGCTGGGCGCTGCTTAACGCCCAGACGCCGGAAAAGCTTTTTGCCAGGTCGGTCACTTTCAGTAAGGGTTGCGACATCGGTCTGCTCCTCCTTTAGAGTGAGCCGCCGCGCCAGCGACGGCTGCGGATAAATCAGTTACCGGCCTCACCGATACGCTCAGCCTGCTGCAGGTTCTCTTTGGTGATCAGCGTTGGCGGGTAGTCGGCCCCGGTGATGGCTTTCTTCTCGCGCACGTTGGCCACCAGTTGGCTCATCGCCGTCTGCACCGCAAAGCCCGGACGCTGATCGGCGGTTACCGCCAGCCAGCCGTCGCGCACGCGGGCCAGCGCTTCCGGCACCGCATCAAAGCCGGTCACGAGGATTTCACCCGGCTTCACGCCCTGGCTCTGCAGGGCTTCAATCGCCCCCAGCGCCATGTCATCGTTGGCGGAGAGGATCACCTGAGGACGCTTCGGCAGCGAGGGCAGCACGCTTTCCACGATGCGCATCCCTTCCGAACGCATCCAGTTGCCGGTCTGATCGGCGACGATCTTGTACTTATCCCCGCCCGCCTTCAGGCTGTCGCGGATCCCTTTGGTGCGTTCGATGTTGGAGGAGGAGCCCGGCTGGCCGGTCAGCAGAATGATTTCCGCCCCGTCGGGGAATTTGGTTTTCACAAAATCGCCAATCGCCTGACCGCCCTTGTAGTTGTTGGCGCCAAAGTGCGGCACCTTCTTCTGGCTGTCGACGGAGCGGTCAAGGGTGACCACCGGCAGCTTCGCATCCTGAATTTCATCCACCGCGCTGGAGACCGCGTTCACGTCGTTCGGGGAGACGATAAAGCCCTGCGCCCCGCGGGTGATGGCGTTTTCCAGGTCAGCCACCTGCTTCGGTGAACTGCCCTGCCCGTCCAGCACCTGAAGCTTCACGCCCATCTCTTTTGCGGCTTTTACCGCCGTGCGCTGCATGTGAACTTCAAACGGCATGGCCAGGTTTGGCGTACTGAAAACAATTTGCTCGTTTTCGGCGAGGGCGGCCCCGGACGTCATGGCGATGAGGGCGGCTACGATCAGTTTTTTCATTATTATGTCTCTCTGTGTAGGGTTGTTGTGTTTAGAGGACGATCTCGCGCTGGCTGCGCAGTGACTCCAGCGCTTTATCCGCAAGGTACAGCGCACGTTCACCATCATCGCCGCTGCAGTCAGGCACCGCTTCGCCGCGCAGGACCGCAACAAAGTGTTCCCATTCCGCGGCGTAAGCGGATTTGTAGCGCTGCAGGAAGAAGTGTTCCGGCAGCGCGCTGGTGCAGCCCTGTTTGCCGTAGTGCTGCACCTGGTTTTCCAGAATGTTGCCCGCGCACAGCAGCCCTTCGGAGCCGTGCAGCTCCAGGCGCTGGTCGTAGCCGTAAGATGAACGGCGGCTGTTAACGATGGTCGCCATCGCGCCGGAGGCATATTTCAGAACGATAAACGCGGTATCGATGTCCCCCGCCTCGCCAATCGCCGGATCCACCAGGTTGCTGCCCTGGGCATACACCGACACCGGCTCTTCGCCCATGATGAAGCGCGCCATATCAAAGTCGTGAATGGTCATATCGCGGAACATGCCGCCGGAGACGCGCACGTACTCCGCGGGCGGCGGAGACGGATCGCGGGAGATGATGAGCAGCGATTCCGGCTTGCCGATGCGCCCGGCCTGCGCGTCGGTTTTCACGCGGCGGAACTGCGGGTCAAAGCGGCGGTTAAAGCCGATAAACAGCGGCACGTCGTACTCTTTGACCACCTTCAGGCAGTCGCGCACGCGGGCGAGGTCGAGGTGGACCGGCTTTTCACAGAAGATGGCCTTGCCGTGGCGGGCGGCCATTTCAATCAGGTCCGCGTGGGTATCGGTGGCAGAGGCGATCAGCACGGCGTGAACGTTAGGGTCGGTCATCGCTTCATCCAGGCTCTGCTGGCGGGCCTGATACTGCGTGGCGAGGCGGGTGGCAAATTCCTGATTCGGGTCAACCACGGACCAGAGCGTGGTCGCGCCGTGGCTGGCGATGTTAGCTGCATGTACCTGGCCAATTCGGCCAGCGCCCAGTAAAGCAATGTTAAACATAACGGCTCCCGGTGTTGGTGAATGCTGTGAACTAACGACCCTATAAATAAAACATTTATTTCATTTTTATAAATAGTGAAAATTATGTTTTTGAGTGCAGGTTAACACTTTTGAGATGATTGAGATAAATTTTGTTATCAATCTCACAACATGGGAGGACATACAGCAGCTCCCCTCACCCCGGGCCTCTCCCCAAAGGGGCGAGGGACAAAAGAGTGCACCACACCATCCCCTCTCCCCTTTGGGGAGAGGGTTAGGGTGAGGGGAAAATGAAATGAAAATTTCGTTACGGCGGAAAATCTTAGTACTGACGGGCTTTTTTCACCTGCGCCTGAGCGTGCGCCGCGGCTTCACGCACGGCAGACGACTCTGCCACCTGCGCATCACCGGTTCGCCACCAGGAGGCGTAGTCGTGGGTCATGGTCTTCGGCAGCACCTTGATGTCCAGCAGCGTCGGGCCCGGATGCGCCCGCGACGCCTCCAGCGCCGCCAGCAGGCTTTGCTCATCGTGTACCCGCCACGCGCGGCAGCCGTAGCTCTCCGCGTTTTGCGCAAAATCGACCTTCACCAGCGGCCCGTCGAGCCGCCCTGTTTCCGGGTTGCGATGGCGGTTTTCCGTGCCAAAACTGCCCATGCCGTGCCCCATCTGCAGGTTGTTAATGCAGCCGAAGCTGGCGTTATCAAACAGCAGAACGGTGACCTTAATGCCCTCCTGCACCGCGGTTTGCAGCTCGGAGTGCAGCATCATGTAGGAGCCATCCCCCACCATGGCGTACACCGGCAGCTCGGGCCTGGCGAGCTTCGCGCCGAGGGCCGCCGCAATCTCGTAGCCCATGCAGGAGTAGCCGTACTCCAGGTGATAGCTGTCCGGCGTTTTGACCTGCCAGAGGCGCTGTAAATCCCCCGGCAGCGAACCGGCCGCCCCCACCACGATGGCGTTATCTTCCACATGCTGGTTGATCAGCCCCAGCACCCGCGTCTGGGTCAGGCGGGTATTGAGCGCCTCGCCGTATTCCGCCAGCTGCGCGTCCAGGTGCCCCGCCACTTCGGGCGCGTCGTCAGGACGCCACTGGCGATCCCACAGGCGACGGCACTCGTCGCGCCAGGCGGATTTCGCCTCAGCGATCGCCTCTCCCCAGCCGCTGCGGTAATCACCAAGCGCGTGGGTCAATGCCTCGAGCCCGGTTTGAGCGTCGGCAATCAGCGCCGTGGCGTCCAGCTTCAGGGCGTCAAACTCGGCCACGTTCAGCAGCAGGAATTCCACGTCCGGATGGGAAAAGAGCGCCTTGGAGCCGGTGGTAAAGTCGGTCAGGCGCGTGCCGATGCCGATCACCAGGTCGGCCTGCGGGGCGAGCTGGTTGGCCGCCATCCCGCCCGTCACCCCTACGCCACCGAGGTTAAGTGGGTGGTCACTTACCAGCGCCCCCTTTCCGGCCTGGGTTTCGGCAAACGGCAGCTGCAGCGTCTCGACAAATTCGCGAAACGCCTCATGCGCGCCGGAATAGCGTACGCCGCCGCCGCACACCACCAGCGGGCGACGCTTGCGGGCGATCAGCGCCCGCGCCTGCGCCAGACGCTGCGGATCGGGCGGACGACGCTCGATGTGGTGCACGCGACGCGCGAAGAAGCTCAGCGGGTAATCCCACGCTTCCCCCTGCACGTCCTGCGGGAGGCAAATCGTCACCGCACCGGTATCTGCCGGGTCAGTAAGCGTTCGCATCGCGCTGAGCATCGCGCTCATGAGTTGCTCCGGGCGGTTAATGCGGTCCCAGTAGCGGGAGACCGGACGGAAGCAGTCGTTGGTGCTAATGCTGAGATCGTGATACTGCTCGATCTGCTGCAGCACCGGGTCCGGCTGGCGGCTGGCGTAGATATCGCCCGGAAGCAGCAGCAGCGGGATGCGGTTCGCCGTAGCGGTTGCCGCGGCCGTGACCATATTGGCGGCGCCCGGCCCGACGGAGGAGGTGACGGCAAAGATGCGCTGACGGCGGTGCTGTTTGGCAAATCCCGTCGCCATATGGGCGATGCCCTGCTCGTTGCAGCCCTGCATCACCTGCAGATGGCCCGGATCTTGTTCCAGCGCCTGGCCGATACCCAGCACGTTGCCGTGCCCAAAGATGGTGGCGACGCCCTCCACGAAGGGCGTTTCGTTGCCGTCCACGCTGACGTACTGTTGATTCAGGAACCGGACCAGCGCCTGGGCCATGGTCATACGTTCGGTTTGCATAAAATCTCCTGTCAGCCCAGCGTCGGCATGGAGAACGCAGCGCCTGTCTCCTGCTGCATTTCCGGCCAGCGCGCGGTGATGGTTTTCATTCGGGTGTAGAAACGCACACCGTCGTTGCCGTGGACGTTGAGCGCACCAAAGATAGAGCGCTTCCAGCCACCGAAACTGTGGAATGCCATCGGCACCGGGATCGGCACATTGACCCCGACCATGCCCGCCTGCACCTCTTCGCAGAAGCGGCGCGCGCAGCCGCCGTCGCGGGTGAAGATTGCCGAGCCATTACCATATTCATGGCGGTTAATCAGGTCCACCGCGCTGGCGTAATCTGCTACGCGCACCACAGAAAGCACCGGACCAAAAATCTCTTCTTTATAGATGGTCATCTCCGGGGTGACGTTATCGAACAGCGTCGGCCCGACGAAATAGCCCTGCTCGTGGCCCTTCACGCTGAAGCCGCGACCGTCCACGCGAAGCGTCGCCCCCTGCGCTTCCCCGCTGTCGATGTAGCCCAGCACCTTGCTGCGGTGCGCGGAGGAGATGAGCGGCCCCATTTCGTTTTCCGGCGACTGGTCCAGGCCCGGCCCGACGCGCAGCGCGGCAATCTGTTTCTCCAGCCGGGCGCAGAGGTCATCGGCGGTGTTATCGCCCACCGCCAGCACCACCGAGAGCGCCATGCAGCGCTCGCCCGCCGCGCCGTAGGCCGCGCCCATGATGGCGTTGGTCGCCATCTCCATGTCGGCATCCGGCATTAAAATGCAGTGGTTTTTCGCGCCCCCCAGCGCCTGACAGCGTTTCCCGTGGACGGACGCGGTCTGGTAAATGTATTCGGCAATCGGCGTGGAGCCGACAAAGCTCACCGCCTGCACGCGCGGGTCGGTCAGGAGCACGTCAACGGACTCTTTATCGCCCTGCACCACGTTGAAGACGCCGTCCGGCAGGCCGGCCTCTTTCAGCAGCTGCGCCAGCGCGAGCGCGAGCGAAGGGTCTTTTTCCGACGGTTTCAGCACGAAGGTGTTGCCGGTCGCCAGCGCAATCGGGAACATCCACATCGGCACCATCGCCGGGAAGTTAAACGGCGTGATCCCGGCGCAGACGCCGAGCGGCTGCATCAGCGAGTGGCTGTCAACGCCGGTCCCGACGTTCGCCGAGTGTTCGCCCTTTTGCAGATGCGGAATACCGCAGGCAAACTCCACCACTTCCAGGCCGCGGGTCAGTTCGCCCACCGCGTCGGAGAAGACCTTGCCGTGCTCTTCGCTGATAAGACGGGCCAGACGTTCCATATTCTCTTCCAGCAGCGCCTTGAAGCGGAACATGACGCGCGCGCGCTTAAGCGGAGCATGACGCGCCCACGCCGGAAACGCCTGCTGCGCGGCGGCAATCGCCTGCTCCGTTTCCTGTGCCGTACTCATCACCACCTGGCGGATCTGCTCGCCGGTGGCCGGGTTGAAGATCGCCTGAACGCGCTGGCCTGAACCGGTGACACATTCGCCGTGAATAAAATTCGCTACCGTCTCCATCCTTAACCTCTCGCTGTTGATACGTGACTTGACCTGAACACTGTGTACTGAACACTATATATGAAACAAATATTCCATTTTAAGCTGAAATAAAATAAATGATGATTATTGTGATCAAGGATGGATTTTTATGTTAACAGCCAGCACCACTGACGCCGCGTGCGCTATTAAGGGTTCTCGGGCGAGGAAATGACTGAATCTTCTGTTTCATTTTTGCTGCCAGATGGATGGCCGACATTTAAAAGACGCGGTTTTGCGTTTAGAATCATATGACTGTATTTGGGGGATAACATGACGACAGCAACCAGCCTGAACGAACTGCAGCAGCAAATCCGCGATCGCTACGATAGCCTGAGCAAGAGGCTGCAGCAGGTCTCCCGCTACGTGCTGGACAACACCAACAGCGTGGCCTTTGATACGGTTGCCGTCATTGCCGAGCGCGCCGACGTGCCGCCCTCGACGCTGATCCGCTTTGCCAACGCCTTTGACTTCACCGGCTTCAACGAAATGAAACAGCTGTTTCGCATGAACCTGGTAGAGGAGACCGCCAGCTACAGCGACCGCGCCCGGCTGTTCCGCGAAATGGAGAGCGAGGCCGTGCCGGAAACGCCGCTCGATATCCTGCAGGAGTTTGCCCGCTCGAACGCGCAGGCGCTGCAGCAGCTGGCCGCCCGCGCCGAGCCGGAGATGCTGGAGCGCGCGGTACAGCTGCTGGCCGACGCCGACACCATCTACATCGCCGGACTGCGCCGCTCCTTTAGCGTTGCCGCGTACCTTACCTATGCACTGAGCCATCTGGAGTGCCGCCCTATCCTTCTCGACGGCATGGGCGGGATGCTGCGCGAGCAGATCAGCCGCATTAAGGCGCGCGACATCGTGGTGTCGATCAGCTTCTCGCCGTACGCGGAAGAGACGGTGATGGTCAGCGAAACCGCCGCCAGCGTCGGCGCGCGGCAGATTGTGATTACGGACAGCCAGATCAGCCCGCTGGCGACGTTCAGCGATCTCTGCTTTGTGGTGAAAGAGGCGCAGGTGGACGCGTTCCGGTCTCAGTCGGCGACGCTGTGCCTGGTGCAGTCGCTGGTGGTGGCGCTGGCGTATAGGTTGGGGAGCGGGGAGAAATAGCCTACGGTACCGCTCAACAGGCCGGGTAACATAAACCCGCTACCCGGCATAATCACCGTTTCCGGTGAACATCCGCCCGCTCTTAGCGGTTTTCGATCTCAGGACACTCAGGATAGCTGACCGAAGCGAGGGCATTTAGACGCTGCCCCGTAATCTGTAACACGCGCAGCAAAAGCATGATGCCGCGGCGGGTATCAGGGTCGTTGAGGATAGTAAACACCTGACGAAGCGAAATATCCCCTTCCCGGTTAACCTGCTCCCCCACGCCATGCGTAGCGCGGTTCCCCCCTTCCCAGCCGACGGTCACGACATCGTCAAAAACGCCAGCCAGTTTTTCGACCATCGCGTTATCGGCCATTTCCAGCAGGTCTGCGACGACGGCAAGCTGATCAACCAGATTATTCAGACGATTGCCCGCCATAAGCGGGGCAAGGCTCTTTAGTAACTGTTCCTGGTCACTCATCAGAACATCCCCCTCACAACGCCCCAATACAGTCCACGAGTATAAAGAGTCACCGGAAAAGCCCTGACCCGGTCTTTCGGGTCCGGCAGAACGCATCTGATCATCACATGTACCATGTCGAAAATCCGCGCCCCCTTTTCGCCATTTTTAATGTCCGATATTTAATTATTTCTACTGTCCGCATTCCGCCATTTCATCATCACTTATTAGCGTTGCGCTTTTGGCCATTTTGTGGCGCGTTTTTCTAGCTGATGGTTCAGGGTAATTAAGGTACCGCCTGACTATACGCTCAGAGCAACCAACCTGGGTTGCAATATCGACAATGTTCGCACTTTGCTTACGCATTTGCTTTATCATGTAAAAGTCTTCTCTGCTCAGCATGTCGATGTACTTTCTGGTGTGAGAACCTCAAGGAAACAACATGTCAGGTGGAGCGGACAATTCAAATGGTGAATTACAGTCCTATATCACTGGCGCTAACAGCATAGAACGTAAAGGTATTTTTGGCCTATCATGCGTCATTAAGATGCATAAACCTGCTCATCATCGATTAAGCGCTGGTGCTTCAGTTCCTTAAAAGTTCCCTCGGACAGATAAAGGACCCGGTCTGCAGATGCAATGGTTTCGGGGCGATGGGCGATGAGCAGGACAGATATACCCAGTTGACGTAGCGTCTGGCTTATCAGTATTTCACTCTCAATATCAAGATGGCTCGTCGCTTCATCCAGTAACAAAAATCCCGGTTTCTTGTACAGCGCCCTTGCCAGCAGAATACGCTGCTTCTGGCCTCCAGATAGTCCTCCACCGGTTTCCCCGATCAATGTCTGATATCCCATCGGCATTGCCATGATATCGCTGTCAATCATCGCAAGGCGGGCACAGTGGATCATTCTTTCAGGATTGCGGTCCTCACTGAAAAAGATGATGTTATCTGCTATGGAGCCCCGGAACAGGTGGTCATCCTGTAGTACGGTACCAATGCGCCGGCGTATCCGGAAATAATCCGGATGGGTATGCGGTATGCCAAATGTTCTGATCGTTCCTTCATCAGGGATATAAATCCCTAAGATAAGCTTTACCAGCGTCGATTTGCCACATCCGGATTTACCCGTAATGGCGACCACTTCGCCCGGGTGCAACGTCAGCGATACGCCGCGGAGTAGAGGCTTATTGCTACCCTTATGGCTGAAGATTATATGTGTAAGTGATAACGAAACATCGGCAGTTTCGGACTCTCTGTCCTGGAATACAGAGGAAACGGTAGATATGCTGCCACCCTCCTGAACGGGTTGCTGCAGATGGCCTTCTGTCGGAGTGAGCACAATATCAGCCAGACGCTCGTTATAAACATCAAGCATACGCCAGGCAAAAAACTTATCCGTCAGACTGCTGATGCTCGAAGAAAAACGCATCTGGTAAGACAAATAGGCAACCAGCATCCCGACGGTAAAGGTACCGTGCAGCACCTCATCGGCACCTTTCCATAAAATAACCGCCGATACCAGACTGCCGGTCAGTGTATGTGCAATGTCATAGCACATCAGCAGGCGGTTCTGGCGTAGCTGTGTATTTCTGCGGACTACATTTAAATTCAGCCAGGCGGCTTCGCGGTGTGCGGTGACACCGTTTATTCTCAGGCTCAGGATTCCGTTGAGGGTTTCAAGAAAATGCCCGGACTCCCTTGCACCGGCATCCCAGGCATCTTCCGCCGACTGCCGCAGGGATGGATACCACAACGCTCTCAGTACACCGTAAATGGCGGCAGCCAGCACCGCGATCACCGTCATTTCAGGACTGTACAGCAACATCATGAAGAGGGCGGTTACCACAAGCAGCACATCAAGAATACCTTCCAGTAACTGCGAGGTCAGCGCCTGTTGGATAGCATTTACTGCATCAAAACGTGCATTAATACTCCCCTTACTGCGTGCATCGAACCAGGATAAAGGGAGACGCACCAGATGATGAAATACCCTGGCGGTCCACTGCATATTAAAATTGACGGAGAGTGTGATGCTTGCCCACTGGCGGGCCAGCGACAGCAGCATCTGAGTCAGTGACAGCAGCAGCAGGGCAATGATGATGACGGTTAACAGGCTTCGATCTGCGGCCACAAGGACCTCATCGATAACCAACTGGTTGAGAAGAGGACTTGCCAGCGTCATGATTTCAAGTGCCAGGGAAAAAATCATAATCCGCGATATTGCAGGAAGCAGGCCGCTCGTCTTACCTATAAGCTGGCGAAGGCGTATTTTTTTTCTTTCATCCTTGACCGTGAAATCGCTGGCTGGCATCAACTCCAAAGCAACGCCGGTGAAGTGCTTTCCTGCCTCCTGCAGGGAGAGTGTGACCTTTCCTTTGTCGGGATCATAGATAATGAGATGTCTCCCGCGAACGCTGTGGAGCACAACGAAATGATTCATATTCCAGTGGAGAATACACGGTAAGGATAAGGACTTCAGATCTTCCGGTTCTAACCTGACGGCACGGGAAGACAGCCTAATATCTGCTGCGCACTCGATCAGCCTTTGAAGTGTCATCCCCTGAGTACTGGTACTAAAGCGTTCACGCAGTGTGGGTAAATCCGTCTGCAGACCATGCCAGCAGGCCATCATCGCCAGGCACGCCAGGCCACATTCCGCTGACTCTGTCTGACGAATCAGGTGAAGCCGTCTTTTGCTTGTCCAGTTTAGCGATCCCACTACAGTTTTCCTTTCAGGCTCCAGAGCGGTTCTGTCATCCACTCCCATAAATGACGAGTATCCAGACTGACATCCCCCTCGAGTGTCATACCGGGACGCAGGGTTTCTTTTTTTCCATAAGCCAAGATGAAGGATTTATCCGGTACGACTATGACGCGATAGTGCCCTTCATTCTCCTTCCAGGTGACAGGAGAAACAGAGAGCAAATCCGATGGGCTCAGCGTTGTGCGGCTGATTTCACGTATAGTGCCGTACTGAACGCCAAACTTCTGATAGGGAAAGGCTGCGAACCGCAAAGCCACACGCTGCCCTGGTTGAATGAACCCGGCATGCTGACTTGTGGCGTAGAGTTCAATCTGCAGGCTTGCGTTGTCAGGCACTACCGTCGTCACCGGCTCCGATGCTCTGACAGACTGTCCCTGTCTGACAAGCACTGCCGCAACAGTGCCGGATACGGGCGACGTCAGGGTGAACTTCTCCTGTCCAGCCAGTTCCTCCTGCTATTGTTTGATCCCCTGAAGCTGTCTGTCCAGTTCAGCTCTCCGGCTTTCTCCCTGGACGATTAGGTGATTTAGCTCGTCTTCAGCCGCTTTTATTGTGGTATTCAACTGCAAAAGCGCCTGACGCTGATCCTCTGCGTTTTGCTGTGCCGCAGAGTCATCGATTTGTTTCTGCTGGAATTCGATATCCGAAACGTAATGCGTACCGGCCAGTTTTTTATAGCGTCCCATGACGGCGGTGGTCAGCGGGACCTGCCGTTCAGCCAGCATCAGACGTTGCTCAGCACTTTTCACCTGTGGCTGCAGGGAGACAATTCGCTGCCGCACAGCTTCCTGTTGTTGCTGGTTATCCCGCGACTCTAGAATCTGCTGAGAGGCCAGCATGGAATATTGTGTTTTCAGGGAAAGACTTTCATTCGCCAGGGTACCGGTTCCCAACCCGTTAAAATGCTCACCACTTATAATATAAAGGGATTCGCCTGCGTCAACATGGCGGCCTTCTGAAACCATTAGATGAGTTACATATCCGGCATACTGCGGTGTAATCTTTACCAGGCCGGATGAGGGCATAACGATCCCCACCAGATGTGCCTTACGGGTGTAGTGACCAAAATAAACAAATAACGATATGCTCAAGAGCATGAAGAGAGCTGCTACAGAAAATATTGTTAGCGAAAAGGATGCCGGCAATATAATGGTTCCATATTCTGACTCTTTTTGATAGTTAAGCGCTTCATCCCTGAATATTTTCATTGTTAATCTTTATATTTTTTAGTTCATTTTATAATCACACAATGCAGCACAATGTGATTCAGCAATAATAACCTCACGCGCTGCATCATAAAATATGGTAAAAAATCATTTGGTGGATAATGATTTAAATGAAAAGTATTTTTTACATCAGAAAATCACCACCGACACTCCCCTGACATACCACCAGGGTTGGTATCATGCCAGCCACCACCTCGCTCACTACCGCCAGGTTTCAGGCAGTTTTGCATATAAGACTTGATGCCATCGACAGCCGCGCCTCTTATTGCTCCACGTACAAAACCAGTTGTGGCCCCCCCTACAACGCCAGGAACTCCCCCAGGTATTCCTGATATACCTCCAGCTATCATTCCGGCGTAACCAGAAGCTATGGCACCATGCAATGCATCGTTCTTAACAGAGTTCCAGCAATGTTCATGGTCACCTGAGTTACCTCCACCACTCACCGCTGAAATGTCATCCACACTTAATTCTATGATATTATTCATTTTTTTCTTTCCTTTGAAATAAAATCGACAACGACTATAGATAACCCTACATACAATAAAATGATTTCTGTAGAGTACGCCTCCAGGCTATTAACTCTCTCTATGAGAAAAGCTAATGGGATACAAAGTAAAATTGCTATTACCTCAAGAATAATAAATAGTTTTATGTTTCTTTTGCGTTCTTTAGCGGGCATCAAGAATGACACTTTTTCACCTTTAACCTTCGTAAAAGATTATTAATTCAAACATCCCGCATTCTATTATAAGAATACGATTAATGGCTGAGTTAGGTTCTGATAATGGAATATTAGCGAGGAACTTAAAGCGTTATTTTTCATTCCCGCCTAATGCGAACATAGTTATACTAATAGCTCCGATGAATTCTATTAAATCCATTTTTTGCGTTATTTCCTCTACTCACTATTGCACGCACTAAAAGTGGATGAATAGTGAATATTTGTAAACTTTTGTAAGTTTAATACTTATTCACAACTTATAGTTTTAAAAGACACCACTGCTCAACTCCATCTATTTTACAACTACTTATATTTGTAGGCGGACTATTCAGAATACACCTGTAAAGATCGCAACCTAATCTGACGCTCCGTTCAGCATGAAATGTAAACCGAGCCAGTGGCGTCCTTTCAGGGCGAGCGTCACCGCTTCACGGCTCCGATGGTTTGCATGCCCTGAGCCCCGTTTTATACTCTTCTTCATGTATATTCCGCGCGCCGCAATTTACGATTTACTCTCTGGCCTGCTCTGACGTATGTATCATAGATACAGGAACTCACTGGCATGATCGGAGATTGCATATGCTGATATATAACGTTTTTGGACGGCATATTGGCGTTCAACGTAAGAATGATCGGTGGCTGGTATTTCGTGCTGACCTGACGGAGAGAAAGTTTTCTCGACTCTATGACATCGCTATTCCAGACGATATGGCTGAAGGCGAGATTGCCGGCTGGCTGAGTGACATTTTCCATGAAGCCGCAACCGATCGTCATCCAAATGTGGAACGCATCGAATAAGGATTTAATGGATAGCCTTACATTGTGCCCGCACCTGGCACTCACCTGACATGGTGTTGCCAGCCTTTGTCCAAAAAAAAGCCCGCAATCCGCGGGCTTAGAGATAATTTAGAACCTGTTAGTACCAGACGTTTCCGGTTGGGAAATCATTCCCACTCAATCGTAGCCGGTGGTTTACCGCTGATGTCATACACCACGCGGGAAATGCCGTTCACTTCGTTGATGATGCGGTTAGACACGCGGCCCAGGAAGTCATACGGCAGGTGCGCCCAGTGCGCGGTCATGAAGTCGATGGTTTCCACCGCACGCA
>OGJK01001295.1_pt1 | contig 23214 bp, 16 predicted proteins | sample 1571961 | NCBI WGS metagenome assembly OGJK01 (sample SAMEA2582120, study PRJEB24529) | metagenome | biome: Human gut stool | place: China | collected 2011 | reverse complement strand
CAACAGCTTGGTAACAGTTCCGTGTTTTACGAAGAGGAACCGGTTAGTAATGCAGGAGAAAATTACATTGTAGTGGGTGGATTTGATAATTCCTGTGATGTTGATTATGTTTTGACAGATGCCGCCGGTAAACAGTTAGCAGACCAGTTGGCAGTGGGAATGCAGAAGATAAAATATTATGTTGATGATTTGGAGCAGCGGGAAGAGCTGGTAAAGCAATTGCAAAGTGAACTGAAACCGTATCAAAAAATGTTTCGGGTCAAAGTGACGATTCCGGCAGAGCAACAAGTGAAAGCCTATCGGAATAAAATGAAAGACAAGACGAGAAGCAAAGCATTGTTTGCAATGATTGCTGTCATCTTGTCTGTGTTGATCATTTATTATACGATCCGCTCCAATGCATCATCGCGAATGGAGGAGTTGACAGTGTATCGCCTGCTTGGAATTTCCAAGGCAAGTATTATCCGTTCTTTTATACTTGAAATGCTGCTGATCAATTGCTATACGACACTTCCCGGGGTTGTGGTCACGACAGGTGTTATGAAGTTCGCCGCATCCGTGCCATCCCTTGGAATGAATCTAAGCTTTCCATGGTGGGGCGCGATAACGTTGATAGCGGCAATCATGCTAGTAAATGCAATTGTAAGCGTTATTCCGGTGCATAACATACTGGCAAAGCCGCCTGCGGAGTTAGCTGTTAAGTAACGGTTTCACCGTGCGGTCCGGGATTGATGCCGGTAACGGTTCCAATGCGCGGTCCGGGATCAGTTGCCGGTAACGGTCGGTGAGTTTGTTGGAGCTGCCGCTGGAGTTTCTGTTGGAGCTGCCATTGAGCTGTCCGTTGGAGCATCTGTTGGAGTTCCTGTTGGTACTGACGTCGGTACAGTGGTTGGAGCTGCCGTTGGCTTAGTAGTAGGTGTATTTGTAGGCTCGGTGGTTGGAGCCGCCGTTGGCTTAATAGTTGGTGTAGGTGTAGGCTTTGTGGGAGGTTCCGCAGTTTCTAAGGGGTCGGCAATTCTTATATTTTTTGTTATGGAATTTCCAAAGTAACTTAGAACGATACTGTAATTTCCGTATATATTCTTTAATTTTGCCACATCGTCTGTTTCAATAGCCAAAATTGTTTCATATGAAGAATTTTCGTCATTTTCATCTGACTGAGTAGTTTCCAATGTTATGAGAGGATATACGGTATTGTCAGCATCAGTGTTATCTGAGCTGTCAAAAATGACTTTTCCATCTTTAATTATCTGATAGTCAAGGTTACGCATTAAAATTGAATAATCAGGGATGTAAGTCTCATCATTTTTATTTATAAATTTAAGTTTATAGCTATAATCATGATAAAATTCCGTAGGATATATAATGTCGGGACCGTCAGTTATCTCAAAAGACTTAAAGTCAGTATCATCAGGCTCGGAACCTGATTTTTTGTATATGCTCCATTTTTTTATATTATCTTCAGTTTCGGTTTTAAGTTCTGCAAAAGTATCCTTTGTGCCATCGATACTGAAAGTACCATCTGAACTCTGCGAAGAAGTGACATATGTATGTCCGTAATTAAAGTTACTTATGATTTCTTGTGTGTCAACAACATTTAATCTTGTTGTGCCGGTCACATTACCTGATATTCTAAGTGTCTGCTCGTTGTTTAATAATATTGAAGCATTTTTTTGAGTATTGTCAGCAGGAGCTAATGATAAAAGTGTTTCTGTTATGGCAGGATTGCCTGTAAGCTGTCTGAAATCTAGTATTGTGTTATTTCCTAAGATTACATTTTTAACATCAAAAATATTGGAGGAGTCAAAATTTATCCTTGAATTATTATCAAGTTTAAGACAGTCTATGTCATTTAAGCTCATTGATGATGAAAATACATTTTTTGTTAATGTAACATTTACTTTTCCATTATGATTTGTTGTATCAAATCCTGTTATGCCGGATACCTGTGCTGAAGAATCAGGGTTGTCGGCATAAAGATTTATGTCAACATCACTATTGAGAATACTTGAGTCAGAGTAGCCGCCACAATGAACGACAGAGTCAAGAAACTTGCCGCTTAGGTTTAAAGTTGCAGGGATATTTCTTGATTTGAAGTAATCCCCCGCATATATGTCGGCAAATTTTGTTTCGGCATTGGCATTTATAATATTGACGACAGTGTTCCCGCCAAGAATACTGTTATCTGTATTCAGTCGGTATGCACCACCGGATATATATGGGCGTATTTTACTCTGTGCTTCAGAATCAAGTTTTGTATTTACATTATCTATTGTAAGTGTATGCCCTCCAACATAGATTGCCGTGCTTTTAAAAGCTTCCGTTCCCAAAATTTCAGAAGTTGTATTGGTATTATAATTTAAAGATGATTTTCCAAGTATTATTTCGGGTGCTATCTGAAGTCTCATATCTTTAAAGGTTACATCTGCGGCGAGCTGGATGGCAGCCCTTAACTGCAAAACGGATTTTTCAGTATCATTGCCTGCAATAGTAATATTTTTGTTAATTATAAGTGGAAGGGCAGAACCATCCGTACCTTTTTCATATTTTGTATATTGAACAGTATCAATAAGAAATAAGGTTTGTCCATCTTTAATATTTTTTAAAGCTGTTCGTATGTTTAGGTATGGATTGTTAAGTGTTCCATTTCCTCCTTCGCCCTCACCGTCTTTTAGATAAATGATGTTCTCCGAGGTCTGAGCTTTTGCAGTCATACACATATCTGAAAATGGAGTATGTCCGGTAAACACTGATACTGCATGAAGTGGTACTATACATAATGTCAGTATCAGGATAAATGAAATGTGTCTGTAGAATTTTTTCATATTCAAATCGCCTCCTATTATTCAAAATTAACAGTTTGTCTTGCATTTATTAAGTTTTAAATTAAAAATAAAACCTCACAGATTATATATCTGTGAAGTTTATTTTAGCTTCAATATTTAGAAACATTATAACATGATACATTTGTTAAATGAATAATAATTTCACCATTTTAGATGCAATAATCACCCGAACCCTCGATATGCCAGGATACAAGATCCTCAAGTGTTATATTGTCGACAACATCGCAGATGGCATCATACATTTTTTGCCATACTACAAATGTAGCACAATTGCTTTTTCGTTCGCAGCTGTCGGCATCTTCCTCGACACAGGTGACAGGTGCTAAAGAACCTTCGGTGAGTCTTAATATCATTCCGACGGTATAGTCTTTTGGGGCTTTTTTTAACAGATAGCCACCATGAGGTCCGCGTATGCTCTTTACATATCCGGCATTATTTAATATGGAAATTATTTGTTCAAGATATTTATCTGATATATTCTGCCTTTTGGCTGCTTCTTTTATACTTACAGGTTTTTCGTTACAGTGCTGAGCTATGTCTATCATAAGCCTTAAAGCATATCGTCCTTTTGTTGATATTTTCATTTTATTTATTCCTCATTTCTGTGTATGTTTATTGATAATATGTTGTTGTGTTTAAAAGGTGTTTTGAAACTTGTATCACAACATAAAAATAGTGTTTGGAAATTAAAACTTTACAGACACTAATTATATATTATATACTATAATTCATAGTAATTCAATATAATTTATGGGAAACCCGGTAAAAGTTTCAGCCATAAATTATATACAGCAATACTTGACGCATTCAGCTAAAGCGGATAGTATTATAGCTAATGAAAAAACATATAGTGAGGTGATTAGAGACATGGTGAGAAAACAGATAAGATTTCGTGGAAAAGTTCAGGGTGTAGGATTTAGATACCATGCTAAAAATGCAGCATCATCATTAGGTCTTACGGGATGGGTTCGCAATGAAAGTGACGGTTCAGTATATATGGAAGTTCAGGGCGAAGATGTATTGGTAGAGAGATTGCTTCTTAATCTAAACTCAGATACATATATAGATATACAAAATGTTGAAATCCGAAGTATAGATATAGTCGAAAAAGAAAACGGTTTTAGTGTTGCATACTGATACAAAAGATTGAAAGGGGAAGAAAATTGAAGCGTAAATTTATGATATATGGTTTGATAGGTGGGGTCTGTCTGTTGGCAGGAGTTGCGGCAGCAGGTTCCGGGACTTTAAATAAATCTGACAATAAAAGAAATGAAACAGTTTCGGTTGTTTCATATAAAAATATGGAAGACAAAGGAAAGTCAGATAAGAGTGCAAATGCTACAACAGGTGCGGTAAGTACAACGACGGAAGCAATAACCTCATACGCATCTGGCAGAAAGCCGGAAGTCTCATTACGTATGAATAAAGGAAATTCTCAAAAGAAAAACAAAGCGGCGGATAAGAAAGTTAAGAAAAATCCAAGAAAAGAGATTGTGAAAATTGCAAAAAAATATAAAGGAAAGATTACATATCTTTGGGGAGGAAAGCCTACAGATGCTCAAATTAAAGGAAAAGAGCAGCCTAAGAAGCTTGATTGTTCAGGATTTATCCAGTTTGTTTATTCAAAATACAATAAGAAGAGGATTGAGTCACTGGGGTCGACTATTTCGATATCAGGTTTGCCGAAAATAAAAAAGAATGAGCTACAGCCGGGAGATATAGGTCTAAGAAATGGTACCGGTTCGCTTTATTTTGACGCTGATGGAAAATCTTACTCAGAGCCGGGGATGGCACAGGATGCAAATGAGAGTAAGGAAAAGTCTTTTGATAAGAAGATTAAGGCAAGAAAGACTAAAAAAACACAATTAAAAGATAGGATTGAAGAAAAAAAAGATAAAATATCAGAGTATAAAGATAAGATAACTGCTCTGAATGGTAAAAAAGATGAGGTTATTGATATATCTGAATCAGAGATTTCATCTGACAATGACGAGCAGCAGGAGGAAATATCAGAGGAGGAGAAGGAACAACAAGACCAACAGCAAAGAATTGACCAACAAAAAAAGAATAATGAGAAAATAAATGCTTTGATAAAATCGTACAATGAAAAAATAAAAAAATGTCAGGCGGATATAAATGGTTATTCTGAAAGGATTAATAAATATGATAAGCAGCTTAAGAAACTGAAAAAACAGCGTAAAAAATATAAAAAAGATATTGAGGAAAGTATAGATCATGTTGGGATATATTGTGGAAAAAATAAGAAAGGTGAAGCAACATGGTGTCATTGTTCGTCATCTAAAGGTGGCGTGGTGTATGAAGTGACTGACATTTTCACACATTACTACAGTGCAAATGATTATCTTTCAGAATAAATATTATAACATTATGAGAAAAGTCCCCCACTTCTATTGCTTAGGGCAATAAGCGGGGGACTTTTCTGTACCATGAGTGACACAAGTAATTTCTGTTATGTGCAGGTAGCAGAGTGGATTATGAATATCCGCTTGCCGGGGTGCATTGAACAGATTTTAAATATCAGTCTTTTTTGTTCTGCTGATTAAATATGCTCTGCCACCAAAGAATATTATTCCTGCACCTGATAATACTAGTGTTACGATAAAAGGCAGAGAGTTATTTTTTTCTCCGGTAGAAGGAGAACCTTTTTGTCCTGATGGAAGTTCGGGTTCCTCAGAGTAAGTGTCTGTATCATCATTGTTGTGTGAAGTCTTTTTGACTTTTGGAGCCGGTGTGTTTTTAGGATTATCAGTGTCAGTTGGTGTATCAGTGTCAGTTGGTGTATCGGTGTCTGTCGGTGTATCAGTGTCCGTTGGGACAGGAGTGTCCGTCGGAGCAGAAGTGTCTGTCGGTGGAGCAGTCTGCGACGGTGTATTTAAAGGAAGTGTTGGAGCAGTCTGCAACGGTGTGTTTATAGGAAGTGTTGGAGTTACACTTGGTGTAACTGTCGGTGTCTGGGTGTTAGTCTTACCGGGAACAACAGGTGTATTCGATGGTGATGGAGCCGGCGATGGATTTGGAATCGGCGTTGGAGCCGGTGTCGGCGAAGGTGTGATTGCCGGACCGGTTGATGAAGTTGCATCAGGTGTTGCCGATGGAACGATAGCTGACGGACTAGCCGGAGGAACTACAGACGGCGAAGCTGACGGGGCAACGGTTGGTCTGACAGACGGCTCAGAAGTCGGAGCAGTTGTCGGTTTAACAGTCGGAGTAGTTGTCGGTTTGACGGTTGGTTTAACAGTCGGAGCAGTTGTCGGTTTAACGGTCGGCGTAACAGTCGGAGCAGTCGTTGGTTTGATAGTCGGAGCAGTTGTCGGTTTGACGGTTGGCTTGATAGTTGGAGCAGCCGTCGGTTTGACAGTCGGTTTAATAGTCGGAGCAGTCGTTGGTTTAATTGTCGGTTTTGCTGTAGGTGCAGATGTTGCAGGAGTCGGAGTGCCCTGGTCACGAGGAACTTCACCGTAAGGATAAAAATGTCCTTCTGCTGCACAGCATGAAATCTTTTCAACTATATATCCGCCCTCAAAACAACCACCTGATATTTTTATATCAGCATTTGGAGCAAGAACATGACCAGCAAGGTATTCAAAAGCAAGTTTCTGCGTCTGAGGGAAGTTCCAGATGAGTTTTACACCTGACAGATCCATTTGACCTGACTGAATCGTTGAAGCACTTTTAAGGTTTTTAAGTCCGTGTGCATCATCAAGAAGATATGCATTTTTTTGCTTATTATCATGTGAGATATAAAATGTTTTACCATCACCTTTGGAGGTTGATATAAATACGGCTTTTTGGTTATCACCTGATTTTACAAAATCATAACTGCCGCCTAGGGCAATAGGCTTACCTTTTTCAAAGCTGATAATATGCTCCGTTGAAACAAGCTCATCTAAATCCTTAACTCCATCAATAAGAATCCAGTCAGCCTGTTTTGAAATACTTTCAGGTATATATACGGAAGTGACTTTTGATGAAAAAGGTATTGTAAGGAGTTTTCCAAAATAATTGTCTATGCGTGCATTTTTTAAATTTTTCTCAGTAAGAGTAAGTTGTCTTTTTTCAGCCATATCCTGAGCTTCTTTTTTTAATGAAGCAAATGCTGAAGAGAAGTTTATATAAGCACTGTTTTTATCAGGATATTTAGTGATAGAATGGCATTTTACAAATAGAGATTTATCGTGGTAATATGCCGGCTGGTTTAATAATTTCTGATAATCAGGTTTACCTGAAAGAAAATGACTGTTGTAGCATCCGCTGTAGTCGTCTATGTGTTTGATATAATTCAGATATGAAGGTGAGACAGCCCCGTTTCCGAAAGATTTTAAGTTTGCAATACCGCCGCAGGCTGCTGCACCTACAAAGTGGTTGGAAGTCTTTAGATCATCTTTGACAAAAAACTGGTAATCACTTAGAAACTGTTTGTAGCTGTATTTTTTGCCGGAATCAGTATATACAGGTGCGGCAGCTTTACTGGTGATAAAACCACAGGTGCTAATTAGCAAAAGAGAAATACAGGTTATTAGTGCAATGATTTTTTTTGACTTATGTTTCAAAATTTAATCCTCCATTCATTTTGTTTTAATGCGATTATAAAAAAACGTGATCTGTCGTTTGAACCGCAGGTTGATAAGACAAGCATATGCTGATTTTTTGATGATATGCTTTTTTTTAAGTGGATTGTGTTTTTGTGAGATAAATTTAATCGGACGGTATTTAGAAGTTTTATCAGCCCCTCATTAGAATTTTTAAAAGAAGAAGGGATATTTTTAGTGCCCCAGACTGCAGTAGTCACTATCTTATATCTTATTTTAGATATTGGTGTTATGATGTTGATATAGCATTTTACTTTAGAAAAATCAGTGTTATCAAACCGGTGCAGCATACCAAACATTGAACCATTTTTCATATTATGCCCGTATAGGACGGTTAATGCATCTGAAAAATCTTTTTTACTATTGATTTCTGAAAAAATGCATCCGGGATAGCCAAAACTTTTATCAAGATTGTGCGTCAGGTAATAATTATTTATCCTTTTATGCTGGAGAACCGGATATGAAATACCAAGTTTCGGAATTTGTATCCATGCATAAATATCGTTATTGTACTTTTTAAGAGAATTAAAATCTACATCAGGAATTTTTACAATATCTAAACCGAGGGAGGTTTTAATATTCTTATTTCGTCTGTTTTCTAAGTTGTCATTACTGTTATCGTAAAAAGAAATTTTATCGGTATCTTTCCATGTGTTTTCTCTTATCAGTTTATTTTGGATTTCTTTATATGTGTGTTCTTCATTTGAAAGCTGTTGCCTGTAACGGTAAGAAAATACAAGCCATATTGCTGCTGCAGCAACAAAAACAGCAATAAAAAAACATAAGAAAAAAATATTCAATTTTTCTTTCAAAGCAAATCTCCTTTACATAAAAATGTGTAGTCCATTTTTATTAAAAGAAAAGATAAGATATGACAAGACATAGTATTGGCTTATATTGGAAAAAAATATACTTAAATCCGGAAAGATATTTAAATTAAAACCTGATAATGTCAGAATACACAAAAACATGGCTTGTGTGATAAGTGTGTAAATGTATAAATAAAAGTAAAAAAATAGTAGTATATTTTGTCAAAAAGTTGTATTATAAATATATATATTTTAGGTGGAGGATGACTATGAAAGAAAATGAGAAACTGTTTGGAAAGATGTCAAGTCATCTTGCGGAGTATGATTATCTGACGGGGCTTCCAAACAGACGCGGACTTTATGAATTTTATGATATACTTGAAAGTAAAGATAGTATTCATGCTATGTTTATAGATATTGATAATTTCAAGCGTGTAAATGATATATATGGGCACAGCATGGGAGATGAACTCCTTATATGTATAGCAAAGCTTATAGAAGAAAATGTTTCTGGTTTTACATCGAGAATCGGAGGAGATGAGTTTGTTGCACTTATTGACGGGAATATGACGGAAGATGAGCTTAAGAGTACAGCGGAAACTCTGCTCAGACAGATGGAAAACATAGATTTTAGAAAGGACATACTTTCTAATGTATCCCTCAGTATAGGAATCGTTACAAGGCAGAGAGTGAGCACCATGCTCGATGATATTTTACATAAATGTGACTCTGCAATGTACGAAGCAAAATATGACGGAAAGAACAGATATGTATTTTTCCGGGAAAATGATAAGAAAGTACAGCGAAACAGAAATATGGAAATCGAGATGGACGATGCATTAAAAAACGGTGAATTTATTGCCTATCTTCAGCCAAAGGTAAACATGATATCAACAAAATTAACCGGAGCAGAGGCATTATCCAGATGGAATCATCCTGATGATGGTATCAGGACACCCGGAGTATATATATCATTGTTTGAAAAAAACGGTTTTATATCTAAGCTTGATATGTATATGTTTGAGGAAGTCTGTCGTATAAAGAAAAGTTGGAAAGGCAAAAAATATGAGCATATCCCGGTGTCAGTCAATATGTCAAGACTGCATCTTTACAATAAGAAATTTCCTGATATGCTTGTTGAGATAGCAGACAGATATAGTATAGATCACAGTGAACTTGAGATAGAGATTACGGAAAGTGTTTTTGTTAAAGACAGTGAAGAACTGATAAGAAATGTAAAAATGTTGAAAGATAGACATTTTATTGTTTCTATTGATGATTTTGGTTCAGGTTTTTCAGCACTTAATCTGCTTAAAGATCTGCCGGTAGATATTATTAAGATAGATCAGGAATTTCTTAACAGTTCCGGTGATGATGACAGGGGTAAGAAAGTTTTGAGAAATGTCATAAATATGTGCAAAGACTTAAAGCTGGATGTTGTCACCGAGGGTATAGAAACTGAAGAACAAAGAGATTTTATCGTAAGATGCGGATGCCAGATAGCACAGGGGTATTTCTATTCAAAGCCGCTTCCGGTTGATGAATTTGACAAATTTGCGAATGAATATATAACTAATGATGACACCAGTTATGTATTTAGGCTTAATGGTAATGTAAAATCGGATGATGGAAAGCTTGAGGCAGATACAAAATGCTTTAGTGAGCTGAAATTTGATACCGGTATATTTAAAGAAAGCAAGGCACTTGTATTTCCGGGAGGTCCAAAGGAAGAACAGGTTATAGAGCTGCCGCATGAGATTTTGTCAAGTGATAGTTTTATGGTTTCGATGTGGATATACCCTACAGAAGAACATTCTTGGAGATGTGCTTTATATGTAAAGTATGAGACTGGTTTTTTTGGCATGATTCCAATTGCGTGGGAAGGTCATTCATCTTTCAGAATAAGAGATTCAAAGGAAGTAGATGGCTGGTATGATATCAGTGGATGTAAACTTCAGGTGAATGAATGGTCCCATTATGTTGTGAGTTATAATGCAAAGACTGAAACTGCTTATGCATACATAAACGGACAGCTTGTCGGAAGCATGAAAAATGTTCCGGGAAACCGTTATGCAAAGCGTATCGTGCTCGGTGGTGATGTTTTTCAGCCGTCATTTATCGGGAAGATATGTGAAGTAACATTTTATAATGAGATAAGAGATCATGATTTTGTAAGTGAACTTCATCAGTCATATGTGACAAGAGATGATTTTATCGGATTTGAGATAGGAATAGACAAATAGATTTTAATGAGAAAACAATGACCCATATTAAACAATGTTAGGTTTTAAATTACATTTGTTTAATATGGGTTATTTTTTAATACATAGGAAAATGTCCGTAAAGTAGTGTGACACCAGGACAAAATGTAATACTTTTTTTGTGCGAATAAATGTATATGGTTTTAAAAACTATATAAAATAGAAAAAGATACAAGAAAACATTGACAAGAAAACATTATAGGTATATACTTAGATTAGTTTGATAATCAAACAAAATTGATATGCGAAAAAACGCGTGCAGAAATGAGGATTAATATGGATATATATGAGTGTGGAGAAAAGTTGAAAGCTCTCCGTATTGGAGAAATGGTGGCAAAAATACCTATCATACAAGGTGGAATGGGAGTCGGCATAAGCCGTTCAAAACTTGCAGGTGCAGTTGCAGCAGAAGGTGGAATAGGTATTATATCGACGGCACAGATAGGATATGATGAGGATGGTTTTGAGAAAGACCAGGCAGGCTGTAATCTTTTAGCCATAAGAAAACATATAAAAAGAGCAAAAGAGATAGCGTGCGGCAATGGTCTTGTAGGTGTAAATATCATGGTGGCATTAAAACATTATAAAGAGCATGTTATGGAGGCAGTTGCGGCCGGAGCAGATGTTATAATAAGCGGAGCAGGACTTCCGGTTAAACTTCCTGAGTATATAGGAAAAGCAAAAACCAAAATAGCACCTATAGTTTCATCAAGGCGTGCGGCGGATATAATACTTAAGATGTGGGCGAGAAGATATGACAGGACAGCCGATTTTGTTGTGATAGAGGGGCCAAAGGCAGGGGGACATCTAGGATTTTCAGATGAAGAACTCGCAGATATTGAAAATATTGATTATGACGAGGAGATAAAAGATATTATCGAATGTACCAAAGAGTATGGTGAAAAATATAATACACATATACCTGTTATCGTTGCCGGTGGGATATTTGACCATGACGACATTATCCATGCACTTGAACTTGGGGCAGACGGAGTACAGATAGCGAGCCGTTTTGTTGCGACAAAAGAGTGCGATGCATCGGACGAATATAAGCAGGCATATCTTGATGCAAAGGAGGATGATGTAAAAATAATCAAAAGTCCTGTCGGTATGCCGGGGCGTGCGATAAGAAATGATTTTATAAAGCGTGTTGAAAAAGAAAAACAGCCGGTGGACAAATGTTACAACTGCATGAAAAAGTGTAATCCTAACGAAGTACCATATTGTATAACAAAAGCACTTGTCGATGCCGTAAATGGAGACATAAATAACGGACTTATATTCTGCGGTGCAAATGTGGGGCGTATAAATGAAATGACAACTGTTCATGAACTTATGAAAGAACTTGTCCGGCCGACAGATAAAAAAATACAGGATGAAAATGAAACACATGATATTCAGGATGTATATTCACAGAGAGATAAAATGATAAGCTGATGGAGCGTAAAAAAGGAAAGACTGAACTGTTGCTTTGAATTTTAAGAAACGCAGAAAGGTAAACGGCTGTCGCAGTGAAAATGCGGCAGCCGTCTTTTTAATCTATACTGATGTTGTTTTCTTTGATGTATTCACCTAGTTTCATATCTGAAGCCAAAATGTGGTTTGAAAGCCAGTTTAAAAGATAATTTATGAGTTCAAACAAATATGTCTGCTGGTGTTCGTCAATCTCATCAAGTTCGTTTATATCAATATGAACAAGCTTGTCAACAAAAGCTGCGTGAGCCTTCTTTTGGGCATCAATACCCGGATAAGATATTTTTTCCATAAGGGCTTCTTCATCACTGAAATGAGTTTCAGTGTAAGTTTTAAGTTCATCGAGAAGACGCATAATCTCATCATATTTATCATGGAGAAGTTTTTCATGAATAAGGTCATTGGTCTGCTCGATTATCTCAAAAAGATGGCGGTGTTCGTCATCAACAAGTGGAATGTCAGTTTTATACTTGTCTGTAAAGGCAAACGGGTTGTCATTTTCGTTTTCATCTGAGTGCTCAACAAGTTTGCCAATCATAATGTCGCTGCCTAAGATATGTTTATATAACCACTGAACGATATAAACGAGAATGTCATTTAATGATTTTTTAGTAGTTTCATTAGAAGAAGTATCAAGTTTAAAACTATTTACCTTTTCTGTAAAAGCCTTGTGTTCTTTAATCTGTGAGTCAAGCTCAGGGTCATTGATTTTTTTCATATATGCTTCTTCATGGGCAAAATGAACAGCCGCATAATCTTTAAGTCCTTTAATAAGATTTTTGGCAATATATGTAACATCTTCAGTTTTGCCAGCAAGAGCAATGGCATCATTTATCATATCGAATAATTTCTTGTGTTCGTCATCTATTTCTTTAATGCCAATCATACAATCCTTAGTAAATTCGTACATGAAAAACCTCCTTAATATTTATATGTACTCGCGAATTTATGTATTTGAAAGATTCCGGGAGTATGTTTATGTCTTTTGATACGGCATTATTATATAACAATATTTTAAATATTACTATATCAATTTGAAAAATGGATTAAATTTGTTTAAATGTAATAAAATCTTAATTGTATTTTTCTTCTTTATGCTATAGAATAACTTCTGCATTGTACTTGTTGATAATAATTATTATTTTAAGAAAGGCGGATTATAATTATGAAAAAAAGAATTATAGCTGTTATGTGTATTATTTTGTCGATTGGTTTATTGTTTGGAAAAAACGATACTAATGCTTCTACGAAGTCTCCGTTGATATATGCCGGCAGCGAGAATATTACAGGCGGTAAATATACACTTGGTCAAAAATCAAAACTCAGACTTAACATAAAAAATAAAAAACAGTATAAAAAAATAACATTCAAAACTGAAAATTTCAAAAAAATTAAAATAGATAAAAAAGGAACTGTTACGGCAGGAACTTCTAATGGTACAGGCAATATTACAGTAACTGGAATAACAAAAGATGGAAAAAAATATAATTCACATCTAAAAGTAACGGTTACTGATACTCTGGGAAAATATTCAAATCTTACTGATTTAAATACACAAAATGAAGTGAAAAAATATCTCATTGATGCCGGTGTTTCAAAGAAAAATGTAGAGGCGTGGCTGAAAGATGTGAATGAATATAATAAGACTATTAAAAATACCAGTCTTGTGAAAAAAGGATATAAAAAACTTGGTCTTAATGTACCAGTGTATAATGACACTAAAATAGCGGAGTACTGGTCAAAGAAGTATAATATGTTTATCGGATATAATTGTCGTATAACTGCATTTGATCTTTTAAAAGATTATGTGAAAATAGGAAAAAATGTAAAGACGGATACAACTGAATTGTTCATGGATAGTGATGCGTTGAAAAATTCACCTTATCAGAAATATAACAAAAAAGATACAAAGAAGTTTGAAGCATTATATTCAAGTATTAATACTGTTTATTCGACTAATACAGATAAACATATTAGTGTTTTCAAAAAATATCGAAAAAAGAATGATATTAAACTTGCCAATGATAAGACTAAGGCATCTCTTATAACAGTTGTTTTTCATTCCAGCTTCAGTAAAAAAGAGAATGAACTTTTTATAGGTCATGCAGGGGTGCTTGTGCCGTTAAAAAATAAAAAATATATTTTTATAGAAAAACTTTCGTTCCAGTCACCATATCAGGTTATTAAGTTTGAATCAAAACAGCAGCTTAATGAATATCTTATGAGAATGTATGATACGGAATGGGGACAGGATACAGCTAAACCATTTATTATGGAAAATAATGATGTTTTATCATGTTATCATTCTGTACGATAATACAGATGTGACAAATGAGAGGAGAAACTTTCGCAAAAGGGTGCAAAAATGTTTCCTTTGACTTCCTGTATTAAATAATGTATAATTTGTTGTCGGATAAAAATGTAACTACTTTAAATGTGATGTAGGGAAAATTTTTTGAACCTATATCAAAATATTTTTTATAAAGAAAGGATAACGATTATGAGTAAGAAACCGGTTGTATTGATGGTACTTGATGGTTATGGTTTAAATGATAAGACAGAGGGAAATGCTATCGCACAGGCAAAGACACCTGTTATGGACAAACTTATGAAAGAGTGTCCGTTCCAGAAAGGAAATGCAAGCGGACTCAGCGTAGGACTTCCAGATGGACAGATGGGTAACTCAGAAGTTGGTCATATGAACATCGGTGCCGGACGCATCATTTATCAGGAACTTACACGAATTACAAAAGCTATTGAAGAGGGAACATTCTTTGAAAATAAAGCATTACTTGCAGCAGTTGAGAATGCAAAGAAAAACAATTCAGCTCTTCATCTTTTTGGACTTCTCTCAGATGGTGGTGTGCACAGCCACAATACACATCTTTATGGACTTTTAGAACTTGCAAAGAGAAATGGTCTTGAAAATGTATATGTTCATGCTTTCCTTGATGGTCGTGATACAGCACCTACATCCGGAAAGGGCTTTGTAGAGGAACTTCAGAAAGAGATGGACAAAATAGGTGTCGGTAAGATTGCATCTGTACATGGACGCTATTATGCAATGGACAGAGATAACAACTGGGACAGAGTAGAAAAGGCATATAATGCACTTGTAAAGGGTGAGGGTGTTAAGGCTGATGATGCTGTTAAGGCAGTAGCAGACTCATATGCACAGGATGTAAATGATGAGTTCGTTGTTCCAACAGTTATTGAGGAGAACGGAAAGCCTGTTGCAACTATAAAGGCTAACGATTCAGTTATCTTCTTTAATTTCAGACCTGACCGTGCCCGTCAGATTACACGCACTTTCTGTGATGAAAGTTTTGACAAGTTTGAGAGAGCAAACGGATTTATGCCTCTTACATTTGTATGCTTTACAAATTATGATGAGACTATCGGAAACAAACTTGTTGCATTTGAGAAAGAGAGTATTGAAAACACATTTGGTGAGTTCCTTGCAGCACATGATATGACACAGCTTCGTCTTGCTGAGACAGAGAAATATGCTCATGTAACATTCTTCTTTAACGGCGGTGTTGAAGAACCAAACAAAGGTGAGGAGCGTTCACTTGTAAAATCACCTTCAGTTGCTACATATGATCTTAAGCCTGAGATGAGTGCACCTGAGGTAAGTGAGAGACTTAATGAAGCTATCGCATCTGATAAATATGATGTTATTGTTATCAACTTTGCAAATCCTGACATGGTTGGACATACAGGAGTTATCCCGGCAGCGGTAGCAGCAGTTGAGAAAGTTGACGAGTGTGTCGGAACAGCAGTAGAGGCAGTTAAAAAAGCTGACGGAGTATTATTTATCTGTGCAGACCACGGAAATGCAGAGCAGATGGTAGATTATGAGACAGGAGCACCATTTACTGCTCATACAACAAATCCTGTTCCGTTTGTTCTTGTAAATTATGACGATGCTTACACACTGAGAGAGGGCGGATGCCTTGCAGACATAGCACCTACACTTATCGAGATTATGGGACTTGAACAGCCAAAAGAAATGACCGGAAAATCACTTCTTATAAAAAAATAGTAAGTAACTGTTGTAACAGTTCAGCCTTTCATTTCTTCATTCATAAACCTGCCAGTAAACTGTCAGTCGCTGCTATGCAGCTTTTGTATATTTCATTTTAGAAATGAAAGGCTATTCTACCATAAAAAGAGAATTTGGCATACAATGAACAAGTTCATTGTATTACCAATTACTTTTTATGGCTGAACTGTTACCAAATAGAAAAAATATATTGAAATATATGTAACATTATGATAGACTAGATTAGTACAGTGTTTTTTGCTGTACTAATCAGTTTATGACAATAATCTTTATGTCAGGGCATGAAATTTATTGTTTGAGTTTTAGTTGAATGGAGGAGCATAGTCGATGATTAAGACAATTCATGGAATTTTATTGATTCTATACATTATCGTATGTGTTGCACTTACAGTTGTAGTTATTCTTCAGGAAGGCAAGCAGGCAGGACTTACAGGAGCTATCAGCGGAGCAGCAGAGTCTTATTGGGGAAAGAATAAAGGTCGTTCTATGGAGGGCGGACTTGTTGTAGCTACAAGAGTTCTTGCAGTATTATTTGTTTTGATTTCACTTTTATTGAATCTTAGTATTTTTTCATAATAGTAACAGTTCAGTAATAAAAAGAAAATCGACAATATAGTGAGTTTGTTCATTATATTGTCGATTTTTTTATTGGTTATTACATTCACCTGCCTGTTTTAGAGCCATTTGAATTACCGTATCGCTAATATAAAAACCATTATTACGGATTGCATCGATGTTATCTTTGACAGAGGTTATAATACCCTCTTTTTTTGCTTTTAGTAAAACACCAATTGTTCCGGAGTGGAATTAACGATTACCCTACGCATTATTCATCTCCTCTAAAAATTCATCTTCATCATCAAAATTAAAAATTGATATTCCATTGTTGCTTAGATAATTTATAAATTCTTCCTCTGTCATTCCGGCAATCTGGGCACTGTATCCTATAGAAATATGATTTTTGGTATAAAGCATGAGAGCGATTGACTTTTTAGCAAAATCATTTGCCTGTTCTTCTGTCATTTTTGTATCATATAATACTTCGTCTGGTATTTTTATTGCAATGCTGCACATTTTAATCACCTCCGAAAATGTTTTTAAGATATTATTGTATATATTATACTTAAAATAAACAGAAATATCAATTCCGCAATATTATTTTATCCCACAAAATGATTGTTTCATCATGGATTATAGGATATAATATATATTAAGATGTTATTGTGAAAATCATTTTTCAAATAACTGAATTGAGCAATAGGGGGTGTTTGTATGAATAGAGAAGTTTTAAACAGTAAAAAAGAGATGATTCTTGAATTTCTTAATTCAAAAAGTTATAAACCAATGTCAACAAAAGAGATGGGAGTTGTCTTACAGGTTCCGGCAAAGGAAAAGAAAGATTTCAGGGCAGTTCTTGACGAATTGTATAGCGAGGGAAAGATACAGCTTGATCTTAAGGGAAAGATAAAACCGCTTTCTGAGGATATTTTTGTTGGAAAATTTATGGGCACTCAGCGAGGTTTTGGCTTTGTTCGTGTTGAGGGAGATGACGAAGATATATTTATCCCTGCACACAAGACCAGAGGAGCAATAGATGGAGATACGGTTCATGTAGTTATTGATGACAAAGCACATGGAAAAAGGCGTGAAGGTGAGGTTATATCCATTGTTGAGCGTGGAACAGATATTCTCGTTGGGACATATTCAAAGAGTAAGAGCTTCGGGTTTGTTGTACCTGACAATCAAAAGTTTGGCAGGGATATTTATATTCCAAAAGCTGAGAGCAAAGGTGCGATAACAGGACATAAGGTTGTTGTTGAGATTACCGATTATGGAAGTGATACGACGAATCCTGAGGGAAAGATTCTTGAAATAATCGGTCACATAAATGACCCGGGGGTAGACATTTTATCAATAATAAAGGCTTACGGACTTCCTGAGGAGTATCCTGATGAGGTTATGGATCAGGTTGAAAAGATAGAGGATGAGGTAGCAGAGGAGGAGAAGAACGGAAGAAGCGATTATAGAAATCTGCAGATGGTAACAATCGATGGTGAGGATGCAAAAGACCTTGATGATGCCGTATCACTTACAAAAGAGAACGGTATATATCATCTTGGTGTCCATATTGCTGATGTATCAAATTATGTCACTGAGTGTTCTCCACTTGACAAGGAAGCCGTTAAGAGAGGTACGAGTGTTTATCTTGTAGACAGGGTCATACCTATGCTTCCGCATAAACTGTCAAATGGTATCTGCTCGCTCAATCAGGGAGTAGACAGACTTGCACTTTCATGTATGATGGATATAAATGAAAAGGGTGAGATAGTAAAACACAGCATAGAAGAAAGCGTTATAAATGTAGACAGGAGAATGTCCTACACAAGTGTTCATAAGATAGTCGAGCTTGAAGATGAGGAAGAACAGGAGAAGTACAAAGAACTTATACCTATGTTTGAACTCATGTATGAACTTGCTGGTATATTAAGAGAGAGAAGATTTAAGAGAGGTTCTATTGATTTTGATTTCCCTGAGAGCAAGATAATTCTTGATGAAAAGGGCAAGCCGGTAGAGATAAAAGAATATGAGAGAAACAATGCAAATCGTATAATCGAGGAGTTTATGCTTGCTGCAAACCAGACAGTGGCAGAGGAATATTTCTGGCAGGAACTTCCGTTTGTTTATCGTGTTCATGAGGAGCCTGACGAGGAAAAAATAAACAAGCTCGGAGTTTTTATAGAGAATTTTGGTTATACTTTAAAGGTAAACTCAGACGGTGAGATTCACCCAAAAGAGATACAGAAGCTTATAAAATCCGTTGAGGGAAAGCCGGAAGAAGCACTTATAAGCAGACTTGCACTTCGCTCAATGAAACAGGCAAAATATATGACGCAGTGCGGAGGACACTTTGGTCTTTCGATGAAGTATTATTGTCATTTTACATCACCTATCAGAAGATACCCTGACCTTCAGATACACCGTATCATAAAGGAAAATATTCATGGACAGATGAATGACAAGAGGATAGGTCATTATAATCAGATACTTCCAGAAGTTGCGGAGGCTGCGAGCAGGCTTGAAAGGCGTGCTGACGATGCAGAGCGTGAAGTTGAGAAGCTGAAAAAGGCTGAGTATATGGAACAGTTTATCGGACAGAGCTTTGATGGTATTATATCAGGTGTCACGACATGGGGAATGTATGTTGAACTTCCAAATACTGTTGAGGGAATGGTAAGGGTTGCCGACATTCCGGGAGATTATTATTATTTTGAGGAAGAAAAGTACAGAATGGTAGGCGAGCATACAGGAAAGTCATATAAACTCGGTGAACCGATAAGGATAACTGTCTCAGCAGTTGATAAACTTACGAAAACAATAGACTTTACCGTATGTGAAGATTATGAGCTTTCAGATGGTGATTCCGAAAATGCTGATGGCAATATTGGAGATAAAATCATAAAAAATAAAGAGTCTGATAATAGTTCATTAGTCAGTGGTGATGAAAAGGAGCCTGAGAGCAGAGAAAATGAAAGAAAATCAGCAAAAAGCCAGAGCCGTAGAGTTGTGGAAAAGTCAGACTCAGAGAGTTTAAGATCTTCTGAAAGAGAAAAGACTGCAAAGGGAAAGAAACGCAGAAATGTAGAAAAGTCTGATTCATCAGCAAATGGACATAGAAGAAAAACTTCAAAAAGTTCAGAAAGCCGAAGCAGAAGAGATTCAGAGAGAAAATCTAAGGCGGTTTCAAAACCAAAGAATAAGGCTGCAGCAAGAGCAAAGCAGAAGGCTGTTATGGAAGCGAAAGAAAAAGCATTAAAGGCATTTGAGTACAGAAAGAAAAAAGCTAAAAAGAAAGCCGCTAAAGCAGCCGCTGAAGCAAAGATAGAGCATGAGGTAAAGAAACTTACCGGTGCAGCCAAAAAGAGAGCCTTAAATAAGGCAAAAAAGAAAGCAAAGAAAAAAGCAAAACAGGCAAAAAAATTAAAGAAGTAAATAGAGGTAGTTATGGCTAAGCAGACAAAAAAACTTATAGCAAACAATAAAAAAGCATATCATGATTATTTTATTGAAGATAAGTATGAAGCCGGAATATCACTTGCGGGAACTGAGGTTAAGTCACTCAGAATGGGAAGATGCAGTGTAAAAGAAGCTTTTATACGAATTGAAAAAGGAGAAGTTTATGTCTACAATATGCACATCCCTGCATATGAGAAAGGAAATATTTTTAACAAAGATCCGCTAAGAGTGCGTAAACTTCTTCTTCACAAAAGTGAGATACGAAAAATTGAAGGTCAGATAGCACAGAAAGGTTATACGGTCGTGCCGCTCAGTGTCTATTTTAGCGGAAGTCTTGTCAAAGTTGAGATTGGTCTTGCAAAAGGTAAAAAATTGTACGACAAGAGACAGGATATAGCAAAGAAAGACCAAAGGCGTGAGGCAGAGCGTAAATTTAAAAATCTTCAATTTTAGTATATAAGAACTAATGAAAAATAATGGAGCTTTATTTGCCAATCTGAAATAGACTGTCAGACAAGGCATAAATAAGTAAAGAAAGTTTTGTTGGTAAAATTGCATAAAAAAATAGCTTAAAATTTATACAAAACAGCAAAAATACAAAAAACACTTGACGAATCATATTTACGATAGTAATATATTGGCAACGAAACAAGTTGCGAAAGCGAACTGGATTGTTACTGATTGTATATCATACATATTAGGCAAGACTGGGTTGCACCGTTTGATAATGAACGTAGTTTATATATTACTATTGTTTAGGTATAGGTGTGATGCAGTTTTTTTGATTTCATTTTTTTAAAGTTTATTTTCTTTTTGAATTGAAAAACTCGGTGAAAATTTTGCTGTTTTGTCCGGGGGAAGAAAGGTGAAAATCTTAAAAGTTATAAATAACAATGTTGTAAGTGCCTGTGATGATAAAGGCAAAGAGATAGTTGTTATGGGAAAAGGTTTAGGCTTTGGTAAGAAAAACGGAGATATTCTTGACGAGTCAAAGATTGAGAAAAAGTTTTCGATGCCTGATGAGAGTGTCAGTAGACTTGAAGAAATATTAAAGGATATTCCTTATGAGTATGCTCAGGTTGCAAATCGTATAATAGCGATGGTAAAAGAAAAGTTTGATATGAAACTCAGCAAGATAATTTACATAACGCTTACCGATCATTTAAATTTTGCGATTACCCGTTTTAAAAAAGGTATTGAAGTTGAAAATGCACTTTTATGGGAAATCAAAAGATTTTATCAAAAAGAATTTGAAGCCGGAAAAGAAGCTCTTGAAATCATAAAAAAAGAACTTGGGATTGAGCTTTCAGAAGATGAGGCAGGATTTTTTGCAATCCATATATTAAATGCCCAGATCGATGCTGATATGATGCAGACTATAAATATTCCGGGGATTACAAAAGATATTGTAAATATAGTAGGATATACATTTGGACGAGAACTTGACAGAGAAAGTTTATATTATGAGCGTTTTATCACTCATATTAAACACTTTCTTGCGAGGGTTGTAAAAAATGAAGCATATGGTGAAGATACGAATGACAGACTCGCCATAATGGTAAAAGACGAATTTCCAAAAAGCTACAGATGTGCATTAAGGATAAGAGATTATCTCAAAGTGAGCAAGAAGTATAATGTATCTTTGGAGGAAATATCGTATCTGACTATTCACATTCAGAGACTTTCAGGTGAAGGACAGAAAGATATTCACAAGGAAACTTGAAATATTAAAATATTATCAGCTATGCAGTGTGAATTATACCATGAAAAGTGAATTTAAAGTCACGTTAGTAACTGCAAATTAAATATAAACACACCTGTTAGGGATTGTTACATTCAGTTGGCGAAACCCGGACACGAAACTTTTAACTTTTATTTTGAATAAACATATTAAAGAATATAAATATTAAGTATGTGAAAAAATATAGTTAGTTTTGTGTCCGGGTTTTAGTTTTTATGATGATAGTTTGAAAAATCCATATATGCAGGATTTTATCGTTAAAAATCCGATTTTTCAAACATAAGATTTGTGTTTGTGCACACTTGATACAAATCTAAGGTGTGAAATATATCATATTTCATATTATGTACAAAAAATGTGTGCAGAAAAGAGGGTCATTATGAAAGAGTATTTTGGAAAGAAAATTTTTGGCGGTATTGCAATAGGAAAGATTAGTTTTTATTCAAAAAATCAGAATGTTGTTGTTAGAAAGAAAACAGAGGATTCTGAGGGTGAGATTGCAAGATATGAAGCAGCAAGGGAAAAAGCGATTGAGCAGCTTCACGGACTTTATGAGAAAGCATTGAAAGAAGTCGGAGAGATGAATGCAGAGATTTTTGAGGTTCATGCTATGATGCTTGAGGATGATGATTATAATGATTCAGTAAAAAATATCATCACTTCACAGAAAGTTAATGCTGAGTATGCGGTTGGAGTTACCGGTGATAATTTCTCAGAGATGTTTGCAAATATGGAGGATGATTATTTCAAGGCTCGTTCTGCCGATGTAAAGGATATTTCGGAGAGAGTTATCTCGATTCTCTGTGGAAAAACAAGTGACAGTGATATAGGAGATGAACCGGTTATAGTTGTTGCTGATGACCTCGCTCCTAGTGAGACGGTTCAGATGGACAAGACAAAACTTCTTGCATTTGTCACAAAGTTTGGTTCTTCAAATTCACATACGGCTATCCTCGCAAGGACGATGGGAATACCTGCACTTATCGGTGTTGATATTGACGAGGAGTGGAATGGAAAGACAGGTATCATTGACGGTTTTGAGGGCAAACTTATTGTAGAGCCTGATGAAGCTGCTATGAACGATTATGTAAAGAAGCAGGAAGCCGCAAAAGAGCAGAAAAAACTATTACAGAGTCTTAAGGGAAAAGATACAGTAACAAAGTCAGGAAAACAGATAAAATTATACGCAAATATCGGAAACCCGTCAGATCTTGCAGCAGTCGTTCAGAATGATGCGGCAGGAATCGGACTTTTCAGAAGTGAATTCCTGTATCTTGGAAGAAACGATTTCCCTACTGAGGAGGAACAGTTCCAGGCTTACAAGCAGGCAGTACAGATGATGGCAGGTAAGAAGGTTATTATCCGTACATTGGATATCGGAGCCGACAAGCAGG
>OGJK01001291.1_pt1 | contig 23249 bp, 21 predicted proteins | sample 1571961 | NCBI WGS metagenome assembly OGJK01 (sample SAMEA2582120, study PRJEB24529) | metagenome | biome: Human gut stool | place: China | collected 2011 | reverse complement strand
CATCGCCCATGTAGCCGGAAACAGCAGTCCAGCAGGCCTGGTTGAAGCTCTCATCGTCGATGGTGCCGGTGTCGCAGGTCAGAGCGACCTTCACGATCTTCTCGCCGCCCTCAGCGGTGGAAGCGGCTGCGCTGGTGGAGGCAGCTGCAGAGGAAGCAGTGGAAGAAGAAGAACCGCCGCAGGCAGTCAGAGCAGCGGCAGCAGCAGCGGCGCCAGCCACTGCCAGGAAGTTACGACGAGAAATCATCATAATGAAAACTCTCCTTTTATTTTAATATAATCGCGTTTTGTTGACGAAATGTGCGCACTTGCACATTTACTGGCTCAAGTATAGCGGGAAGAAGTGACAGATGCAAGCCTTTTCCGATTACAAAACATTTACAATTATTTTATCAAAATTGTATAAAAATCACACTTATCCCGGAAGATCCGCTCCGCCCGGCCTTTTTCGCGCAGCTGCGTTCAGCCTTCCACAGCCTTGTTGCCTGCCACGTTGGAGGGGCCGAAGCCGAAGGGCAGCAGCTCGTCCATGCTGCGCTCGATGAAATCGTCCGGGCTTTTTGCCATAATGACATTCAGCTCCGGGCCGCCGAACTCGAACAGTGCCTGACGGCAGACGCCGCAGGGCGAGGTGATCTGCTTGTTGACTTCGCCCCGGCGCGCACCCACCACGGCGATGTCGGTGAACCTGGTCACGCCCTCGGCCACAGCCTTGAACAGGGCCGTCCGCTCGGCGCAGCTGGTGGGGGTAAAGGCGGCGTTCTCCACGTTGCAGCCGGTGAAGATGCGGCCATCCTCGGCGCGCAGGGCCGCACCCACCATAAAGTCGCTGTAAGGCGTGTAAGCTCTCTCCCTGGCCGCAAGGGCCATCCGGATGAGCTCCTGCTTTTCTTCCAGAGTCAGTTTTGTCATGGTCGGTTCTCCTTTTTGCAATTTGTAGATATAGCGTTCTTCGTCCTGTGGGACGAAGCCAATGGATTCAAACATTTTCTGCGACTGGGTATTGAAGGAATAGATGTGCGCGAAGCACTCCGCCAAGCCCCTTTCCCGAGCCAGCTCCAGCATTTTTTCGATGACCTTCCGCCCGATGTGTTTATTCTGGTACTCCTTGCAGATGACGATGGCCAGCTCGCCGGTCGTCCGCAGGCTGACGTCACCACAAAGCACACCCCGATACTCGATATAAAACAGTTCCCCGTGTGTGTCCAGATAATGATACATCCGCTTCAGCAGTGGCAAATCATAAACGAAGTCCCTGTTATCTACCTGTTTGCAGAGCTGTGCATCCTGATACCACGCAAGTGCTGTATCGTAGGCCGGATAATACGGAACAAGCCGGATGTTCCCCTCCACAGAAATCGGACTGCGCACCATGTTCACCGTTTCTCTGTTCATCGGCCTCATTCCCTTCTGTGTCGTACATTCTTCTGTGTCGTGTATTTAAGTATAAATCATTCTTTTAGGAAGTGCAAGCGGCGATAATTACGCAGCATTATGCAATGACAGCTCTTGCATTTGTCATTACAAATGAATATAATAGAATTACAAAGGAGGCGCATCAGAATGGCAAATGCAGTCAACGTGAATTTTCGGATGGACCCCGACCTCAAGCGGAGCATGGAGGAGGTCTGTGCCGAGATGGGGCTTTCGATGACGACAGCCTTCACGATTTTTGCAAAGAAAGTGTCGCGCGAGCATCGGATTCCCTTTGAAGTCTCCGCCGACCCCTTCTATTCCGAAAGCAACATCAACCATCTCCGTCAAATCGTCTATGATATTGACACCGGCAAAGCCAAGCTCACCGAACATGAACTGATCGAGGTGGACTGATGAGGCTGCTGTGGGAAGAGGAAGCGTGGGAAGATTATTGTCTTTGGCAGACGCGGGACAAAAAGCTGCTGAAGCGAATCAACTCCCTCATAAAAGACATTCAGCGGAACACCTATGAGGGCATCGGCAAGCCCGAGCCTTTGAAGGGAGATTTGAGCGGATGGTGGAGTCGGCGTATCGACGACACCCACCGCATCGTCTACCGGGAACAGGATGGAAACATCATCATTGCGTCCTGTTACGGTCATTACACGGATACCTGAGAAACAAAAAGACTGCTGTCGGCCGACAGCAGTCTTTTTGTATTATGGTTAAATCAATACTCCGCGCCCAGTGCGACCTTCATCATATCGGTGAAGCTCTTCTGGCGCTGCTCTGCGGTGGTGATTTCCGGGGAAACAAAGCTGTCGGAGATGGTCAGCAGGCAGGCAGCGTTCTTGCCCAGCACCTCGGCGTTGGCGAACAGCGCAAAGCTCTCCATCTCCACGCAGAGGCAGCCGCGCTCGTCGCGCAGCAGCTCCCAGTAGGTGGGCTTTGCGTCGGAAGGCTGACGGTAGAAAACGTCGGAGGAGTGGATGTTGCCCTCGATGAGCTTGATGCCCTGCTTCTTGGCGGAGGCGCGCAGCTTGTCATTCAGCTCCTCACTGGGGAAGGTGATGTCGTGGTCGTTGCCGCTCTGGACGCGGGCATAGTTGGACTCACTGACCGCACCGGTAGCCAGCACGGTGTCGAACAGCTTGGCGTCGGCAGTGTAGCTGCCGGCGGAGCCGATGCGGATGATGTTGTCCACATCGTAGAACTTGAACAGCTCGTAGGAATAGATGCCGATGGAGGGCATACCCATGCCGCTGCCCATCACGCTGATGGGACGGCCCTCGTAGGTGCCGGTAAAGCCCAGCATCCCGCGGACGCCCGTCACCTGACGGACATCCTTCAGGAAGGTGTCAGCAATGAACTTTGCGCGCAGGGGGTCGCCCGGCATCAGGACAGTCTTTGCGAAATCGCCCTTTTCGGCGCTGATGTGAGGAGTAGCCATAACAATTATCTCCTTTTTATAAAATTATTTCTTCCCCGGGAATACGTTCTGCGGGGGAATGTACGAACCATTGAGACGTATCTCGAAGTGGCAGTGGTTGCCGGTGGAACGGCCCGTGCTGCCCAGATAGCCGATGAGCTGGCCCTGCTTGACGGTCTGGCCCGCACTGACGGTCAGGGACAGGCAGTGTGCATACACAGAGCTGTATCCGCCGCCGTGGTTGATGATGACCGAGTAGCCATAGCCCGTACCTGCACCGGCCTTGTTGTAACCCGCCTTGGTGACGGTGCCGCCTGCGGAGGCGTAGATGGGCGTACCGGCCGGGGCGCAGATGTCCACGCCCCTGTGGCGTCCGCCGTACCAGCGCGAGCAGTAGCGGTAGTTCGGCACAGGCCAGATGAACCGGCCGCTGCCGGTGATGTACTTGGTGCTGGAAGTCACCTTCTTGGTGCCTTCGACCACCTTCTTGTTCACCGGCTCCTTGATGACCTCGGTGGAAAGCACGCTCTGGTCCACAAGGATATTGTTGGTGTCGTAGACGTTCTGGAGGGTCACACGGCGCAGACCGTTCTCGCCCTCCTGGAGCACCTTGGTGGTTCCCTTCGTATATTCGTTGGATTTTGTCGTCTCCGTGGAGAATGCGATCTCTTCCTCACGGGTCTCGATGCGGGTGATGCGCACCTCAAGGCCAGCCTCTTCTTTGGTGATGACGAGGTGGTCGCCCTCAAGGATGCTGGACGTCTCGCTCAGCGGCTCACCCTTGAACGCCGGGTTGAGGGCGCACAGCTCACGGAAGGTCAGGTCATTGTTATGTGCGATGGACCAGAGGGTGTCGCCCGCCTTGACGGTGTAGACCTTCTGAGCCTGCTTCACGCCCACCAGCTCCTGCCGGACGGTCTCAAAATCCTGCAAGCCTTCCTTGAAGTAGAGGCCGTCTTCCAGCGTGACCTGCTTGTTGAAGCCCACGCTCACATTGGGGTCGTCCTCTTCTTCCTCGTAGGGGTCGAGCATGGCGGCGAGGTAATCCCGCAGCGCTTTGCCGTCGCTGCACACCGCCGTCAACTCGCCGTCCAGATAAAGAGCCGTGCCTTCGCTGATCTGGTCGCCGGCGCTCTGGATGATGGCGTTTGCCATCTCGTTTTCGTCCATCATGTGGTGGGCAATGGCGAGGGTGTAGCTCGGCTCGATGGTCCACTCGGTCTTGTCGGTGCCGGCGTAGCTGATACGCTCCATCACGTCCTCGCGGGCCGTGTTGAAGACGTCCTCATTCGCCACATAGCCCACGGTTTCGCCGTTGACCTGGACGGCCAGCGCATAAGGCTGGTGGATGACATATTGGAACACTGCTGCGCCCAGCGCCAGTGCGCAGATGGGCAGGGCATACATCGCCATGCGGGGCAGCAGACTGAGGTTGCGGCGGACGCCGTTTTTGAAGTAGTGGACGCTGGCCTCAAATGCTGCACCGAAGCCCTGCTCCCTGCGGATGCGGTGGGCATGGATGAGAAGGGACACGATGCCCTTTGCAAACAGCACGATGGGGCCAAACAGGTCTTTGGCCACCTGTGCTGCGCCGGGGAACGCCGTCTCCGCCAGAGCCTTTGCAAAGCGGCGGATGCCTCCAGCAACCCAGAGAGCGGCGTACTTGACGGCACGTCCCACCCGCACGGCAGCATACTCCGCGCCAAAGCCCAGTGCGTAGAGCGCTGCGCCAATGCGCAATACCAGCTTCGACGAGCGCAGCTTCCGGGAGGCATTGTCCAGCCGGTGTCTGCGGCGGCGATACCGCCGGTGGCGGCGCAGCAGATGGACGCACTGGAGCTGCGCCCAAAGCGAGCGCAGCTTTGCGCGGAAGCCGGTGTGCCGCGGCGCAGCGGCTGGCTCGTCCTGCCGCGTTTCAGTTGTTTTATCTTCCAGCAAAAAGGATGCTCCTTCCTGTATCTTCAGGAGATTCTGATCTGTCTCTTTTCTCTGTTATCGACACGCTGCCGCATAAGGACAGCTTTTTTGACAAGAATAACTCTATTTATTATACACCCTGCCAGCGCCGAAACAAGCATTGACACAAAATTTGGGCTTAGCTTTCACTTACTTTTCACGAAATACACAAATTTAGACAAAAAGCTTTGTCATATCCTCCGGCAGCGGGCTTTCCACTGTCACCGGCCTCAGGGTCGTCTCGTCCACCGGCACTTCGATGCGGATGCCGTCCGGCATCCGCTCGCAGCGCGGCACCCAGAACGTCTGTTTTGCGCAGTGGAGCGCCTGCCGCCCGATACGCGCCCGGCTCCCGCCGTAGAGGTCATCGCCGGCCAGCGGGTGGCCGATGGATGCAAAATGTACCCGTATCTGGTGGGTCCGGCCCGTCACCGGGACGCAGGCCGCGAGGCTCAGGCCGTTTTCGGCTTTCAATATGGTATATTCCGTCCGGCTGGGTTTGCCATCGGGGGTGACGCACCGCCCGATGATGCTCTCCCCCTGCCGCCCGATGGGGGCGTCGATGACGCCCGGCCCGAGGGGAAGTTCTCCTTCTGCAACGGCGTAGTAGAGCTTCTCCACCCGCTGAGCCAGCAGCGGGGCGGCGTAACCATTCTGGGCCGCCAGCACGAGGCCGCTGGTGTCCTTGTCGATGCGGTTCACCGGGCGGAAAACGGGGCTTCTGCCCTGACGCAGCGCCCAGGCGGCATAGCCGTTCGCCAGCGTATCCAGCGGGTAATTCAGGGTAGGATGCACCGCGAGATGGGGCGGCTTTTCCACCACGAGGGCAAAAGCGTCCTCGTAGACCACATCCACCGGGATGTCGTCCTGCGGCGCAACGCCCTCCCCCTCCGGCGGCAGTTCAAAGGAGATGACCTGCCCGGCCTCCACCCGGCGGTTGGCCAGGATGGGGGTGCCGTCGGCAAAAAAGCCGCTGCCCCGGAATTTCACGGCCCGGGACAGGTCGGTGGAGACACTGCACCTGCGCAGAAAACCGCGCAGCAGCATCCCGTCCGCCTCGGGCGGGACTTTGAAATAAAGCTTCATCTTCCCACCTCCAGCGCGGGCAACATATAAGATAAGTATAGCAAAATTCTCTTTCTCTTGCAAATCTTGTTTTTTTATGGTATCATGAGGAGCGGAAAACGAGTGGAACATACGGCGGCGGGGCGGCTTTGACCGCTCTGAGGAAAGTCCGGGCCTCACAGAGCACGGTAACTGCTAACGGCAGCCGAGGGTGACCTCAGGGAAAGTGCAACAGAAAGGAAACCGCCGCAGCAATGCGGTAAGGATGAAAGGGCGAGGTAAGAGCTCACCAGCGCATGGGTGACTATGCGGCTTTGTAAACCCTACCGGAAGCAACGCCTATATGGGACGTACAGCGCTGCTCGCGTGTCCCGAAGGCGGCACGAACCTGTCAGCAATGGCAGGTCTAGACAGATCGTCGTTTAATACAGAACCCGGCTTACGGTCTATCTCGTTTTCCATCTTTTGTTTTCAGCGCTGTCTGCGGTGTGCAGGCAGCGTTTTTTGTTTCTTTAACCACACTGTCACTTTTCGTTTGGGCCGGTTTGTGGTATACTGAACAAAACCCCGCAGAGCACGTCTCCGCCGGGGCCTTAATTCAACAGACAGGATGTGAAATCCTCCGATGAAAGATGGTTTTTTGAAAGCAGCTGCCCTCTCGCCCTCACTGCGGGTGGCCGACTGCAATTATAACGCTTCCCAAATCGTATCTCAGTTACAGGACGCTGCGGCCCGCGGCGTCAGGCTGGCGGTGTTCCCCGAGTTCTGCCTCACCGGCTACACCTGCGGCGATCTGTTCTTGCAGCGCACGTTGCAGCAGGGCGCGCTGGACGCCCTGCAGACCGTGCTGGACGCCAGCCGGGAGCTGGATGTCGTGGCCCTCGTGGGCCTGCCGCTGCTGGTGCGGGGCAAGCTGTACAACTGCGCCGCCGTCCTCTGCGGCGGGCGTCTGCTGGGCCTTGTCCCCAAGACCTACCTGCCCAACTACGGCGAGTTTTACGAAAAGCGCCAGTTCACCCCGGGCAGCACCGAGGTAGAGACGGTAACAGTCTGCGGGCAGGAGGTGCCTTTCGGTACGTCCCTGCTCTTCCGCTGCCGCCAGATGCCCAGCTTCGTTCTGGGCGTGGAGATCTGCGAAGACCTGTGGAGCGCTCTGCCCCCCTCCACCTTCCATGCGCTGGCCGGTGCCACCGTCATTGCGAACCTTTCGGCCAGCGATGAGACGGTCGGCAAGGCCGAGTACCGCCGGGCGCTGGTGTCGAACCAGTCCGCCCGCCTGCTCTGCGGCTACCTGTACGCTTCTGCCGGCCACGGCGAGAGCACCCAGGACATGGTCTTCGCCGGCCACGACCTCATCGCCGAGAACGGCACCCTCCTCGCCGAGACGTCTCCCTTCGAGGGCGGCTGGGCTGAGACGGAGCTGGACTGCCAGCGGATGGAGTCGGAGCGGGCGCGCAACACCAGCTTCGAGCCCAGCGCTGAGGGGTATCTGACCGTCGATTTCGACCTTGCCCTCACCGAGACGAAGCTCTCCCGCTGGGTAGACCCCACGCCTTTCATCCCCCACGACGAGCGCCGCCGGGCCGAGCGCTGTGAGCTGATCTTGAAAATGCAGGCCGACGGCCTCGCCAAGCGCCTCGAGCATGCCCACGCCAAGACGGCGGTCATCGGCATCTCGGGCGGTCTGGACAGCTGCCTCGCCCTGCTGGTGGCCGTCCGCGCCATGAAACAGCTGGGCCGTCCCACCAGCGATGTGCTGGCCGTGACCATGCCCTGCTTCGGCACCACCCACCGCACCCGCAGCAATGCAGAAATCTTATGCGACGAGCTGGCCGTCAGCTTTACCGAGATCGACATCGCCAACACCGTCCACAGCCACTTCAAGGACATCGGACAGGACGAGAGCGTGCTGGACGTCACCTTCGAGAACGGACAGGCTCGTGTGCGCACCCTCGAGCTGATGGACACTGCCAACCGCACCGGCGGCCTCGTTGTCGGCACCGGCGACCTCTCCGAGCTGGCGCTGGGCTGGGCCACCTACAACGGCGACCACATGAGCATGTACGGCGTCAACGCCGGTGTCCCCAAGACGCTGGTGCGCCACCTCGTCCAGTATGAGGCCGACATTGCCGCCTCCGCCGAGCTGCGCCGGGTGCTGCTGGACATCCTCGACACCCCCGTCTCCCCGGAGCTGCTGCCTGCCAAGGACGGCGAGATCTCTCAGAAGACGGAAGACCTCGTGGGTCCCTATGAGCTGCACGACTTCTACCTTTATTATGTTCTCCGCTTCGGCTTCGGCCCGTCGAAGATATTCCGGCTGGCGAAAGCGGCCTTCGCAGGCCGGGCCGAGTACCCGGACGAAGTGCTCTACAAGTGGCTGCGCAACTTCTACTGGCGGTTCTTCGCCCAGCAGTTCAAGCGCAGCTGCCTGCCCGACGGCCCCAAGGTGGGCAGCGTCACCCTCTCGCCCCGGGGCGACTGGCGGATGCCCAGCGACGCAGCCGCCGCGCTCTGGCTGGCCGAGCTGGAACAGATCCCGCTCAAAGGATAATTTTTTATGAAACAACACAAAAAACTGCTGATGAATCTGGTCTTTGCTGCCGTCATTCTGGCCGCAGCCGCCGTGCTGCTGCTGGTGCGGAAAGCAAACCAGACCGGTGCGCCTCTCTGCGCAGAGCTCATCTACGGTGACAGTAACACCAGGCTGACCTTTCCCCTCGAAAAAGACGCCGATTACGATGTGGACACCGGCTATCTCACCGTCCACATCAAGATCCAGGACGGCGCGGCCCGCTTTGTGGATTCGCCCTGCCCTGACCACATCTGCGAGTCCTTCGGCTGGCTCAGCGAGGAAGACCAGACGGCCACCTGCCTGCCCGCCCGGGCTGTGCTGAGCATCATCCCCACCACATGATGGCATACACATCCAAAGGAGTGAACGCCTATGTTTGACGAAAACGAGCATACCCATCCCCAGAATAACGACGAAGGCCCCCGGCACATCCACCGGGGCATCAAGCGCAGCGAGCCCGACGAAGTGGAGGTAGACAGCGCCGATTTCTTCTCGCCGGAGCCTCCCCGCCCCAAAGCACCGCCGAAACCGGCACCGACGCCTCCGTCTGAGCCGCCGAAATCTCCGGTGCCGCCCCGCAAACAGTGGGAGCCGCTGCACCCCAGCGAGCCCGCCCCCGCTGACGACAAACTTCCGAAAGGAGGAATGGTCTTGCTGGTACTGCAGGCCATCCTGAGCCTTGCCGCGCTGGTGCAGCTCTGGCGCACCCAGATGCTGCCGGTGCTCTACCTCGTTATCATCACTGCGCTTCTGGTGCTGCTCTGGCTGCTGGTGCGCAAGTGCCTCGCCTCCCGCAGCGGTGCCGTCGTGGCCCGGGTGCTGTCCGTCCTGCTCTGCGCCGCGCTGGCCGTGGGCTGTGTCTGGGCGCAGCAGGGTCTGACCGCACTGGACAGCATGACTTCCGGCCTGCTCACCGGTGCAGAGGCGAACAAGATCACGAAAGAGCCGTTCGTTGTCTATCTCAGCGGCGTGGACAACCGCGGTGACCTGACCGAAAAGGCCCGCAGCGACGTGAACATCCTCGCCGTGGTCAACCCCACCACCAAGCAGGCGGCCCTCATCAACACCCCGCGCGACTACTATGTTGACCTCGCAGGCACCGACAGCAAGGACAAGCTGACCCACGCCGGCCTCTACGGCGTCGAGACCAGCATGGCCACGCTGGGCAACCTCTACGGCGTGAATGTGGAGCACTACCTCCGCATCAACTTTGCGGGCTTCATCAACATCATCGACGCCATCGGCGGCGTGGACGTCTACTCCGACCAGGCCTTCACCTCGGTGGGCAGCCCCGGCTACTACGACCCCACCACCTTCGCCGAGGGCTGGAACCATCTGGACGGCAAGTCCGCTCTGGCTTTTGCCCGTGAGCGCCACGCCTTCAAGACCGGCGACATCCAGCGCGGCATCAACCAGATGAAAGTCATCGACGCGATGGTCAACAAGCTCAAGTCTCCCGCCCTGCTCATGGGCTTCTCCAAGCTGATGGACGCCGCCGCCGACTGCTTTGTCACCAGCCTTTCGCAGGAACAGATCTCTGCGCTGGTCCGGATGCAGCTGGGCGACCTTGCCAACTGGGACATCCAGAGCTACACCGTCACCGGCTCGGGCGCGAAGAGCACCAAGTGCTACTCCGCCAAGGGCCAGAGCCTCTACGTCATGAAGCCGGATGAGAACTCGGTCAACGAGGCCAAGGCCCTTGTCGCCGCGGTCCTGGGCGGCGAGGACAAGCTCACCAGCACCAGCCAGACCCCCGAGAAGACCGATGTCTTCACGCCGACCGCCGACCCCAACGCCGGTGCATCCATCCCGGAGGAATCTCCCGACAGCGTTATCGCAGAAGAGCCCGCCGAGAGCGAAGTCCCGGCGGAAGAGGCCCCCGCTGACAGCCAGCCCGCCGAGGGTGACGCCTCCGGTGAGCCCAGCGCTTCCACCGAGGTCCCTGCAGACGGCAGCGAAGAAGCCCCGGCAGACTCCACCGAGTCGCCGTCCTTCAGTATGCCGACCCAGGAGCAGGTGGAGCAGGCGGCTTCCTCCCTGCATCAGGCCGCTTCCACCGTGCTGGACGCCCTGTTCGGCTCCGGCAGCGGCGACGCTTCCAGCGCTGAAAATGATGCAGCATAATTTATAGACAGAAAGATCCCGCAAGGCAGCTGCCTTGCGGGATCTTTGCGTTTATGCTTATTTCAAGATGTCGCTCAGCACGCTCTGGCCGTCCAGCGTGGAAGCATCCACACCCAGATAGTCGCAGATGGTCTGTGCGATGGTGCCGAAGCAGAGCCTGGTGCCGAGGTCAACGCCCGGTTTGACGCCCTTGCCGCAGATGAGATACGGCACATACTCGCGGGTATGGTCGGTGGTCTTGGTGTAGGAGGGGTCGCAGCCGTGGTCGGCCGTGACCATCAGGATGTCGCCCTCCCGCATCCCGGGGATGAAGTCGGCAACGAACTTGTCGAACTCGGTGGCGGCGGCGGCGTAGCCTGCCACGTCGCGGCGGTGGCCGTAGAGCATATCGAAATCGACGAGGTTCACGAAGGCCAGACCCTCGAAGTCGCGGGTCTGCAAAGCCTTGGTGAAGGCGATGCCATTGGTGTTGCCGGTGGTCTTGATCTTTTCCGTCACGCCCTCGCCGTCGAAGATGTCGAAAATTTTGCCCACGGCGATGACGTCCCTGCCTGCGTCCTTGAGCAGATCAAGCATGGTCTTGCGGGGCGGCTTGAGGCTCAGGTCGTGGCGGTTGGTGGTGCGGTAGAAGGTGTCGGCGGTGCGGCCGAGGAAGGGGCGGGCGATGACGCGGCCCACGCCGTACTCGCCCTTCAGCATCTCGCGGGCGATCTCGCAGTAACGGTACAGCTCGTGCACCGGCACAAGCTCCTCGTTGGCGGCGACCTGAAACACGCTGTCGGCGCTGGTGTAGACGATGAGGGCATCCTCCTTCATGGCCTGCTCGCCGTAGTCCTTCAGCACCTGTGTGCCGGAGTAGGGCTTATTGCAGAGGACTTTGTGGCCGGTCTTTTCCTCGAACTCGTGGATGAGGCTGTCCGGGAAGCCGTCCGGGAAGGTGGGCAGCGGCTTGGGGCTGACGACACCGGCAATCTCCCAGTGGCCGATGGTGGTATCCTTGCCCATGCTCTGCTCCTGCAGGCGGGCGAAGGAGCCGATGGGAGCGGCTTCCTTTTCACCGGCGGTCACGCCGTCGATGTTGAACAGTCCGAGTTTTTTCAGGTTGGGGCAGTTGAAGTTGGGGTGGTTGGCGATGGCGCCGAGGGTGTTGGTCCCCTCATCGCCAAAGGCGGCGGCATCCGGCTCTGCGCCGATGCCGAAGCTGTCCAGAACGATCAGAAAAACGCGCTTTTCCATTACGCTTTCACTCCGTTTCTATCATTTTGCGCTCACCTGTGTCCCTTCGGGGCAGAAGTGAGACTTTTGCTTAGCCCTATTATAGGCGATGGACGCATTTTTCGCAAGCGTTTTATCGCTCCGGCATCTATCACGAAAATTTAAGGTTTTCTTTGCCGAATTTTTTCTTGCTCTCTTGTACACAAGCGGTTATAATATAGAATGGTATGGTTTTCAAACACACCTGACCGGGCCGATGTCCGGCCAGCGGCCGCAGGGCATATCTGGCACCTGCGCGCCCATCATAGAGGAAAAAAAGAGACTGTTAGAGGTATATTTATGAGAAAAACGAAGATCATCTGCACCCTTGGCCCTTCTACCGATAAGGACGGCGTCCTGCGCGAGCTGGTCGCCAACGGCATGAACGTGGCCCGCTTCAACTTTTCCCACGGCTCCTATGAGGAGCACAAGGGCCGTCTGGATATGCTGAAGGCTGTCCGCGCTGAGCTGAACAAGCCCGTTGCTGCCCTGCTGGACACCAAAGGCCCCGAGATCCGCCTGAAGGAGTTCAAGAACGGCGTTGAGATGCTGGAAGCCGGTCAGACCTTCACCCTGACCACCCGCGAGGTGGAGGGCACCAAGGAGATCTGCTCCATCACCTACAAAGACCTGCCCCAGGACGTCCACGAGGGCGGCACCATCATGCTGGACGACGGCCTCATCAAGCTGGCCATCAAGAGCGTCACGGACACCGACATCGTCTGCGAAGTGCTCAACAGCGGCAAGATCAAGACCAAGAAGGGCGTCAATGTCCCCGGCGTCCACCTGTCCATGCCCTACCTGAGCCAGCGCGACCGGGATGACATCATCTTCGGTGTCCAGCAGGGCTTCGACTTCATCGCTGCTTCCTTCGTGCGCACCGCACAGGACGTCTACGACATCCGCAACCTGCTGAACGAGTACGACTCCAACATCCGCATCATCGCCAAGATCGAGAACCGCGAGGGCGTCAATAACATCGACAGCATCCTGTCCGCTGCCGACGCCGTCATGGTCGCCCGCGGCGACCTGGGCGTCGAGATCGACTTCACTGAGCTGCCCGGCATCCAGAAGAGCGTCATCGACCGCTCCTTCTCCTTCGGCAAGCCCATCGTCACTGCTACCCAGATGCTGGACAGCATGATGGTCAACCCCCGCCCCACCCGCGCCGAGATCTCCGACGTGGCAAACGCCATCTACGACGGCACTTCCGCTATCATGCTCTCCGGCGAGACCGCTGCGGGCGCATACCCTGTTGAGGCCCTCAAGACCATGTCCGCCATCGCAGAGCGCACCGAGAACGAGGTCCACTACCGCGACAACCGCCTGACCGATACCACCGGCCAGATCAGCGTCAGCGACGCTACCGCACACGCTGCCTGCCTGACCGCAAAGGACGTCAACGCTTCTGCCATCGTCACCGTGTCCGAGTCCGGCAACACTGCCCGCCTGCTGAGCAAGTACCGCCCCTCTCAGCCCATCATCGCCTGCGTCATGGACGAGCAGGTCCAGCGCCAGCTGTCCATCTCCTGGGGCATCACCCCGCTCATGATGGACCTCGCCACCAGCACCGATGAGCTCATCGAGAAGTCCACCACCCTGGCCAAGGAGCACGGCTATCTGCACGACGGCGAGCTGGCTGTTGTGACCGCCGGCGTCCCCGTGGGCGTCTCCGGCACCACCAACATGATCAAGATCCACATGATCGGCAACTGCCTGGCTACCGGCGTCGGCGTCGGCCCCGAGGGCGCTGCTCTGGCCAACGCCACCGGCAAGGCCTGCGTCTGCCGCACCATCGAGGAGATCCGCGCAAAGTTCAAGCCTGGCATGGTCCTGGTCGTCCCCTCCACCTCCAACGAGATGCTGAGCTACGTCCGTGACGCCGCCGCTCTGGTGGTCGAGGAAGCCGGCCTGAACAGCCACGCTGCCATCGCCGGCAAGGCCCTGCTCAAGCCCACCATCGTGGGCGCCGTCGGCGCTACCGCCCACATCCGCGACGGTCTGATGGTTGCTGTGGACTGCGCACATGGCAGCGTCCAGCGCCTGCAGGCCTGATTTCGGGAGGCACAGCATGGAGCGCATTGCAAGTTTCTGCGTAGACCACACCAAGCTCGACCGCGGCATGTACCTGAGCCGTCAGGACGGCGATGTTCTGACCTGGGACATCCGGATGAAGAAGCCGAACCACGGCGATTATCTCTCCACCGGTTCGGCCCACACGCTGGAGCACCTGTTCGCCACCTACGCCCGCAACAGCGAGTATAAGGACGGCGTCATTTACGTCGGCCCCATGGGCTGCCGCACCGGCTTTTACCTGCTGACCCGGGGCCTGACCCCCGCCGAGGCGCTGAGCCTGACGGTGGAGTCCTTCCGCTTCATGGCTGCGTTTGAGGGCGATGTCCCCGGCGCAAGCGAGGTGGAGTGCGGTAACTACCGCGACATGGACCTGCCCGCCGCAAAGGCTGAGGCTGCTGCCATGCTGCCCGTGCTCGAGGCACTGACCGCTGACGAGCTGCATTATTGATCTCCTGACAAAGTAAGGACCGGCACTGCTGCAATGCAGCCAGTGCCGGTCCTTTTCATTTATACTTCCCCGATGACCGGGAGCAGGTCTTCGAGCTTATTGAAATAATTGACGATGGTGACCACATTGTTGACGATGGAGCTGCCCGCCGAGAAGATGCGCGCCACATAGTTCAGCACACGGCCAATGTCCTGGAACGTCTGCCATGCCGTGGTCTCGCCGCCGCAGAGCAGCACCATTTCGTCGTCCCCGATGGATGTATACCGGGCGGGCATCTGCATCCGATAATTACTCATAGTATCCTTTCCTTTCCGCTGGTGAAAAGTTTTTTGTTCCTCGTTCAGAGTCAGCGCCCTCGGGGCCTGTCCTCTATTCCATCCTACCAGATACGAAAGGCAAAGCATGTCAGAGCGTGGAAAGACAGCAAAAAACACAAGGACCCGGGGTGTTTCCACTCCGGGCCCTTGTGCCATTTTTATTTCGAGGAATAGATAATATCGTTTTATCGCTGGGCTTGTGTCAGCTCAGGTGCGATCATCACTTGATTTCAGAATAAACAGCCTTGCAGGTGACGATAACGACAGTGTACTCGGTCTTGTCCTTGCCGGTACCCTTGGTGAAGGTCTTCAGGCCCAGCTCGAACTTATTGCCAGCAGAGACCTTAAGGGTCTTCTCGCCATCCTTCTTGTCAATAACCTGCTTGCTGTTCAGAGCGGCACCGGTGTTGATTTTCTTCTCGCTGCTCACCAGCAGGTCGTAGATCTCCTGAGCCTGAGCGACGTTCTTCACATCCTCGCTCTTGTAGCAAGCGTACCAGACGTACTTATCGGTGATCTTGTCGGTGCCCAGCTTAGCCTTGACAGCATCTACCATGCTGACCTTGTCATCCTTCTTCTGATCCTCAGCAGGAGCGACCCAGTCAGTGGTGTCAGCCTGAACAGCCTTAGCGGCCTTCTCAGCCAGATCCTTTGCATCGTTGGTAGCAGAGACGGTAGCCTTATCGTTGACGACCTTCAGCATACCTTCCAGATCGCTAGCGATGTTGCGAGCATCCAGAGTTGCGCAGCCGGTCAGCATGGACACAGCCATGACACCGGTGAGAACGACGGCCAGCAGTTTTTTCATTTTCATGATTTTTGCCTCCATAAATAAAGATAAATTATACAGGCAGGCTAGCATTTTTTCGACTGTCGGCCTGTGGGCCAATTATACCCCCCCCCCCTACCGGTCTGTCAATGGATTTTTTGCACTTTCGTCACATTTACAAAATATAGTCCCATCAACCATGCATTTTCCACAAAATAACAGGATTTGAGGGGCTGAAAGCAAAAAAATGCAGCCCCGGGGCCTGACCGCCGACGAGCTGCACTGCTGATTTCAAAAACAAACGAGGCCCGGAGTGGAAATGCTCCGGGCCTCGCCGTTTTTTTATTTGTGGTTATGACAGATCGGAAAAATCAGACCTTGTCCTGCACAGCATCCGCAATGATGACGGCAAAGAGACAGTCCACGCCATTCATAGTGGCGGTAACAGTGCCGATGTAACGGTCGTTTGCAGGGCTTGTGCCATTCGGGACTGCGCTGTTGATATTACTATCCTCATCCTCATCCACATCTTCGAGCAGATTGCGAGCCTGAGCCGTCACATTACCGCCCTCGGTCGCAGTAACAGCGATCCAAACATACTTGCCAACATAATCATCGCCCATGATCTTCATGATTTTATCGTAGATGTCTGTTTCCCCCTCCTGCATCGCAGCGGAAGGTTTCACTATCTTCTCAGCAATCTGTCTCAGCTCGGGGTCCGCCTTGTATACGACCCCTTCTTCGCTCATATCACTCATTGCTTCCGCGATGGTCTTGTCACTCATTGCTTCCGCGATGGTCTTGGCGCTCACAGCGCCGCTGCAGCCCGTCAGGACAGACAGGGCCAGAACACCAGCGAGGATGACGGCCAGAAGTTTCTTTGCCATTTTCATCTCGTTTCCTCCCACATGATGATAAAATGGATTTCAGGGGCCGAACGTCCATTTTCGACCGTCAGCCTGTAAAAGCATTATATCACCACCCCCCTGTCCATCTGTCAATAGATTTTTCTCACTTTCGTCACATTTACAAAATACAGTCCCATCAACCGTGCATTTTCCACAAAATAACAGGATTTGAGGGGCTGAAAGCAAAAAATACAGCCCCGGGGCCGCTTTTGGGGCGGCAGCCCGGGGCTGCAGGTGCAGTATTTTTTTCAGTCTCCCGCCGGGGGGCAGGGGGCTTTACTGGTACAGGGGAAACGCTCTGGTCAGGGCCAGCACCCGGGCGGAGATGTCGTCCTTCTTCTCGTCGTAGTGCCAGATGCAGTCGGCGATGCAGTCCGCAATGACCTTCATCTCGGCCTCGCCCATACCCCGGGTGGTGACAGCCGGAGTACCCAGACGGACACCGGAAGTCACGAAGGGGCTGCGGGTCTCGCCGGGGACGGTGTTCTTGTTGGCGGTGATGTGGACGCTGTCGAGGCGGGCTTCCAGCTCCTTGCCGGTGCATTCCTCGTCCCGCAGGTCGAGGAGCATCAGGTGGTTGTCGGTGCCGCCGGACACCAGCTTGACACCGCGAGCCTGCAGTTCAGCGGCCATGGCCTGTGCGTTCTCCACGATCTTGCGGGCGTAGTCCTTGAACTCGGGCTTGAGTGCCTCGCCAAAGCAGACGGCCTTGGCCGCGATGACGTGCTCCAGCGGGCCGCCCTGAGTGCCGGGGAAGACGGCGGAGTTGATGCGCTTGGCCAGCACGGCATTGTTGGTCAGGATGAGGCCGCCGCGAGGGCCGCGCAGGGTCTTGTGGGTGGTGGTGGTCACGACGTCGGCGTAAGGCACCGGGCTCTGGTGCATCCCGCCGGCCACGAGGCCCGCGATGTGGGCCATATCCACCATCAGGAAAGCCCCGTAGCCGTGGGCGATCTCAGCCAGCTTCTCGAAGTCGATGGCACGGGGGTAGGCCGAAGCGCCTGCCACGATCATCTTAGGACGGACCTTCCTGACCTGCTTTTCCAGCTCAGCATAGTCGATGCGGCCATCTTCGCCGACGCCGTAGGATACGAAGTGATAGTTCTTGCCGGACATATTCACCGGAGAGCCGTGGGTCAGATGACCGCCCTGAGACAGATCCATGCCCATAACGGTATCGCCCAGATCGAGCAGGGCGAAGTAGACGGCCAGATTGGCCTGTGCGCCGGAGTGGGGCTGGACGTTGGCGTACTTTGCGCCGAACAGCTTGCAGGCGCGCTGGATGGCGATGTTCTCCACCTCATCCACATAGGCACAGCCGCCGTAGTAGCGCTTGCCGGGCAGGCCCTCGGCGTACTTGTTGGTGAGGATGCTGCCCATAGCGGCCATGACGGCGGGCGAGACGATATTCTCGCTGGCGATGAGCTCGATATTTTCCCGCTGGCGGGCCAGCTCACGGTCCATGGCCGCAGCCAGCTCCGGGTCGGCCTTTTCCACGAGGCCGATGGTATCCATCATATCGTTGTACATACTATTTACCCCTCTCTCTGATGCAAAAATCAATTTGCACGGGCATCCGCTCATTCCGGCCCCGCCTGTTTCCATGATACCAGACATCGTGGATTTCTTCAACAGCATTTCGCACAAACCGATACAGTTTGATTCGTTTCTTTTCGTTTGGATGAAGATATTTCACCCATCCTGCCAAAGCCTTGCTTTTTCTGCGCCCAGCGCTTATTATTATAACAAAAATCCGTTCCGGTTTTTGTGCAGATTTGCCCACCGGGTGCAGAAAGGAGCGCATTGCCATGACCATCACGGAGCAAAAAGCCGCACAGCGCAAAGCGGGCATTGCGGCCCGCCGGGCGTTGTCGGACACCGAGCGCACCAGTTCCAACGCCGCTCTCTGTGCCTGCATCGCGGCATTGGACTGCTTCAAAAAGGCAGAAAACATCCTGCTCTACGCGGCCTTCGGCGGCGAAGCCGATCTCTCGACGCTGGCTGTGGAAGCGGCCCGGCAGGGCAAAACGCTGGCCTACCCCGTCTGCGGCGAGGGCTTTTCGCTGACAGCCGCTGTGCCGGGGCCGGACGGCTGGGAAGTGGGTACTTACGGCATCCGCACGCCCATTTTGAGCCGGTCTGCAGTTTTGCCACCGGACAAGCTCGACCTCGTGCTGGTCCCCTGCACGGCTTTTGATGCAGTCTGCCACCGGGTGGGGATGGGGAAAGGCTATTATGACCGCTACCTCCCCCGCTGCACCCGGGCTGTGAAACTGGGCGTGGCCTTTGAGGCCCAGCGGGTGGATAAAGCGGCAGTGGACGCCTATGACGAAAAACTGGACGGATTCGTGACAGAGGGAGGACTTTACTTTGGATTTGACACAACTGAGCTGTGAGGACTTTCTGAGCCAGCTTGCCAGCAAAGCCCCCGCCCCGGGCGGCGGCGGCGCAGCAGCCCTCGTGGGCGCGGCAGGCGTCGCGCTGGGCAATATGGTGGGGAATCTCACCACCGGCAAAAAGAAATACTCTGCCGTGGAAGAAGAGATCCTGGCGCTGAATGCCCGTGCTGAAACACTGCGCAAACGGCTGGAAGCCCTCGTGCAGGCTGACGCCGACGCATTCACGCCTCTGGCGGCGGCCTACGGCCTGCCCAGAGAGACGCCCGAACAGCAGGCCCGCAAGGCCGCTGTGCTGGCCGAGGCGCTGGACGGGGCCTGCGCCGTGCCGCTGGACATCATGGACGCCTGCTGTGAGGGCATCCGTCTTGCGGCCGATTACGCCGAAAAGGGCAGTGTGCTGGCTGTCTCAGACGCAGGCTGTGCGGCGCTGTTCTGCAAGGCCGCACTTCAGGCGTCGGCTCTGAATGTCGCCATCAACACAAAGCTCATGACCGACCGCGCCCATGCCGCCGCGCTGGACGAAAAAGCGGCCCGGATGCTGGCGGAATATGTGCCACTGGCCGACGAAGTCTACCAGTCCGTAGCAAGCCGCCTGCGAGCCTGATCCAGAGAAAGGGAACGTATATGTCTACCATTTTGAAGGGTGCGCCCGTCGTGGCCGCCATGAACGAAGCAAATGCCGCCCGCTGCGCCGCACTGCGGGAAAAGGGCGTTGTCCCCACGCTGGCCGTCGTCCGGGTGGGCGAACGCCCCGATGACCTCTCCTACGAGAAAGGCGTCATGGCCCGCTGTGCAAAAGTTGGCGTCGAGGTGAAGCAGTTCCTTCTGCCCGCCGACGCTTCGCAGGAAGAGCTGCTGCGCGTCATTGCCGGCATCAACGCAGACGCCGCCATCCACGGCTGTCTGCTCTTCCGCCCCCTGCCCAAACAGTTTGATGACAGGACCATCCGCGCCGCACTCTCGCCCGAAAAGGACATTGACGGCATCACCGACGGCTCGCTGGCCGGTGTCTTCACCAACACTGCCGTCGGCTACCCGCCCTGCACGGCGCAGGCCTGTCTTGAGATCCTGAAATTCTACAACATTCCCCTCTCCGGCAAGCGGGCCGTCGTCGTGGGCCGCAGCCTCGTAGTGGGCAAGCCCGCAGCCATGATGCTGGACCGGGAAAACGCCACCGTCACCCTCTGCAACTCCCGCACCCAGAACCTGCCCGATGTCTGCCGTGAGGCCGATGTTGTGGTGGTGGCCATGGGCAAGATGGGCTTTATCGGTGCAGAACATCTGCGGACCGGTCAGGTCGTCGTGGATGTGGGCATCCATGTCAACGAGGAAGGCAAACTCTGCGGCGACGTCCGCTTTGGCGAGGCAGAGCCGGTGGTGGAGGCCATCACTCCCGTCCCCGGCGGCGTCGGCACCGTGACGACTTCCGTGCTCGTGAGCCATGTGGTGGAGGCGGCAGAGAAAGTTGCATCATAATAACCTCTCCGTCACGCCTGCGGCGTGCCACCTCCCCTAATAGGGGAGGCTTTGGCAGTCCCCTCGAAGTAAACGGTTTCGCCAGAGGCTCCCCTACTAGGGGCAACAGCGACGACCGCCGCCAGTGGCGGAAACAGGGAGTCGTTGTTGGGGCAGCGGTCAGCAAGACGCAAGCGAAGCGCTGCGGATGCTGGGAGCCGCAACCCGGCCTTGTCGAGCGAAGCGAGACTGAGAGGTTTATTCCCCTATACACCAAAAGCGCCCGGCGGATACCCGCCGGGCGCTTTTGGCATTGACAGAACAATGACAGGGGAATAATTGGGAATTGGGAAATTGGAATAGGTCTTAGTTTATGCGGCCTTTGCCGGGGCAAAGACCAGAGCCTTCTTGCGGCGGTTCTGCATTGCGCGCACCACACAGCTCAGGGTGAAGTTGATGATGAAGTAGATGACGCAGGCCGTGCCGAACAGCACCATGACGTCGGAGACGTTCACCGTGCCGAGACCGTTGTAAGTACCGGCGGCGCTCAGCAGCTGGCGGATGCGGGCCATCAGCTCGATGGTGGCCACGTTTGCCAGATAGGAGGAGTCCTTGATGGTGGTGATGACCTGGCTGAGCAGGGTCGGCACGATGTTGCGGTAAGCCTGCGGCAGGACGATGTAGAGCAGCACCTCAGCGGTGTTGAAGCCCTGTGCATAGCCGGCCTCGAACTGGCCCTTGGACACGCCGTTCAGGCCGCCGCGGACGATCTCGGCGATGACGGAGGAGTTGAAGAGGATGAGGGCCAGAGCGGCCTTGAACAGAAGCTTCATCTCCACGCTGGTCAGGCCGAACATCTTGCGGGCGAAGAAGCCCGGGCAGGGGCAGAACACCACACAGATGAAGATCCAGAGCAGGTAGGGCGTGTTGCGGAACAGCTCGATGTAGGCGGTAGCAAACCAGCCGAGGATGCGGGTCGGACCCTTTTTGCAGTAGGTGCGGGCCAGCGCCAGCAGAGAGCCCACGATGAGGCCCATGATGACGCCCAGCACCGAGATGATGCAGGTGAAGGCCACGCCGCGCAGCAGGTAGAGCATGACGCCTTCTCTTGTCAGGATGGAAAGGCTTGCAGCAAGCGTCTTCATATCAGGCAGCCTCCTTCAGCTCTACTTTCTTGGCAGCGGTCTTGAGACTCGTGTTCACACGGCCCTTGCGCTCCTTGAGGGAAGCTTCCCAGCGGGCTGCCAGCGTGGACAGCGGGAAGCAGACCACGAAGAAGATGAGGCCGCAGACGATATAAGCGGGGGCGTATGCGCCGCCGGTGGAAGCACCGGTGACGAAGCTGTAGGTCACGCTGATGAGGTCAGCGCCGCCCACGATGTAGAGGCAGGAGGTGTTCTTGAAGAGGTTGACCACCTGGTTGACCATCGGAGGGAGCATCACGGGGATGCTCTGGGGCAGGATGATGTAGCCCATCCGCTGCAGATAGTTGAAACCCTGCGCCTGTGCGGCCTCGAACTGGCCCTTCGGCACAGACTCGATGGCGGCGCGGACGACCTCGCCCATGTAAGCGCCGGTGTAAACGCCCAGTGCAATGATGCCGGTGCGGATGACGCCGAGGCTCACGCCTGCAAATGCCAGCGCATAATACAGGAAGCACAGCTGCAGCAGCAGCGGGGTGTTCTGGACGAACTCGACGTAAATGCGGGCGATGATGCGCAGCAGCTTACTGCCGCTGGTGGACATCAGGCCCAGCGCAGCGCCGATGATGAAGGCCAGCGCCAGTGCGCAGACGGCGGTCTGCAGCGTGTTGCCCAGACCCAGCAGAAAACTCTCACGATGCGTCCAGACGGTGGACCAGGACTCTAACGAAAACAAGCCAGACATGGCAAACTCCCCTTTCCCTACGCTCTCTTGGTTCTGAAAAGTCTGGGCTTAATCCAGACCGTTGTCTTTGATGAGCTGCTCGATGGTGCCATCTGCCAGCCAGCCCTTGACGAGGTCGTCGCACAGGGTGGAGAAGTCGCTGCCCTTCTTGGTGGCGACGCCATACTCCTGCGGGCTGAACTCAGCGTCAATGTAGCTGCGGCCCTCGGTCTTGTAGATGGCGAGGATGGACTTATCGACGCAGAAGCCCTGCACTTCGCCTGCGCTCAGTGCGGTGCTGATGGCGGGATAGTCGTCGTACTGACGGAAGGAGATGCCATCCTTCCAGGTGTCGGCGTTGAAGGTGTCGGCGTCGAAGTTTGCGCCGTCCAGCACGCCCTCGTCGATCATGGCCTTGACCAGAGCACGAGCGGAGGTGGAGCCGGAGGAGACGCCCACGACCTTGTCCTTCAGGTCAGCCAGACCCTTGATGCCGGTGGAGTCCTCCACCAGAACGGAAACGTAGTCGGTATAGTAGGGGGTGGAGAAGTCCCAGGTCTTCTTGCGCTCTTCGGTGATGGTGAAGGTAGCCAGAACGGCGTCGATGTCGCCGGAGTCCAGCAGCTCGCCGCGGGTGGCGGCGGTAACTGTGGTGAACTCAACGTCCACGCCGAGGTGCTCTGCGATCATCTCTGCGAGGCTGTCCTCGAGGCCCTTGTACTCGCCGGTGAGGGTATCCTGGAAGCTGAAGCCCTTAACTGCGTTCTTGACGCCCACTTTCAGGACACCGCAGTCCACGATGGCCTGAGTGTCAGCGCCCAGTGCTGCAGTGGAAGCGGCCGTGCTGCCGGCGGCAGAAGATGCCGTGGAGGCTGCGGTGGAGCTTGCAGAGCCGCCGCAGGCGGTCAGGGCAGCAGCAGCGCCCACCAAACCAGTGACTTTCAGAAAATCACGACGCGAGATCTTTTTCATAATAAACCACTCCTCTTTGTTTTTTTCGGCCCGAGCGGCTTTCCCTGTCCGCTCCGAAAACGGCCTGTTATCAACAACGGCGTCTCACCACAACTTGTGAGTCCCTGCCGTGTCAACCTTTGTTGTTCGTCCTCTCAGCGGACGATCTTGCTCAGGAACTGCCGGACGCGCTCGTTCTTGGGGTTGGTGAAGAAGTGCTCCGGCGTGCCTTCCTCAATGATCT
>OGJK01001278.1_pt1 | contig 23565 bp, 15 predicted proteins | sample 1571961 | NCBI WGS metagenome assembly OGJK01 (sample SAMEA2582120, study PRJEB24529) | metagenome | biome: Human gut stool | place: China | collected 2011 | reverse complement strand
CAACGGTCCCCCACCGCTGGTGGGTTCGGCCTTGTCCGACTGGCTGATAACAAACAGCACCTTATGTCGGTATGCCTCGCCAATCACCTTGTGATAAAAGTGCTCATCCACTGACAGCGCCCGGTCATCAGCCTTGATCAACCACAGTACCAAGGCGAGGCGAGGAAGCTGTTCACGGTAAAGAGCAGCATATTCGGTATCACGTGCGCCACTCTCCCCGACACCAGGCAAATCCACTAGTGTCATAAACCGCCCTCCAACCTGAAAACGAAAACGCAGTGGCTCACGGGTACAGGCTGCTACATCGCTGATCGGCGATACCTCACCGGCAAACAGAGCATTGCACAGACTGGATTTACCAGCCCCGGTTTTGCCCATAATGCCGATCATTGGTTCATAACTGGCTAACCGGCTTACCTGGTGCAAAATGCGTTCAGACACCCATTGCGGTAACCCAGAAAGTGAGTTCTGCAGCGAATGCAAGCCTTCCCGATTTCTCATGACATCTCCTGAGACAAATAAAACAAAAAAGGCGAATCCTTGAGGAATTCGCCGTAATGATATTGCGTTCAGGGAAATGATATATGTCTGAAAAATTTTAGAGTGCAGGTGTCTTATTAACAAAACTAGGGCTATAACCTGCCATGAGCATAGTATTTCTCGCCAATTACTGACCGTATATAACTCATGCTAGCCCAGATCGTGCGCCCCTAGAATTGCCGATGCAGGGAATAAATTTTGCTCAACGATTGCCGCTTGAGCGGCGGCGACATCTGGAACAAAGATGACAACGGCCAAGTCTTTCAGCGCACGGGAGCAACAGACATAAAAAAGGCGACGAGTACGGTCGAGTACTGACTCTTTGCCCTCTTCAAGATTGGCTAGATCATTGTCGGATAGGGGAATGTATTGAAAATATTTCCCATACGAATATTGGCTGAAGCGAGCCTCTTCATCATCGATAACAACCAATACGCGCTCGAACTGTGCACCTTTTACACCATGGTGAGTGGCAAAAGGTGATTCCTCTGAAAGGTAGCGGCGGTATGCCCAAAGTTCATGGGCATTGCATCTTAGATAGTTCTGAACATTTTCGAAGTCATCATTACCATCATTCACAGGTTCATCACTTAAATGATTTTCAAAACGATCGTCAAGACGTAACAGCTCGCAGTCTTTAACATGTAGCAATATATCCCGAACTGTTGCTTGTGATCCTTCTTCTAACAGTGCAAACAGGCCATTGATGCCTTGTTGTAGTTCATTTAAAACTGCCACCATAGCTTGACCATGCAGTCGTAACGGCTCCAGCTTTGGACACTCGCTACGCATAATCGACATAATCTGAAATTGATCGTTTGCCTGAGCCGCAGCAAAAATTGGAAGTATATGCTGGACAAACGGACGAAGCGGCCAAGCTGACCCATCGTTCACCCCTTCACTCAAACTCATCGGTGCTTTATCAGTAAGAGCAGCAAATAAATTCGGGAACCCCAGTCGATTAGCTGCCATACGATGCACCAAAACAAGAAGACGAACATCACCTTCGCGTGTATCACTTAACCATTGTTCATCGCTAGTTTCATTTGCAAGGTAACGTCTGACAGATGTGAGATAGGCACTTCGTTCCACATTTGAAGGCAAGATGAAAAGATTCACTGTGCCTGATACAGTTTGTTCAACGCCATCTACGATAGTCGTTCGACCACGAATTTGTTGGAGACCATCCCCAGAAGCACGAATCGAATTGATAACACCAAGTACAGACGTCGGACATCTGAAATTCTCTGGTTTTGTAATTTCAGCCCACCCATCACTTAACGGAATAGCACCAGCTCCGCTCATATAGATTTTCTGCATCGGATCACCAAAAAATCCTATGCACATGTCAGGATTGTCATTAGCAATAGTTCGAAGCGCAGAGATCACATCAGGATCGGTATCCTGACTTTCATCGACAAAAACAAATGGAAAACGCTTGGCTACAATCCTTCTCAAAAGTGGATGAGCCTCAACACAAGCAGGGACGAGTTTAAGAATATCATCGTGACCTAAAATACCCTTAGCATAGTTACTTCCTGTCCCGTAAATAAATTTATCAACATCATCAATGCACTCAAGTTGAGCAGAGAGATAGGCAATTTCATCTTCAAGACGAGATTTTGTTTTAGCTTGTGTTCTGGGCTTATCATAATGGGCTTGCTTTTCAGCTATTTTTTCATGTATTCGCGCTACGACCCACTTTGCGATATCTAAATGAAAAGGTCGGATGACCGACCAAAGAAAGCTATGAATGGTTGAAATATGAAATAACTGCGAGTTACCAACGTCAGCGGCAATCTCACCAACAGCTACCTCTGTATACGTGATACAGGATATTTTTTGCCCGGCACGACGTAAAGCAGAACCACGGGTATCAGCCAAATGTGCCAGGGCTTTAATGAGAGATGTTGTTTTACCTGAACCAGCACCGGCTACCATGACAAATGAACGTGGTGGCGAGCTATCCAGACAAGCACGAACATCAATATCTGCCTGTGTATCAGGGCTACCAATGCGACTGGTCATGCAACCCTCCCACCATCTGTTTCAGCTAAAGCGACGGACATATCCTCAACATCCTCTTCCTGACCTTCTGCAACTTCTAGTTCCGGCGGGGCTATTTCAGCTTCGAGCCATTTTAATCCTTCAGCAATGTATGTTGGGACAGACCATTCATCCGGTTTTTTAAGAAGTAAATTCAGAGCAAAATCAGTTTTACTAAAGCTTTTTGATTGCACGCGCTTGTGAATGCGCTGGGCCAGTTGCAGTAGATCCATACTTACAGCTCTGGCAATACGTAGCTTGAGTGGCTTACAGCCCACATCTTGACACCATGACAGATTTTCAAGTGCAAAAGCTTCCTCTAAAGTACGGCCAGCAAGTGCCAGTGTTTCCTCTTTCCATGTAACATTTGTCTGACACTGGTAAGCAACACGAACCAAAGCGCCACACTCAGCTGTGCGGCTTTGTATTTTCATTTCCTCAGTTGCTTCCCATAAAGCGGCAACGGTGTCACATTTCGGTAACCACTGCCGAAGTGTTTGATTAGAGGTCATAGCTCCAGGATGACTGGCAATACAAGCCTTTCCTGGTGTTTCTGTGTTGGCCTGTTCTTCCTCATCATCATCAGGTTCCTCGCCATCATCATTTGCAGCCGGATTTTCTGCAAGACCATCTAACTCATCTGCTCGAGCTTCTGTTGCATCTTGTACCGGAGGGGTACAGTACACACTATCCAGATCAGTAATAATGAGTGTAGTAAGCCCAAGATATTCAATTAGTTTTTGGAATCGATAGCCAAAAGCACCGCCAATCTCAAGGACTGTTAGGTAAGAGGATTTTAATCTAGGTGCGGCGGTAGCAATCATTTGCGGGAGCAGTAGCCGCTCAACATTGCCTTCTACAAGTACAGCCCCGTCTGCAAAAAACAAATCACAATGGGTCAGCTTCAAGTAACGCTCAAGAAAGTCTCGAATTTCAGGATCAGTATTATCATAAAAAACAGAGAGATTGAGCACATCTGTTGCCGACATATTTGATGAACGCTTCCGCCGAAAGTAACGGATCGGCCGAAAACCACGTTCGTAAAGAATATGAGTTGAATGAGAAGTCACCACCACTTGAGTGGCGTAGTGCATAAGCTCCTGACTCTCCATGGCAAGAAGGTCCATTATCTTGCGTATAAAAGCCTGCTGTAACTGTGCGTGGAGATGAGCTTCTGGCTCTTCAATAAAAATCAGGTGAACCGGTGGTCGATTCTCTTCTATTGCTAACCATTGGTTGTGGATGTCGAGTAATTCAACAACCATAAAGATCAGATTCTTAAATCCAAGCCCGTTATAACTATCGGGTAGTGTTGGTGGGGTAGGATTACCGTCATCCTCCCCCAACGCGTAATGTATTACGGACCCATTTTGGTTGTTCATGATTTGCGCCGGGTCTAAGGCCGAACGAATCATCATGCGTGGGTTTGAAAGTCCAGGGTATCCGAGTTTCGCCAGACTTTTCAGCGTAGGAGCAAAAACACGTTCAAGATGCTGATTGAAAGCTGATTCAGACGCAGCTAAAGCAATTAATGCTTCATAATCTTCACCTTTTTGTTCAAGATTTCGTCCGTAAAAACGGCTGAGAACACGAGAAAGATCCTCCGAACGGGAACCTCCGGAACCATCTGAAAGATGACGCTGAGCATTCAAAAAGTTGATTTGGATAAGGCTGTTCAGTATTTCGCGACCACTTCGATCACGCCCTGTGAGCGGAGTAGGCTCATAGCCTTCCTCGGATATCATTTCCGCATTGAAACGTGCGGGATCAAGAACAAAATAGCGGAGCTCATATTCGTCATTGAGTCTATCGCGAAGATATTCCCAAAGATTACGAGGTGAAGGATCGTATTTGGGAGTTCCATTTTCGTCTTTAGGTGTGGCATCGATAGCAAGTTGACGTACTGCGAGGAAGCGCGAACGGATTTCTTCAGGATTGATGGGGGAAAAAGCAACGCGCATTCCAACCAGAGAACCTGACCACGATAGGCTGGGGAGAAGATCGACTACACGATGAACATCATTCGGTGTTACTTCAAACCAAATATCAAGTTCCAGTGAAGGTAGCGACGCAGCATCCGCCCCTTCTCCAAATGTGACAATGTCAGTCCAACATTCAGCATTGAAGTCATGAATATTGAATCGGCTTTTACCGGTGAATAGTTGAAGTGCATGACCGACAGAAGTCTTACCACAGTTATTCGCCCCAACGAAAATTGAAATGTCTGACGCAAGATCGATAACAACATCGTGCAGCCTTCTGAAATTACGGACTGCCAGCTTTCTCAAATGCATTCTCATTATCCTTTAATGAAAGACTGCCTTGCCAATAAAAATCATTATTTTCAATAACATTTACATTTGACATCAGCAAGCCATTTAGGGTTCTCATGCTTTAAAACTTGAAGTTATGAATGATTTTTTTAGTATTCAACCTGATATCTAAGCACTATATAACGCTATTATTACCAGAAAAAATTTGATCACGAGCACGTGTAATAAACTTAAATTACTTGATTTAATCTATTCAGCATGAGTATACTACACCGCACAAAGCATATGTAATTTATCTTTATTCGGAGTTTGAATGCTGCTCACCTACAAGGAAATAGCTACGTTTACGGCAGGCTCGCACATCAGCCGTATCCAGCAAAGTGCAGATGGGCCCGCATTTCGTTTCTATGCGACCGAACAGTTTCTGGTCGATGACTGGCAGTCAGCTTTTGTGTCAGCAGAGAAAGAACAGTGGGTGAAAACGCATCAGGATGTTGTGCTGGCGCAGAAAGGAGATGTTGTCATAAGCCTGATTCATGGCAAGGCGGTTCGCGTGAGCACCGAAAATGCCGGACGTATTTTAGGTAATAACTACGTCAAAGTGGATGTCGATGACAGCCAGATTAATGCAGCGTGGTTTCTCTGGCATTTCAATGAAAGCCTGGAGGGACAACGTCAGCGCATTAAGACCACCCAGGGTTCTACCGTCGTACAGCGTATCGCGGTTAATGAACTAAAAAATTTTACCGTCACCCTCCCGTCACTCGCACAGCAAAAAACGATGGGGGGGCTCTATCTGGCGGCGCGAGAAAAACGCTTTTATCAGCAGCGGATTGCCGCCCTGAGTGAACAACAGATCCTGAGCCTGCTCAGTGGTATGATTTGACTTATTACGTCACCTCTTTGTGACGAAGAAAAACAACAGGAACAACTATGTCTCCCCAGATTGAAGCGCAAAATTTAAGTGAACTGCAAGGCCGCCTGTGGAATATCGCCGATACCCTGCGCGGTAAGATGAATGCCGATGAATTCCGCGACTACTGCTTAGGCTTTATTTTCTACAAATATCTTTCTGAAAAATTCGTTGCTTACGCTAATAAAATTTTGGCGGAAGATGGCATTCAGTACAACGAGCTGACTCCTGAACATCCGGCGTATCAGGACATTGTTGACGCAGTAAAAGAGGATAGTATTCCGTCCTTAGGCTACTTTTTGCCGCCAACCGCTCTGTTCCACACCATGGCAGAACGTGTGGCTAAAGATCCCAAAGGTGCAGGCACCGGCTTTATTCTGGAAGACCTCGCCACTACACTACGCAGCATTGAGCAAAGCACATTGGGCACCGACTCCGCGGATGACTTCAGCAACCTCTTTGAAGATCTCGATTTAGGTTCCAGCAAGCTCGGCAACACTGCGAAAGCAAAAAACGAATTGATTGGCAAAGTCGTCACTGAACTCGACAAACTGAGCTTTAACCTGAGTGAAGCAAGTTCAGACATTCTGGGTGATGCCTACGAGTATCTGATCGGCCAGTTCGCCTCAGGCGCAGGTAAAAAAGCCGGGGAGTTCTATACCCCGCAGCCGGTTTCCACTCTGTTGGCTAAAATTGTCACCACCCACAAGCTGAAGCTCAAAAATGTGTATGACCCGACCTGTGGCTCTGGCTCTTTGTTACTGCGAGTGAAACGCGAAGCCTCGTCGGTGGGTAAAATCTACGGTCAGGAGATGAACCGTACTACCTATAACCTGGCGCGTATGAACATGATCCTGCACGGGGTTCATTATGCGGATTTTGAGATCGTTCAGGAAGATACGCTGGAGCACCCGCAGCATACGCATCTGAAATTTGACGCCATCGTTGCCAACCCACCGTTCTCCGCCAAGTGGAGCGCCAGCCCGCTGTTTATGAACGATGACCGTTTTGCCCAGTACGGCAAACTGGCGCCATCGAGCAAAGCAGACATGGCGTTTTTACAGCATATGTTCCATCACCTGGAAGATGACGGCACTATGGCGGTGGTTCTGCCTCATGGGGTCTTATTCCGTGGCGCCGCCGAAGGTCATATTCGTCAGTTTATGATTGAGAAGCTGAACTGCATTGATGCGGTGATCGGCCTGCCTGCCAATATCTTCTACGGTACCAGCATTCCGACCTGCGTATTGGTACTGCGCAAATGCCGTAAGCACAATGACAGCATTCTGTTTATTGATGCCAGCAACGATTTTGAGAAGGTGAAAACCCAGAACCGCCTATTGCCCGGGCACATCGATAAAATCGCCGATACCTACAACGACTGGAAAGCACTCGAGAAGTACAGCCATATCGCGACGCTGGAAGAAATTCGTAATAACGATTACAACCTCAATATTCCTCGCTACGTCGATACTTTTGAAGCAGAAGAAGAGATTGATCTCAACGCTGTGGCGCAGGAGATTCGCGATCTGGAAGGTAAAGTGGCAGAGATCGACAAGACCATTGCTGGGTTCTGTAAGGAGCTGGGAATTGAAGCACCGTTTACAGTGGTGGAGGACGTTAAGTGATGGTGCCGAAATTAAGATTTACGGGGTTCAACGAACCATGGAGTGAGACTTCGCTAGGTAAAATATCTTCATTTATTACCAGTGGTTCTCGTGATTGGGCACAGTACTATTCTGACTGCGGTGATAAATTTATTCGCATGACAAATCTCGTAAGAGATGGAATTACATTGAACTTGTCAGATTTAAAATTTGTCCGCTTGCCTGAAAATTCGAATGAAGGTAAACGAACAGCCTTACAGCATCATGATATTTTGATTTCTATTACCGCGGAACTGGGTAAACTGGGATGGGTTCCAGATGGTTTGGGAACTGCGTATATTAATCAACATACTGCTTTAGTTAGACCTAATTTATCTATAGCCTCATCCAAGTTCATCGCAAATCTTTTATCCACGAAAAAATACAACAATATCTTAAATCAGCAGAATGATGCTGGTGCTAAGTCTGGACTCAATTTAAGTACAATTAAAAACTTTGGATTTTACGCACCTAATAAAATAGAACAAGCCAAAATCGCCGATTTTTTGTCCTCTGTTGACGAAAAAATCTCATTACTGAACAAGCAGTACGACCTGCTGTGCCAGTACAAAAAAGGCATGATGCAGAAGATTTTTAGTCAGGAAGTGCGGTTTAAGGATGATAGCGGGGACGAGTTTCCCGAGTGGAAAGAGGTAGAACTAAAAGAAATAGCCTCTAAGGTAAATACTAAAAATAGAGATAATTCAGTAAATGCAGTTCTAACTAACTCTGCCACACAAGGCATTGTTAAACAAGAAAGTTACTTTGAAAGAGAGATTGTTACTGAGAGCAACTTAACAGGATATTACGTTGTTAAAACTGGTGATTTTGTATATAACCCGCGGATATCTTCAACGGCTCCCGTAGGTCCTATAAAAATGAATGAATTAACCCAAGGAGTTATGTCTCCTTTGTATACGGTTTTTCGTTTTGAAAAGGGGTTATTGAAATTTTATCAATATTTCTTTGAAAGTTCAGTTTGGCATGATTACATGAAAAGCGTAGCGAATAGTGGTGCCAGACATGACCGTATGAATATTTCAGGAGCCGATTTCTTCGGTCTTCCGGTTCCCCAACCTTTTGAGGCCGAACAAACCAAAATCGCCAACTTCCTCTCTGCGCTTGACGATAAAATTGCTGTCAAAAAAGCAGAACTAGATAAATTAAAAACCTGGAAACAGGGCCTGCTCCAGCAAATGTTTGTATAAAAATTATCCGGCCCGACCGACTCCGGGCCAGCACAATAACGAAAGGCACTGCATACTGATGGCAACGCAAAGCGAATACGAGTTAGAAACGCAACTGGTGGAACAGCTGGTGGGCATGCACTACGAACGGGTGAATGTCACCAATGAAGCCAGTATGAAAGCCAACCTGCGCAAGCAGATTGAAATCCATAATCAACTGGAATCCTCTCCGCTAACGGACAGCGAATTTAACCGTATTTTCTTACACCTGACAAAAGGCAATGAAGTCATCGATCGCGCCAAAATTCTGCGCGATCGCTACCAGTTATTGCGTGATGACGGCACCGAGAAGTGGCTCAGCTTTATCAATAAAGAGGAGTGGTGCCAGAACGAATTTCAGGTGACGAGCCAGGTGAAGCAGTTCAATGCCGAGCAAAATACGCGCAAAACCCGCTTTGATGTCACGCTGCTGATCAACGGCCTGCCGCTAGTGCAGGTCGAGCTGAAGCGTCGCGGCTTGGGGCTGAAAGAGGCCTTTAATCAGATCGATCGTTACCATCGGGATGCGTTTTGGGTCGGTAGTGGCCTGTTCCAGTATGTGCAGATCTTTATTATCAGCAACGGCGTGGATACCAAATATTACGCCAACAACCGCGCCAACCATTTTGAGCAGACCTTCTTCTGGACCGATGAAAAGAATAACCCGCTCAAAGCACTGGAGAAATTCACAGACTCATTTTTGAAAGTGTGCCACATCGCCAAAATGATCACCCACTACACCGTGCTGAACGAAACCCGTAAGTGCCTTATAGTGATGCGCCCGTACCAGTTCTACGCCTGCGAAGCGATGATCCGCCATGTGAAGGAGAATCTCCACAAGCAGGGACGGCCGGAGAACGGCTATATTTGGCATACCACCGGCTCCGGTAAAACGCTGACATCATTTAAAGCCAGCCAGGTGATCATGGAAATGCCAGAAGTTGATCGGGTCATTTTTGTGGTCGATCGCCGTGATCTGGATTATCAGACGGCGAAAGAGTTCAACGGCTTTGCGAAAGACAGCGTGGACACCACCAACAACACCAGCACGCTGATAAAACATCTTAAGCAAAACAGCACCAAACTGACGCTGACCACTATTCAGAAGCTGAATAACGCCATCACCCATGAAGGGTATAAAGCGCAGCTCTCACATCTGCGTAAAGAACGCATCGTCTTTATCTTTGATGAATGCCACCGCAGTCAGTTCGGTGATACGCATAAAGCAATCGTGAACTTCTTCGAGAACGCACAGCTGTTTGGTTTTACCGGGACGCCAATCTTTGCCGATAACGTCAATATTACCAACGGTGTCAAGCAAACCACCGAGCTGTTGTTCGATAAATGCCTGCATAAATACGTGATTGTCGACGCCATCCGGGATGAAAACGTTCTGCGCTTTGCCGTGGAATATGTCGGCACTTACAAGCGCAAAGAGAGCAGCAATGAGATCGATATCAATGTGGAGGATATCGACACCAAAGAGGTGATGGAAAGCGACATCCGATTGGGCAAAGTCACCGACTACATTCTTGCCCACCATAACGCCAAGACCCGCAATCGTGAGTTTACCGCGATGTTCTGCGTCGGGTCTGTCGATATGCTGATCACCTACTACAAACTCTTTAAAGAAAAGCAGGCCGCACTGCAGGCGGCGGATGCCAACTACAAGCCATTAAAAATTGCCACCATCTTCACCTACGCCGCCAATGAAGCGGACAAAAGTGATAAAGAGGCGGTAAACGGCCTGCTGGATGAAGAGGATATTAGCCTGCCGCAGGGGGCGAAAGTTGACAGCTCGAGTCGCGATCATCTGGATAGTTTTATCGAGGATTATAACGAGCTGTATGGCACCAGCTACTCTGCCAGTGACTCAAAGAGCTTTTACAATTACTACAAAAATATTGCTCAGCGCACCAAAGAGAAAGGCATCGATATTCTGCTGGTGGTGAATATGTTCCTCACCGGTTTCGACAGCCCGGCGCTGAACACGCTGTACGTCGATAAAAACCTGCGTTTTCACGGCCTGGTACAAGCGTTTTCCCGCACCAACCGCATTCTCAACGAGAAGAAAAGCCACGGGAATATCGTCTGCTTCCGTAATCTGAAGAAAGCCACCGACGATGCTATTGCCTTGTTCTCGAACAAAGATGCCTCTTCTACGGTGCTGGTCAAACCCTTTGACGAGTACTTTGGGGATTATCAGAACGCTGTCGATCGCTTGTTAATGCTGACGCCAACGGTGGAATGCGTGGACGATTTGCCGGATGAAGATGCACAGCTGGCGTTTGTAACGGCATTCCGCGATGTGATGCGTTTGAAAAACATCCTCGAAAGCTTTGCCGATTTTGATGATGCGACTAAACCGCTGTCGGACCAGACGCTGGCGGATTTCACCAGTAAGTACCTCGATATCCACGACAAGGTGAAAAAACACTCCAGCAAGGAGAAAGTCTCGATTCTTGAAGACGTGGATTTTGAAGTTTCGCTGATTCATCGCGATGAAATTAACGTTGGCTACATTCTGCGTCTGCTGGCGGGCATCCAGGCAATGCCGCCAAAAGAGCAGCAGGAGCAGAAGAAAAAGATCATGGATATTGTCGACAGTGACGTCACGCTACGTAGCAAACGTGAGCTTATCGATAACTTTATTGAAAAAAGCCTGCTGCATGCCTCGCATGACGAAGATATCACTCAGGTGTTTGAAGCCTATGTCGAACAGGAAAAAGGTAAGGCGCTGGCAGCCTTGTGCAGCGAAGAGCGACTTGATTCCATCAAACTAACCGGCTTACTGGACAACTACCTCTTTACCGACGTGATGCCGCGAGAGGATGAAGTGGCTGAAACGCTTACCTGGACGCCAAAGATTCTGGAACGCAAGAACGTGCGGGCACGTGTCTACGACCGTGTGCGTGATGTGATTGAAACATTTATCAATGGGATGCGGGGGTTTTAATAGATTTTGGTGATGAATATGGCAGAGGTATTTTCATGAGTGAGATAGATATCAAGGGTGATGAGGCGCTGGTTCAACTGCTGTTGAACGCAGATAAAGGCGATATAGATCTGCTGATCGATTACGTCACTAACACCGGTAAGCTTGGTTTTTCCATGTCAGACAGCGTGAAGACTGTATTACAGGATGCCAAACGCCAGGATATACCCGATGAAGAAACTCTCCGTCTCCTTGTTCGGGAGTTGCAGCATTTCGGCGGTAATACGTTCGTTAATCTGTTTCGTCGCAATGGGGTTAACTACAGCGAAATTGTAGATGACGTTGCCAGCCATCTGAAGATGAAAGTCCCGGCAACTACATCGGTAGAAGAAAAAGAAGCGCTGATTATTGACTGTGTATTTACCTCATCATGGAAAAAAATGTCGGATGATGAGCGCAGCCAGATTCTGCGTGATATGGGCATAAACGGCTCTGTCAGTATGGATATTCCTGTCTGGCAGAGAGCGGCTCTCGTTGCCAATAGTCTTGCACAAACGACAGCAGGCAAAGTACTGCCTTTAATTGCAGGGCTAGGTATCGGACGTGTTTTGGGCGTATTAACCGGACCGGTTGGCCTGGCTATTACTGGTCTTTATACCGCCTATGACATCTCAAACCCCGCGTTTCGAGTGACACTGCCTTGCGTGGTGCAAATTGCCTGGATTCGCTTAAAAAACTCCCGCCAGTTCCGGCTTGCCACCCAGCCATCATCAGCCACGGTGCCCGCTCTCACATACGATCAACGCTGGGGTTTTGGGCATGATATTCACCAACCTGCGCTTACGGTTGCAACAATTCCTCCTTCGGAACTTATCAGCACGGAAGCGATGCAGGAGCAGGATATTACAGGTATTTCACGCCTGAGTCCGCTGTTGCAAACCTTGCCCTCACTGGCGTCCTCTGCACATGTTGCCAGCCATCAATATATGGAGGTCATTATTAATGGTCCTTTGGCGAGTGTAAAAGATGGTCCTGGTTTCCGTGGATTTAGCCTGGGAGAAAAAGGCATCAAAGAACATGCCGTTCTGCTGAACCCTGACAAACTCAGCCAGTTTGTTAACGCTGGAATGTTGTTGAATGTTGCTTCTGCCGTGCTAGCGCAAAAGCACCTGGCTGATATCAGTAAAAAATTGACGGAAATTGTTGAGGCAGTGCGTGAGGTATCTGCGTTCCAGAACAATGCACGTAAGTCAGAGATCATTGGAGCGATACAGTATTTGCAGCAAATTACCCCCGTAGTACTAGAGGGGCAATGCTCACCCGCAATACGCCAAAAACTGGAGGATATTGAAGTCCAGTTCTCCGCCCTGCAGGCACACTTGCTGACTGATATTGCTGCTGCTGGCGACAAAGTGTCGGCGCTTAAAGACCGTGGGCTCTTTGGCAGTACGGAAATTACGAACAAGATCCAAACCCAGCAAAAGATCCTTGATGAGCGAATCCATGAATGGGGTCTGGCAATTAAGGTTCGTGCGCAAGCATTGCATCTTCTTACTCATGCCGAAGGTGACACAACACTCGTCAAGCATCGCCAACAAACTGTTGTTCATAACTATCAGCAGTTCGAAAGTGTTATTGACAAAGTTGAGCGTCAGCTTCATCAGCGGATACAAGGCATTAGCGCATTAACGGAACAGAGCAATACTACCAATGCCAATAAAGTATTACTGAGGAAATGGACGACTACTACATTAATGCAGCAAAAGATGGCTATTGAAGAAGCCCATTTGTCGTTCGAGCAATTTCAACAAGGATTGTTGACTGAGCAACCGCAATCTGCACGATTACTGGTAGAAATGCAGGATGGGAAACCGGTGAAGTGTTTCGAATTGCCGCTTACTTAAGTTGTATGCCCTCTTAAGATCATGCGTCTAAAAGATTTCATTAGGTTGAGGCCCAGCACTTATCCAACGAATAAATTTTACACAAAAGGTAAGTCTGTCTCTCTGAAGGCTGCTACAACCTGCTACATGTAGCAGGTTGTAGCAGGGTATCGAATGCAATTTCAAATTTTACTAAAAAAATTGAAGCCAAAGGAAATGCGCTAATGGCCGTTTGTCATAAACCCAACTGCAGTCAGGCAGTCAGATTGCCGCCCTTCGTTCAACTGACAACTACGATTGTTGGGCAGGTAATGTAATCATGGGACAGGTAAATTATCAGGTAAAAAAAGTCGGAGACCTGCTCAGGCAGCACCTCACTATTCCTTCCTACCAGCGCCCCTACAAATGGAAACCCAGACATGTTGATCAACTAATTGATGACGTGTTAAGCCACCGGGGTAAGGAGTGCTACCGGCTTGGAACGGTGGTATTGCACAAAGATGAAGTAAAGCCAGCTAATGCGATAGCGCTTAATGTTGTTGACGGTCAGCAGCGCCTTCTGACGCTCACACTACTTTGTACACTACTCGATCAACGCGGTAAGTTTTCATCCCCCTTACTGGAGCAGGTATTTGCTTCAAGGGTGAGCATCAATAACCTTGAGCACAATGCCAAAGTCATTGAAAGCCGCCTCGTGGGGCTTAACGATGATGAACGTCGATCACTGCTGCATTTTGTGTGTAACAGATGTGAACTCATCGAAGTGACGCTGGATGACTTAAGCGAAGCATTTCAGTTTTTCGACTCGCAAAATGCCAGAGGCAAAGCCCTGGCACCTTATGATTTGCTAAAGGCATACCATTTACGCGAGATGATGGAGACAACCGGACAGGCGGAACGACTCCATCACGTCAGAATTTGGGAGCAAGGTGTCAGTCCGGATGATGAATCCGCCAGCCTTCATCTGATTATGGGCGAGTTCTTATTCCGCCAGCGCCGTTGGCTGGATGGTGACTATGGTATCCAGTTCAGTCGCCACAATCTTGAGGTGTTCAAAGGCATCAACCTCTCCACATGTGATTACCACTACCTGCAGTCTCTGCTGGCCCTGGATTTTGCCGTTGAACATTACAATAACGACCCCGCAAGGAAGTGGGATAAGCAGCATAAGTCTTACCCGTTTCAAATAAATCAGATAATCATTAACGGAAAACGCTTTTTTGAGTACATCCAGCACTACAAATCTTTGTATCACACCCTGTTTGATGGTGAGAAAGCGTTGCTTGGCGATTTCTTAAAAAAACATACCCGTTATTCCGGCAGTTCACGTAAGGGAGATATGTATATCAAAAATCTCTTTATGTGCGCGGTGATGGCCTATTACGATAAATTTGGTGACCATGAATTAGCTCAGGCGGCAACAATCTGTTTTTGCTGGAGTTACTACTTACGACTGCAATATCAAAAAATCGGCATGGACAGTATTGATAGCTATGCGCGTGAGGTACGAGGACTGTTAAGAGTGATGGGTAAAGCCATCCACCCACAACAAGTTCTGCGCTTCGAGCCAAAGCGATGTGAAAATATCCGCTTTCTCAATGCCAGGTCCGTACAGGATTCCATCGCTCAAATGCTGGGAGATGTCGATGACAACAAGTAACGATTTAGCATTGCTGACTATCGAAAAATTATTCAGCGAAAACAGTCATTATGTTATTCCCATTTACCAGCGTAACTACGCATGGGGAGCAGCGGAGATCGAGCAGCTCATTCAGGACATTGCCGATGCTGTTCAAAACCTCAAAAAAACCGGAGAACAACACGAGGCGAAATACTATCTGGGCAGCCTGGTAGTGTATATCCGGGATAGCGCTGAAAGCCCTCATAAAGGCGAAATCGTTTATGAAACGATTGATGGACAGCAAAGGCACACGACGCTGTCGATATTGCTCGCATACTTAAAAACCGTTATTCATTGTAGCGAACAAGATTTATCGCGCCTTCACCTCAATCTTGACTTTGACAGCCGTCCTAAATCAGCACGAACGTTGCAAAATCTGTTTGAACAGGCGCAGAGGAGCGATCCGGAAGAACCCTCAATCCGGGCTGCGTTTACCCTTATAGAGCGATACTTTAAGACCCATAACATAGACACCAGCGACTTCTGCAAGTATCTGCTCAAACACGTGACAATTTTGCGGGTTCCAGTACCCAAAGATACTGACCTCAACCACTACTTTGAAATCATGAATAACCGGGGTGAGCAACTGGAAAAACATGAGGTACTTAAAGCACATTTGATGTCAGTTTACAGCGGCGACATGGCTTCAAGAAACAGCTTTTCAGCCATATGGGATGCCTGCGCAGACATGGGGCGCTATGTACAGTTAGGTTTTAGCCCGGAAGCTCGCAAGATTTTATTTGGTGAAAAATGGTCAGGTTTCCCAACCGATTTTGAGGCAATAAAATGCGCGACAGAAACCCATCATGGCACAGACGAGAAACCGACACTGCGGAACATTATCGGGACACGACGCTTTCATGACACGGATAACGACGATGAAAAAGTCAAAGAACAGCGCTTTGATTCTATTATCGATTTCTCCAACTTTCTGCTGCATGTTCTAAAAGTGACTGTTGCCGATACCGTTTCTCTGGATGATAAAAAGCTGCTCCAGGCCTTTGAGATCATAAAAAATGACAGAGAAAAAATCACTCAGTTTGGTTTTAACTTGCTGAAGTTTAGAGTTTTATTTGACCGCTATATCATTAAACGCGATCAGGATGAAAAGTGGAGCCTGCTGACGCTCGAATACTATTCCAGAGATAGAAACTCGAGCTTTAGCTATAACAACTCTTTCGACCAGGATGGGTTGTCTGGAGTAAACAGACAACTGGCGATGATCTTGTCGATGTTCCATGTCTCACACCCCGCCTATGTTTACAAGCGATGGCTTAATCGCTCTCTGGTCATTCTGAATAGCCTTGCTTCGAACGAACTGGACATTGATGGCGCGGCTTACTTGGAGGCGCTTGAGAAGCTCAGCAGTGAGTTTCTGTCTGAGATCTGTGGTGAAAAAGGGCAATTTAATGCTGAAGCTCTGCATCGTGGTACTGGCGTGCAGAACTATGTGTTTAATCTGCTTGATTATCGCTTGTGGCGTGATCTCACTGCGGGTCAGAGCTTCGACGGTAAAGGGGCTAATCACCCCGGTATTAAGAAACACTTCGATGATTTCCAGTTTTCACCGAGTCGAACATCGGTTGAACACTACTTTCCCCAAACCGATCCGTCTGGAGCAAATAAAATGGGGAATGATGTCCATCGTTTCGGGAATCTTTGCCTGATTTCACCAAGCAGCAACTCAAGACTCAGTAATTATTCGCCTGCGGATAAGAAAAAATTCTATGCTGAAACAGAGCGAGCTGAGAGCTTAAAACAAGCCATCATGATGAGCTATGAGGAATGGGGACCTGAGGGAAAAGGCATCAAAAACATTGAAAGCCATGAAAAGGCGATGTTGGAACTACTAAAAGGTGACTAAGGTATGCGTTATCACGAACTTGTCTGCTGCCATGTTGATTTTATGGATAAGCATCTGATACAGGGTTGCGCAATCCCAGGTTCGTAATCACTGGTGGGGTGAGAGAGAAATCTCTCACCCTAGGAAGGCTAACAGGTAAGCCTGTTTAAGCATAATAACTGGCTTGTACCAAAATTACGGTAACCGTCGTGGATATCTTTGGTCCTTGTTTTCGCCAAGTATGCCAGGCGAATCAGAAAATCCCAGTATATTTTAGTGCGACCCAAAGCATCTATCCTGCTGAACCTGTAAATGGGATTGAGTGGGAACTCAGCTAATGCTGCGTAATCATCGTAGCTAAGGTCTATAGCACTGCACCAGGCTCTCTGTATGCGGGTGGCCATGTTATTAGCATTCCGGTCTTGGTAATTCCCCAGATACGCATAGACATCAGCGTTAAACAGCAGCACTAGATGGTAATGGGGATGTTCACCAGTATTCCGTTCTCTGCACCACCCATAAGATGGTAATGTCGGATTTCCAGGTCTCCCGGATCGGTTGTGATCCACCCGTATCTGACTTTTCAGTGATTCTGAAAAGCGAGTGATTGCCTGCGGGTCGTCACGTTGAAAGCATAATGGAAGGTCAGGCTCTTCCGCTACATGAGACTGGGCGAATCTCAGGTCAGTACGAATACCGAATATCCGGTAATGCTGTTCCAAGATGTCATACACCATGTTAAGTAGTGAAGTGAGAATATATCGATCGATAGGTGACTTATACATCTTGGACGCTATCGTTACTAAGTCATCGAACTCTTCACTACTAAGTGAATACCCTGATTTCATAACAATCCTTATGTTTGTAAATATTAATATTTGAATAATGGGTAGCCCTCACGCTACCCATGTGATGTTGGATACAATCCCTATAGGGGGATGTACAGGTGTAGGATATATAACAACCAACAAGATATATTACCTATACCAGTTAAAATCCATTGATTGGCCTGACTAGTAATTTAACCTGAATCCGCTGTGTCACTGGGCTTAAGGTCAAAAAAAATTAACCAGGCAGAGTTTAATTGCTCTGAAGTTACTCGAAGTTAGGTAGCTTACTCATCGCAATCGATCCCGAGTGTAAAACAGGGATGTTAGTCTTCTCAGCCAATTCTTCCGGTTCCATCGTTGAGCCAATAAATTTTACATAATTAACTCCTCCTCTTTCGAATAATTGCACTACACCTTCAGACTCAAGTTGTTCTAAAGTGGGCATCAGATTCTCTGAATTTCTGACTGAATATGGACCTTTCTTAATAAGGTCATTTCTTTTGAAGTCGTATGAACCATTGTTAACGAGATTGTCTTCAAGGTACCATGTCAATTTTTCAGCCCTTGTAGGTTTTCGAGTAGAATCAACCTTAGCGATAAGATGATTAATAAAAAATTCTGTTATTTTGAATGATGATGTTAAAGTTTCCTTCGTAATTACTGGTGAGTCAGGTGTAATAAACATTTGCATGACTGCTGCAATCCGTGAAGCATGCTCCATAAATCGAGCACTAAAATCATCATAATGGTGTAGTTCGCCTCCTTTTTTTATTTTTTCCTGAATTTGTCTACTCTGTAAACTCCAGACAATTTGTGCCTCAGAAGAAAAAATAATACATATACGCTCTTCATTTTTTTCTCTACGCCTCATTCCATCCTGCAAATGCTTGGTGACAATAGAAAAAAATTCTTCCAGTCCTGGTTCATCAGTCCATATACCAGCATCAGGGATACAGATCAATTCAGGGATCTGTTCCATGTCGACCGGCGATAAACGAGCCAAAAATCCTGAATTCCTTGCTTTTTCTCCCTGTTTTTCAAGAAAGTCATCAAATAAACCGGGCTGCATCATCAGCAGCATCGTTAGCCGTGCATCATCAACATCGTAACTGTCACGTGAAGCCCTACTGTCTGCAATTCTTCCTTCTCCCCAAAGAGAGTTGAGTATAGGTGTATTGCGGAAAAGATTACTGTCGAAGGGCCCTCCGGCCTCATCAGACCCGAGCATAAACGATGGGGAGCCCTGCGCTAATATCTTTCTAAGTCCCTCACTTGTGGAGTCATTTTTAGTAAGATACTTTCTTATCGGTATAACTGGTTTTCTTAGATAGCATTCCTCCTGTTTTTTTCGTGCTTCGCTTTCACCATTTATCTGACGAATAGCTTTACTGTATTGTTTTTTATACTCTTTAAATTCCACTTCCCATGATGCAATATCTCGTTCATAAAGTTTCTCCTTTAGCAGGAAATCATCTTTCAACTCATTCTCCAGTCGATAGATTGGATCCATCAACAATTTAAATACAGTTGATTTTCTGCTTCCGGACCTTGCTAACAACAGAAGATAAAGCGATGTAAAAGTTTTCCCATTCTTAAGCTGAACATCAAATTTATCCTGGCAGGCATACGCCATTACACCAAGTAATACGGTAAAAATAAGCTCAGCGGCAGCTCCTGTTTTAAAATGTATATAACTTATCAATCGTTGTGCAAATGTCGGTAACGTTTGAAACTCTAAAGAGAGTTCTTTTGTTTTTTTACTCTTATTTCTTTTTGACATGCATATCAGACCCTTTCTATCATTGAAAAATCAAATGACTTCAGGGGAGATCCGCTTATCTATACAAGCAAATCTCCATCCTAATAATGAAATGTAAAGTTTTATGAGACGGAAAAATCTCTCGTCATCTAATTTAAATTAAATTTCCATAAATACTAAATATCAACTACCTGTAATGACTTTAAATAATTTCTGACATCATCTAAAAACCAATAATTTCTATTATTAAGGTTGATTGGTCTAACTAGCCCTGATGGGAGTCGATCATTACATAGCCACATTCTGATCGTCTGAGGTTTACGCTTGAGCAAGTTAGCTAATTCAGTCGTGGATACCAGCGAGATATTATCCATTTCTGATAAATGCAATACTTTGGATTGATTCATGCTGCCACCTCTGTAATAGAGTTGTTGGCAAATGAATTTAATGGGAGAGTAAGGAGACAAAAACAAGAAAGGAAGAGGGAACCAAAAGCACTGGCAGGTTCGGGATCACTTCCATCGTTAGAACCAGAAGATGAAGAGTTTTTAGCTGATTTGCTGCTACGCCGTGACTTAATTGCCGAGCCAGTACGTGGCACACAATGAGATATCATATTCTGAAGTGTAAGGCTGAGTGACTTAACCCTTAGGTGTTTCTGATGAATAGCCTGATTCATTGCATGAAGAGCAACTTTCTTGTAATGATTTTTAAACCATTCATCAAGAGGCTGTGCATTAGCTGATGGGGCATGGTATTGGATTTCAAAACTTACATCATTCGACCCTAGCATGTTCGCCAGAATTTCTTGATCATCGTTAATGGTGCTGGAACTAGTATTAAGATCAAACATCCTGATACATCTCCTTTATGGTTAAGATTATGAGTCGATTTTTATCTAAGTTTATAAGTTTGTCAATATACAAGTATCATCATTAACCTATTGATAAAAAAGAAAATCAACGCATATCAACGCTTTTTTCTTCGCTGATTTTTGCTTGTTCCAGTATCCAAATCTCGATTTTTTCATGCCACTTACGTAACAAATCTAATGGGCGGCGGCGATAGTGTTTCTCAGCAAGGGCACTAGGTTTATGGCCCATAATCTGCGCAACAACGCCTGTCGGTACTTCGACCCATTCTGAAAGCGTACCGAAGCTTCGGCGTAGGCCGTGTAAGCTTATATGAGGAAGTTTTGCTCGCAGCAAAGCTTGGTTATGAGCCTTTCTGGGTTCAACTATTTTTCCGCTTTTACTGTTACTATTAAAAACCCATTGGCTGTTATCAGACTTCGCTTTTCTTGTATTGGCCAGTTTTGACAAAAGGGCTGATACATATGGCGTCAGCGGAATAGTACGTTCGCCTTCAACCTTATCCTTGATGCGCATACTGGACCATTTGAAATCAATATCCTCCCAGCATAGTGAAGCAATTTCCTCTCGGCGTGCTCCCGTCAGCAAGAGCACCTGAAGGTAGGTTGATATCATGGGGTTGCTTAACCGTTTTACTTCGGTAAACCAGTTTTTAAGCTGCTCTTTTTGCAAACAGTCATCAGCTTTACTGGCTGATACGGGTACCATTTTTCTGACGTTTCTATCTTGTGTTAAGTCTGTCGGTATTACGCCGTGAAACTGTTTATGGTCTTCAACCCACTTAAGGAATGTTCGCAGTATCCGATAGGCGTTAGCGGTAACAGTAGGGCGAGTTTGTCTTTCTCGGGTTAACCAATCAGTTACAAGCATTGGGGTGATTTCGCTGAGTGGCAAATCAAGAAAGTATGCCAGCGGTGCAGCCATCGTTTGACCGTTACCTACTTTTTTGGCATTGCCGCCTCGAGCTGAAAGCCTTATGTGATCGGCAAGGTATCGCTGAGAATAGGGGCGTTTGGTCTTTGCACTTATGCCCGTTTTTAACTCTTCAAGATATTCCTCCCAAGCAACAGAAAAGATCACTTTTCCCCTGTGATATTCAGCTTGCTTAGATTGTAGCGCAGCGATTTTCTCGGCTTTTGCAATTCTGGGGTCTGTCCCAGTATCTACCAAGGTTTGCAATCGTCTGGCTTCGCTTCGGGCATCATCAATCTTCCAGTCATTGATATTGCCGATGGTCATGCGCAGCGTTTTGCCCAGAAATACACTTTGGAAAATATATGCTTTCGTTCCTTTAGTTGCGCGGCAAGCCAGTGCTGGCACTTCCGTATCCCAAAGAAAGACTTGGGATTTACCTTCAGTGAGTTCAAATTTACGGAGGCGTTCGAAGGTGAGTTTTTGTCTTGAAATAGCCATTGGGCGCTCCTTAACGGGTTTCTGACATTAGAATCTAATGTAACGGCGTATGTAAGTAAACTCAGTCCATAGAGATCCATTCCCATCAATTTGCATCAACATGAGGAATCCTATATTGTAATGTTTTATAAGTAAAAAGTGATTTTTTTAATTGGTTTTCAGGGGGTAAAAAAAGAAGACCCACGCACTTCTAAGCCGTAGGTCGTAGGTTCGAATCCTACAGGGCGTGCCATTTAGAAACAGGCACTTACGCCAGTTTCAAACCAGCCTGATTTTCTCCTTGTGTCGTATTTGTGTCATGGTTGCCAAAAATGGCATCTATTTTCCGTGCGTGCTCGCTTAAATGGTTCGGTGCCAGGTGAGCATAACGACGGACCATTTCGATCGATTCCCAGCCTCCCATTTCCTGCTGAACTGACAGCGGTACTCCGGACTGAATTAACCAGCTCGCCCAGGTATGTCTGAGGTCGTGAAAACGGAAGTCTTCAATACCCGTTTTTTCCAGGCCAATTCGCCAGGCGCTGTTGTCGTCCACACGCATTTTCCGTACAGCCGGAGTTACCGTTTTATCCGGTCGAGTAGACGGCTTGGTGTGAACGAATACCCACCTCGAACTCTTCCCAATCTGATCCCTTAATACCCTGCATGCGGTATCATTCAGAGCCACGCCGATAGCCTTGCCCGCCTTCGCGTTCTCCGGATTTACCCATGCAACCTTTCTCTGCATATCGACCTGTTGCCACTCCAGATCAATGATGTTGGAGCGGCGCAGGCCGGTTGCCAGTGCAAATATCACCACTGGCTTTATCGACTCCGGCATACAGGCGATAAGCCGTTCAGCCTCGTCTCTGGTCAGCCAGCGAATACGTTTGCTGATTGGCTTTTTGGTTTTAATGACTGGAGCCGTCTTAATCCATCCCCAGTCATTGGCTGCAGTCTTCAGCAGAGAACGCATAAAAGACAGGTGCTGGCTCTTTGTAGCCTGACTTACTGGCTTTTCAACATACGGAGGCGGCTCCTTTCCTCTGCGTAAAGCTGCATCCCTTCTCGACTCCCACACCTGAATATGCTTCCGGTTTACCATCTTTGAAACGGCATCATAGACGTGTTCTGCCGTGATGGTCGAAACATCCCTACCTGAGAAATGCTGCAGGAAGTATTCTATTTTGGTCTTGTCGTCATCCAGTGACCGCTTGTGCTCCTTCTCCCGAATCCACCTGATGCAGCATTCCTCAAACGTCCTTGTTGGTAATTCCCCAATTTTATCTACACGCCATGCTTCTGCTTTCAGCCTGTCGTGCAACTCCTGAGCTTGTTTCTTGTCCCCCGTACCAAGAGATTGTCTAATTCTTTTCCCTGACGGTGTAACGAAATGACAGTGCCACACTCCGCCTCTGAGGGTGATTGACATAAATACTCTCCTTTATGTTCACCCGCGCTCGCGGCAACAGGATCGCGCGGGTCATGTAAATACGCAATACAGGCGACATCGGTTGTGCGGTATTTGTTACCGACCTTCTTTCCGGCTAGCTGTCCTGAGTCGATGAGCCGATAGACAGTCCTCGGTGAGACCTTCAGGAGTTTCGCCGCCTTTTGTGCAGTGAGTGGTTCTGCTGTAATTGACCTGCTCCCCGTTGATTAATACACCGCGATGTTAGTAATGTCTTCATAAGCCACATGAGGACATCCCCATGAAGAAGCGTTT
>OGJK01001272.1_pt1 | contig 23635 bp, 22 predicted proteins | sample 1571961 | NCBI WGS metagenome assembly OGJK01 (sample SAMEA2582120, study PRJEB24529) | metagenome | biome: Human gut stool | place: China | collected 2011 | reverse complement strand
TGGATTATGTCTTAACCTATGCAGACCGCGGATTTTCCGGAAATCCTTATGCAGCGGGCATGGACCGCACCTATTCGCTGGATGCGCTGCCACAGGAGTATCCGTCCCTTGGAACCGGGGATTATCGCAATATTGCGCTGAATATAAAAAATGCAAAAGGCGTGGAGGGCGTGAATCTGCTCTATAAGAGTTATGAAATCCGAAAAGGAAAATATGCCCTGCAGGGACTTCCGTCTGTTTATGCCGGGGAAGAAGAAGCACAGACACTGGAAATCGTTCTGGCAGATGAACAGGCACAAGTGGAGGTACATTTGCTGTATGGCGTGTTGGAAGAAGCAGATGTCATAACCCGAAGCGTTGTGATCAAAAATGTCGGAACAAATCAGGTGACGATTGAAAAAGCAGCGGCAGCCTGTCTTGATTTTGTAACGGGAACGTTTGATGTGCTGCGGTTTTATGGAAAACATGCGATGGAACGGAATCTGGAGCGCACTGCTTTGGGACATGGAACGATTGCATTTGGAAGCCGCAGAGGAACTTCCAGCCATCAGTACAATCCGGGCGTGATTCTTGCCGAGCAGGGGACAACCGAAAACGCAGGCAGTTGTTATGGCATGTTGTTTGTATACAGCGGAAATTTTTCCTGCGAAGCAGAAAAAGATCAGTTTGAGCAGACACGCCTGCTTATGGGATTGAACGAGGAACTGTTTTCCTACCCACTCGCAGCAGGAGAAACATTTACTGTTCCGGAAGTGATTTTGTCCTATTCGGCAAACGGATTATCCCAATTATCGCAGCAGTATCACAACTGCATTCGCAATCATGTATGCAGAAGTAAATATACCCATATGCAGCGACCGGTTCTGATCAATAGCTGGGAAGCCGCTTACTTTGATTTTACCGGGGATACGATTGTAGATCTGGCGAAAGAGGCCGCTGCACTGGGAATTGATATGGTTGTGATGGACGATGGCTGGTTTGGAAAAAGAGACGATGACAATTCTTCGCTGGGAGACTGGCAGGTCAATGAACAAAAGCTTGGGGGATCGCTGGCACAGCTGATTGACCGCGTGCATGCGCAGGGCGTGAAATTTGGAATCTGGATTGAGCCGGAGATGGTCAATGAAGACAGTGATCTTTACCGGGCACATCCGGACTGGGCGATTCAGATTCCGGGAAGAAAGCCAATCCGGTCAAGAAATCAGCTTCTGCTTGATTTTTCCAGAAAAGAAGTGCGAGATCATGTATTTGATCAGATCTGTGCAGTGCTCGATCAGGGAAAGGTTGATTACGTTAAATGGGATATGAACCGCAGCATGGCAGATGTCTATGCTGGAAATCTTTCCTATGATTATGTACTTGGTGTTTATGATTTCCTCGAACGTCTGACGAACCGTTACCCGGATTTGCTGCTGGAAGGATGCAGCGGCGGAGGTGGCAGATTTGATGCAGGAATGCTTTATTATTCTCCGCAGATCTGGTGCAGTGACAATACGGATGCGATTAACCGCACAAGGATTCAGTACGGAACCTCCTTTTTTTATCCGGTTTCTGCTGTGGGGGCACATGTTTCCGCAGTGCCGAATCACCAGACAGGAAGATTGACAAGTCTGCATACCCGTGGAGTGACGGCGATGGCAGGAACGTTTGGGTATGAATTAAATCCGGCGCTTTTGTCCGAAGAAGAAAAGCAGCAGATCCGGGAACAGATTCAGACCTATAAAAAATATGAGAGACTGATCAACGAAGGAACTTACTGGCGGCTGTCGAACCCGTTTGTGGATGAAATTGCGGCCTGGATGTCGGTTTCAGAGGAACAGGATCGTGCTCTGGTGAGCGTAGTCCGGCTTATGGCAGAGGCAAACCAGGCGACGGTATATGTCCGTCTGCGTGGATTAAAACCAGATGCCGTGTATTTAGAGGAGAACAGCGGAAAACAGTATTCCGGTGCGGCACTGATGAATGCCGGAATTCCTCTTTTACCATTTACCAGAGAATATGAGGCTTATCAGTTTTCTTTTGTGGAATTAAAAGAAGCGAAAAGACTGTATGAAAAGGTGCAGCAGTGGCGGCAGAAAACGAATGACGGGGAGCGCGTAGTTGTCAGTATTTATGGCGGTTCCGGTTCTGGAAAGACAACGATGGCAACGGCGCTGCAGCAGTATTTCTTAAATGATGGGGTTGGCTGTTATCTGCTTTCCGGGGATGATTATCCACACCGCATTCCAAAACGCAACGATGAAGAACGGATGCGCGTGTATAAAACAGCCGGAGAAGAAGGCTTGCGTGGATATCTCGGAACACCACAGGAGATTGATTTTAACCGGATCAATGAAGTGCTTGCAGCGTTTCACGAGGGAAACGATCAGATCACGTTAAAGCATATGGGACGCGAAGATGGCGATATTTCCTATGAAGAAACGGATTTTTTAGAAATTTCAGTTATGCTTCTGGAGTGGACGCATGGTGGAAGTGAATATGTAAACGGTGTGGATCTTCCGATCTTTTTGGAGAGCTCCCCGGAAGAAACGAAAGCCCGGCGTATTCGAAGAAACCGGGATGAGAATGCCGCAAGTCCATTTATCTGCCGCGTGGTGGAACTGGAACAGGAAAAACTGGACATGCAGCGGGAACATGCAGGACTTATCGTAGGAAAGGACGGAGACGTCTATGAACAATAAACCAATGCTCAATGCCTATCCCGACAGCCTTGGCGGACGGCTGGAAGATATTGTAAACTTGCTCAAAACGGAGGATTTGCAGGAGGTATTTTCTTCTTTTTACATTCTGCCAAGCCTGTATCATTCGGATTTGGACCGGGGATTTTCGGTTATTGATTATGATCTGAATGAGCAGCTTGCCCGCAGGGAAGATTTGGAGCAGTTAAAAAATATGGGGATTGACCTGAAACTGGATTTTATTTTAAACCATGCTTCCGCACAGTCCCCACAGTTTCAGGATCTTGTGGAAAAAGGGGAGGCTTCTGCGTACCGCGATTTTTTCATCGACTGGAACCGCTTCTGGGAAGGGCATGGAGCCATGACAGAGGAAGGCTATATCCAGCCGGAGGAAAGCTGCCTGAAGCAGATGTTTTTCCGAAAACCGGGGCTGCCAATCCTTATGGTGGAATTCCCGGATGGAAAAAAGGTGCCTTACTGGAATACCTTTTATCAGGAGGTGCATGGCAGGCAGTATCTTGGACAGATGGATTTAAACATTCACTCTCCAAAAGTATGGGATTTTTATCGGGATACGCTGGAAAAAATCGTTTCCTACGGTGCGGCAATTGTACGTCTGGATGCATTTGCCTATGCGCCGAAAACACCGGGAAAGAAAAACTTTCTCAACGATCCGGAAACCTGGGAGCTGCTACAGCAGATTCATACGCTGGCAGAGCCTTTGGGACTTACGCTTTTGCCGGAGATCCATGCGGCATACGAGGAAAAAATATATGAAACATTGTCCCAAAAAGGTTATGCCACCTATGATTTTTTCCTTCCGGGGCTGATTATCGATGCCATCGAGCATAAACGGGGAAATTATCTTGCTGCATGGGCAAAGGAAGTGGTAGAAAAGAAAATTTCTACGGTAAATATGCTTGGATGCCATGATGGAATCCCGCTTCTCGATTTAAAGGGACTGCTTCCGGAAGACGATATACAGTCTCTGATCGATCTGATTGTATCTCGTGGCGGCATGGTAAAAAATCTGCATGGACAGAAGAATCTGTATTATCAGGTGAATGCCACATATTACAGTGCACTTGGGGAATCGGATCAGAAGATGCTTCTGGCGCGGGCAATTCAGATGTTTATGCCGGGCAAACCGCAGATCTGGTATCTGGATCTGTTTGCCGGAAAAAATGACCATGAAGCGGTGCAGCGTGCGGGGGAATCCGGACATAAGGAAATCAACCGGACAAATCTTTCCGTTGATCAGATCGCGGAAGGACTGAAAAAAGATGTGGTTCAAAAACAGCTTGCGCTAATCCGTATGAGGAATACCCATAAGGCATTTTCGGAAGGTGCAGAGGTGACAATCTCCGGAGAGGAGAGTTCTCTGGAAATCCGCTGGGAATATGACGGGGCATATGCCGAATTGCATGTAAATTTTGAAGAGGGGACTTATACAATAGAAAGTAATTGAGAACAGAACGATATTACATGTAAAAAATAACATGAAAGCAAGAAGGAGATGCAGGAATACCGGTATCTCCTTCTTATGGGTTTAAATCCATAAGCTCATTGCCATGTTCCCGTAACCATTTGCGGGAAATTTTATAGTCTGGAAGCACACGCTCCACCTGTGCCCAGAAGCGTGGTGAATGGTTCATCTCCAGCCGGTGGCACAGCTCATGGACAACCACGTAATCCAGCACTTCCGGCGGTGCTTTCATCAGCAGGCAGTTAAAGTTAAGATTGCCCTTTGCACTGCAGCTTCCCCAGCGTGTACGCTGGTTTCGTATGGTGATCCTGCCATAGGTCACGCCGACAACCGGGGCATAAAACCGTACCCGTTCCGGAATTACGCGCAGTGCTTCATCTGCAAGCACCTGCAATTCCCCGGGATTTAAAGGTGCGGCTTTCGGGCGTGCAGCTTCCAATTTTTGTTTTTGTTCCATTTCCCGGAGATGGGCATACAGCCAGTCTGATTTTTCATCGACAAATTTACGGATTTGCCAGTCTGCCATCCAGTAAGGTGCCCTTACCAGAACCGATAAATCCGGACGGATTTCCAGTGCAACGGTTTTTCTTTTGCTTCGGATTATTCGAATCTTTGCTTTTTCCATTTCATTTCCATTTCCAACAATATATGTAAAACAGATGTTTTGTGCTATGTCATCATTGTACCATCATTTTATTGGAATGCAAAGGGGACAAACCAGGGGGGGAGTTCTGAGTGTGGAAAAAGATAAAATTCGCATATTTTCGACAGAAACATTGCAGTGGGAGGAAAAAAGGCGTATGATAAAAATAGTATTTTAAAGCGGAATAAAGAAAGGAACAGAGAAAATGGAAGGACGAAAAAAAATGGAAGAGTTTTACCGAAAACTGAAGGTAGGAATGAAGTTGAAGTATGCATTTACTACAGTCATTGTAACGTTTGCTGTTGCTATGGTTGTTTCGCTTGTTTCCATTGTAATGATGAATGTGGATACTTATAAGTTTTACAAGGAAGCATATGCAAACAGCACATTGCAGATGGAAATCCGTAAAGATATACAGCTTGTGGGAAAATATATTTTGTGGTCGATGACAACCGATGATACAGCTTCCACACAGAGTTATCTTAATTCGGCACAGCAGTATGCAGATCAGGTTGGAAAAAATGTTACCACACTGGAGAAGTCTTTTCATGATAAAAAAGAAGTTGCGGAATTAAAAGATGCGATAGAAGAACTGAAAAAACAGCGGGTAGCGCTCATGGAACTGGCGCAGCAGAATAAAAATGACGAAGCTCTGGCACTGTTTAATTCCGATTATAATGATGCAACAGAGAAACTTCAGGATATATTGGTTGATATCGGAAAAGTGGCATCCGCAGAGGCAAAGAGTCAGTATACATCTGCCAGGGTAACGGGAATTGTGAGCATTATTCTGATGATTCTCATAGGAACAGGAGCAGTGGCTTTCTCCAATGCCATCCGGGGCACCATTACCGGAATTATGCTAAAGCCAATTCAGGAACTGGAAGGTGCAGCTGAGAAATTGAAAGCAGGACAGCTTGATGTGGAAATAAATTATGAATCTCCAGACGAACTCGGAAAACTTGCCGGTAATTTCCGGCAGGCATGCAAAACTCTGGAGGTGATTGTGCAGGATACCAGTTATCTTCTGGGAGAAATGGCAGAAGGAAATTTCAATGTATCCAGTAATAATGCACAGATTTATATTGGAAATTTCAGACAGCAGTATGAGTCCATAAGCAAATTAAAACATGAACTGAGTGATACCCTGACACAGATTAATGAAGCATCTGAGCAGGTGGCATCCGGTTCCGGGCAGCTGGCAGGCGGGGCACAGGCTTTGGCAGAAGGTGCCACCGATCAGGCAGGTGCAGTAGAAGAACTGACAGCAACGGTAGAGAGTGTCAGCGGAATTGCAGAATCCAGCGCAGAGAGCGCTTCCGGGGCTTACCAGATGGTACGCACTGCCGTAGAACAGGCAGATCAAAGCAGAGAAGAATTACAGGCATTGACCAATGCCATGGAGCGGATCAGCAGTACCTCACAGGAAATCCAAAACATCATCGGTTCCATCGAGGAGATTGCAAGTCAGACCAACCTGTTGTCCCTGAATGCTTCCATTGAGGCAGCACGTGCCGGGGAAGCCGGAAAAGGTTTTGCGGTTGTGGCAGATCAGATCGGAAAACTGGCGGGTGACAGTGCACAGGCGGCAGTCAATACTCGCGATCTGATTGAAAAATCTCTGCAGGAAATTGAAAACGGAAACCAGATTACAGAAAAGACGGTTGCTGCATTAAATAAGATTCTTGAATCCATGAATGATTTTGCGAATGCGGCAAAGGGCGCCAGCGAGAGTTCTACCGAGCAGGCAGATATGTTAAAGCAGATCGAGCAGGGAATCGAGCAGATTTCCAGTGTCGTACAGAGCAACTCCGCAGCTGCGGAAGAGACTTCTGCAACAAGCCAGGAGCTTTCCGCACAGTCGGAAGGACTGAAAAATCTGGTTGGCAGGTTTAAGCTGGCAGAGTAGGAGAACATAATAAAAAGGAATCCTGTCCGGAAAGATATCCGGACAGGGTTCCTTTTTTTGTAACCTTTCCGATTTTTCGTTTGTATTATTAGTGAAAGGCCTTTGAAAATGAAACATAAAGGAGCGGCTCATGAGACAATCAGTACAGGGTAAACGCATTTTTCCGGGTGGTCAGAATTCCTTCGTCCCGCATTTTGCCAAGCTCTTTGGAAAGCGCACTGCGGTCGACATTCAGATAGTCCGCCAGCCCCTGTCGGTCAAACGGAATCTTAAAATGATTGCTGCCGGCTTTTGCCGCCTGGTTTGACAGATAGACAAGCAGCCGCCCGCGGATCGTTTTCGGTGTCGTACAGAAAATCCGCTGGGAGAGCGCGAGATTTTTGCGCAGGGAGATCTGTAGCAGATTCCGGATAAATTTTGGCTGCCAGGTGCTTGCGGGATGCGGCGTGTGGACGAGAATATCCAGATTCCAGAATAGAATATCGGTCTGCTGGGCAGCAACCGCATCGACCATCAGTGTTTCGTGGGAAAATGCATAAGTTTCCCCGAAAACCTGTCCGGCACCGATGTTGCTCAAAATGCTTTTGCTGCCCCACAGGTCGAGATTTTCAATATTAACGCTTCCGGACAGCACCAGCCCGATCTCGTGCGTGGTGCATCCGGCAGACAAAATCACTTCATTTTTTTCAAAATGTTTCTGGCGCATACCGCCCAGAGCGAGCATTTCTTTATATTCTGATTCTTCCATGCCAAGGCACAGGGGATTTTTTAAATAGATCATGGGTTTCTCCTGATGTTATTTGATAAAATAAGTATATGCAAATTTGTGTCACAGGGCAAGAAAAAGTGAACCGCCCAATGGAGATTCTACTGTGAAAAATGAGGATGGAACGTATACATATACCGTGTATTGTCCTGTGAACATGAAATAAGAACAATAAATAATAATGAAAATTATAAAGAAAATAATACAATTTTTATATTGATTCTTGGCTTGTTCCTGCATATAATATAAGTGAAATTAAACAATGGAGGTGTCTGTTATGGCAATTGCATCTGATTTTTTACAGAGTCTTGTTCCAATTTCACAATTTAACAAAGGGCAGGCTGCAAAGATATTTGATAGACTTCGTTCCGAAAAAGAACTGATTGTTTTAAAAAATAACCAGCCTTCTGCAATTATTCTGTCACCCGAAGAGTATACAAGATTAACGGAGATTGAGGAAGATTATTTTCTTTTGTTGGAAGCAAATAAACGTTTGGATGATAACGGGAATAAAGAGACCGTTTCATATGATTCAGTGATGAAACATTTGGGCATCAGTGAAGCAGAACTTTTGGAAGCGGAGGATGCAGATATCGAATGATATGGAGTATTGAGTTTTTAGAGGAAGCGGAAAAGGATATGAAAAAACTTGACCATTCAGCTCAGATACAGGTGTTAAAAGGAATTAAAAAAGTCAGCCAGAATCCGTTGTCAGTGAGGGAAGGTGGATATGGGAAACCATTCCGGGCAGACATTTCATGTCCGGTGCAGAAAATACGGCAGTTCTCGCTTTATGTCGTGGTTTTTGCCGGAAAAAACAGGTATTGTAATCTGCGAAAGGAGGAGCAGATTTACATGGATGGAAAGCAAGAGGAGATTTCATTATGGATCAGAAAAAGACAGGTTATTTTTTAAAACAACTGCGCAATGAAAAGAAGTTGACACAGGAGCAGCTTGCGGAAAAATTTCAGATCACAAGCCGCACGGTGTCACGCTGGGAGACGGGAAGCAATATGCCCGATATCAGCATGCTTTTGGAACTTGCAGATTTTTATGAAGTTGATATCCGGGAAATCATTGATGGAGAAAGGAAAAGCGAGCAGATGAATGAGGAATTAAAGGAAACCGTAATCAAAGTAACGGATTATACAGAGACAAACAACGCAAGGCTCTTAAAACGGGTACGGATCATAGGAATTACCGGTGTGATCACAATACTGATTGCAATGGTCATGGACGCAGGTGGACTGGCAGTGTCTCCGTTTTGGGAAAGTGTGAAGCGGGATCTGTATGCGTGGACGCTTGGCACGCTTATTGCAAACATACTGTATACAACGGGATGGCTCAAACGGATAAGTGAGAAAAAAGATGTCAGCAGAACGATGCGGATAAGCGGTGTGGTATGTGCGGTCATTGTGATTATGTCACTGATTTTGCAGGCTGTTTTATAGAAAAACACATGACGGGAGGCAAAAGCCTCCCGTTTTTTATATCACACGCCCATTTTCTTCTGAAACAGTTCCCTGATAATTTTTGCCGTATCCTCCACTCCGAAATCATCGGATTTGATACAGAGATCATAATTTTTCACATTGCCCCAGTCCGTCTTTGTAAAATGCTTACAGTGAACTGCACGCTCATGGTTTACCTTTTTTACTTTTGCGGCAGCAGCATCCGCGGAAATAAATACATGATAAGCACAGGGATGGTCTTTTAATATGTAATTTGCCAGCCGGCCAGCGATTTCTGAAACAGGAAATGGTCGGACATCAGAAGATAATGAAGTGATTCTTTCATAAAAATAAAAAGTCTCCTTTGTTAGTATTCTAATTATTAGAAGCCTAATAAATAATATTACATAAAGTGAGAAATGTTAAATACAGGTTTTTCCACAAAAACAAATGCACAATATTGTTCAACATAACTAAAATTGTTTAAAGAAATCTAAAATAGTTGCATTTTATGTTCATCCTCTATATAATTTTAAATATAAATAAAATAATTTATAAAATTATAAAATATAGTGGAGAAAACATATGGATAAGAGACTGAAATTTAATGAACCCTGGATTCTGCAGAGAGCAGATCCGTATGTGTATGAAAAGGATGGCTGGTATTATTTTACGGCATCGGTTCCGGCATATGACAGCATTGTACTGCGCCGGGCAAAAAAAATGGCAGATCTTCCACAGGCAGAGGAAGTGGTCATTTGGAAAAAGCATGAGAGTGGTCCGATGAGCAAGCATATCTGGGCACCGGAACTGCACTATCTGGAAGGAAAATGGTACATCTATTTTGCCGGTGGTGAAGAAGAGGATATCTGGAAAATCCGTCCATATGTGCTGGAATGTCAGGGGCAGGACCCATTGGCAGATGCATGGGTGGAAAAAGGCAAAATGCAGCGTGCAGATGGGGATGAATTCTCGTTTGAAGCATTCTCCCTGGACGCAACCGTATTTGAGGATGCCGGAGATTATTACTACGTGTGGGCAGAAAAGGTTGGAGTAGGCAAGCAGATTTCCAATCTTTATATTGCAAAAATGGAGTCTCCGTGCAAGCTGGCAACGGTGCAGGTGCTTCTTACAACACCGGATTATGATTGGGAACGTGTGGGATTCTGGGTAAATGAGGGACCGGCAGTGATTCATCACGGGGATAAACTATATCTGACATATTCGGCGAGTGACACAGGGGTTGCCTATTGTGTCGGTATGCTTACTGCAACCAGCGGAACGGATCTGCTGGATCCGTTAAATTGGAGAAAGGAGCGTCATCCGGTATTACAAAGCAGTTATGAAAAAGGAATTTACGGACCGGGACATAATTCTTTTACCAAAGATGAAGATGGAAATGATATCATGGTATACCATGCACGCACAGAAACAGAGATAGAGGGAAATCCTCTCTATAATCCAAACCGTCATGCACATCTGATGCAGGTTCAATGGGATGAAAACGGAAAGCCGGTGTTTGCGTATGATTAAGAAAAAAATGGTTCGTGTGTTGACCGTTGCAGGGCTTCTGGCATGTCTTGCATCCGGTTGCGCCTCCGGCGGTTCTTCCGTTGGGAAGGAGGCCGCAGCAGATGAGATAAAAAAAGGCGGATTTACGGTTGCAGCATCCTGTCACGATCCGCAGATCATCAGGGAAGGCGATACATATTATATGTTCGGCAGTCATATGGTAGGGGCAAAGTGTCAGGACCTGCGTAAATGGAATTATTTTGCAAATGGTGTTGATGCAGCAAATACACTGTTTGACAATTTGCTGACAGAGCCGTACGCTGCCTTTGATTTTGTCGGAAAGAACACAGATAATGGGTATTCTGTCTGGGCGTCAAATGTAATTTACAATGAGACAATGAAGAAATATGTCATGTATTTCTGTACGACATCTTCTTATGTGAAATCGACTCTCTGTTTTGCAACTGCAGACAATATAGAGGGACCGTATACTTATGTGGATACGATTTTATATTCCGGATATGGAAAAAGCAATATCAGCGAAACGAATTTGTACGATGTACTCGGGAAAAATGCAGATATTTCCAGATATCTGGAATATGGTGGATACAACAATAAGGAGTGGCCAAACTGTATTGATCCGGCGATTTTTACCGATGCAGACGGGCGGATGTGGATGAATTATGGCTCATGGTCAGGTGGTATCTTTCTGCTGGAGATTGATCCCACCACTGGATACCCGATTTATCCGGTGGATGACAAGGATGCCGATCCGTATTATGGATATCGGCTGATTGGTGGTGGACATCACTCTGCTGAGGGTCCATATATCCAGTATGACGCAGAAAACGGCTATTATTATCTGTTTGTTTCTTATGGAGATCTGCAGAGTGATGGTGGGTATCAGATTCGGCAGTTTCGCAGTGAAAAGCCAACGGGACCATATGTGGATGTAGCAGGAAATACACTGGAAGATCAGGACGATCATTTCAATTATGGTTTAAAAATGATGGGGAATTATACATTCCCGAGTTTAAATTATACCTATATGGCACCGGGCGGTCAGTCCACATTTCAGGATGATGACGGGAAATATTACATTACATATCATCAGCGGTTTGACGATGGCACAGAGTATCATGAACCGCGTGTACATCAGATGTACACAAATGAGGATGGGTGGTTTGTTGCAGCACCATTTGCCACAATGGGAGAAACTCTCTCGGAAAAGGGTTACAAAAAATCGGATGTATCCGGTACATTTTATGTAGTAAACCATGGAACAGATATCAGCAGTAAGATTCGCGAAGCGGAGGCATATACGTTTGCGGATGGAAAAGTAACCGGTGGAGAAAAAAGCGGTACATATGAGGTAAAGGAAGGCACAGATTACATTACCATTACACTGGACGGTGTCGTTTATAAAGGGGTATTAATGGAAATGACCGATGAAGCGGAAAATCCGGTGTTTTGTTTTTCGGCTGCAGGAGACAACGAGGAAACTCTCTGGGGCGTACAATATATCCAAAAGGAGTAAAGAAATATGGCAAAGTTAATGATCAACAAAAATAAAAAAGAAGGTACCATTGCACCGGAGATCTACGGGCATTTCTCGGAGCATCTGGGCAGATGCATCTATGAAGGACTCTATGTGGGTGAGAACTCTGAAATTCCAAATGTCAATGGGATGCGTACAGATGTGGTGGAAGCGCTTAAAGAGATTAAGATTCCGGTATTGCGCTGGCCGGGTGGATGTTTTGCGGATGAGTATCACTGGAAAGACGGAATCGGACCGAAAGAGAACCGGAAGAAAATGGTTAATACCCATTGGGGTGGTGTGGTAGAAGACAACAGTTTCGGAACGCATGAGTTCTTTGAACTTTGCCGTCAGCTTGGATGTAAAACTTACATTAACGGAAATCTTGGAAGCGGAACCGTGCAGGAGATGTCGGAATGGGTTGAATATATGACATTTAACGGGGTGTCCCCGATGGCAGATCTGCGCAAAAAAAATGGACATGAGGAGCCGTGGACCATTGATTATTTTGGTGTTGGAAATGAAAACTGGGGATGTGGGGGAAATATGCGGCCGCAGTATTATGCAGATGAGTACCGCAGATATCAGACCTATGTGCGCAATTATGATCCGCAGAAACCGATCCAAAAGATCTGTGGCGGAGCAAATGTGGATGATTATGACTGGACAAGGAAGGTATTAGAGACAACCCATGATCACACCGTTCCTGAATTTCATGGATTTATGGATGGGCTTTCCCTGCATTATTATGTGCATCCGGAAGGTTGGGAAATCAAGGGAAGTGCAACGGATTTTGATGAAGAAGTGTGGTATAAGACATTAAAAAAAGCACTTTATATGGAAACTCTTGTGGAACGCCACGGAAAGATTATGGATCAGTACGATCCGGATAAAAAAATCGGAATGATCGTGGATGAGTGGGGCTGTTGGTTTACAGTTGAACCGGGAACCAATCCGGGCTTTTTATATCAGCAGAACACGGTAAGGGATGCGCTGGTTGCAGGGATCACCCTGAATATCTTTAATAAGCACTGCGATCGCGTGAAGATGGCAAATCTTGCACAGATGGTAAATGTATTGCAGTCTGTCATTCTCACAGAAGGACCAAAGATGATTAAGACGCCGACGTATCATGTATTCCATATGTACCGGCACCATCAGGGTGCAACGCTTTTGAACAGTACACTGACAGGAGTGGGCGAAACCGGTATAGGAGAATGGAAAGTTCCGGAGGTGACGGAATCTGTATCTGAGGATGCAGAGCATATCATTACGGTTACATTAAACAATCTTTCTGCGGATGAGGAAAAAGAAATAGAGATTGCGATCGCCGGAGATGAACACATATATTCTGTGAAGGAAGCAAAGGTTGTTTCGGCAGAGATGCACGCACATAATACGTTTGATGCGCCGGAACTTGTAAAAGAAGAAGTGTTTACCGCATATAAAAAGTGTGCAGATGGGATAAAAATCATGCTTCCGCCATGCAGTGTGGTGGAATTGCGCCTGCAATAATGCAAAATGGACAGGATCATATGGAAGAATCAGAACGGTATTGCAGAAAATGCGAACTGGCAAAACAATACGGGAGCGGTCTGGAGGAATATCTTTTGCGGTACCTTGCACAGCTTACGCCGGAAGAACAGGCAGAAGATGTGACGTATGCAAGGCGTCTGGCATGTTGTGGGAAATGCACATGGTATGGGGAGCATATGTGCCGTGCCTGCGGATGCTATGTGCAGCTTCGTGCTGCGGTAAAAGGACAGAACTGTCCCTATGAAAAATGGGAACAAGAAGGAGAGACGCATGATACACGATCCGGCAATATTTTATGATGAGGTTAGTGGAAATTATTATACATACAGTACAGGTGCTATATGCCAGAAATCAAAAGATCTGGTGCACTGGCAGGAAATCGGAAAAGTTGTGGAACGTCCGCCGCAGGAGTCGGTGGAATGGACCGGCAGTGAAGATATCTGGGCACCGGATATCGTAAAGGTGGGAAAAGAATATCGTCTGTATTGCTCCAATTCCAGCTGGGGTGTACGCCAGTCCTGTATCTTTCTGGCAGTGGCAGACCGACCGGAAGGTCCGTTCGAACCCAAAGGGTGTGTGCTTAAAACAACAGAAAAATTTCCGCAGAGTGTTACCAATGCAATTGATGCAAATATTATCGAGGATGCAAAAACAGGGGAGCAGTATATGCTTTATGGCTCTTTCTGGGGTGGCTGCCATGTATTAAAACTGAACAGGACTACAGGTTTTGCTGAAGAAGAGGGAATCGGGGTATGCATTGCACGACGCCCGAAGTGGCAGAGCGGCAGTATGGAAGGCCCGTATATGGTATACAATGCGCAGAATAATTATTATTATCTGTTTGTTTCCTACGGATCTTTAAAATCCGATTACAATATCCGGGTGGGAAGAAGCCGGAGTATCTGTGGACCATTTATTGATTTCCACGGAAAGGATCTGATTGCAGATGAGGATGAGGATAACAGCACAGGATTACTCGCCATGTGTGGATATCAATGGAATGAAGGGCAGGCATATATGGGTCCCGGGCATAATTCAGTGTTACATGATGTAAACGGACGGTGGTATCTTGTATGTCATATCCGCAGGAAAAACTTTACACAACAGGAAGAACCGTCTGAGATGCAGATACGTGAAATTTTCTGGAGTGAGGATGGGTGGCCGTTTGTGGCAGCACAGCCCCTTGCGAAGACAGATACAGGAGACGGGATAAAGCCGGTAACGAAAGAACAGATATGCGGTTTTTATGAGCGGATCACGCTTGCGCCGGCACTGCCGCAGGGAATTACCTGTTCTGTGCCAATGAAACTTGCACCGGATGGATATTATGAGAACTGTTCTGTTCAGGGAAAATGGGAGTATACTGCAGACCACAGGGGCATGATTGCATATGGACCTTATACGGAGGAGGTGCGGGTTTATTGTGGCTGGGATGCACAGCGGAAGTGTGAAACAATTCTGTTGTGCGGACTGCGCAGTGATGGTGTTGCATTCTGGGCGAAAAGAATCGGAAATCTGGTATAATGGATGCTGGTTAAAAAGGCTTTTGCATGGAGAAATAACATGCAAAGGCCTTTTTTAATAAAATTATTCTTCAATTGGTGCGTAATTAATGCTGACTTTAATATCCTGTCCATAATTACCGAAAGATTTACCGAAAATCGTGAGTCCTCCAACGTGTTCTGCATTGTCATTGACTGCCATGCGCAGCTTCATGCTGCTGCGATAGTCCAGATTAAAGTCCCGGATGGTGACATCTGAAATCTGCAATCCGTCTATGAAAGTTCCCTTTTTATTGATCACAAGCATTTTTAACAATCCATACTGGTTCCAGTTCGGAAACCACCAGTCTGGAGTGAAAATACCGCGGACATCTCCGAAATCTCCCGGGGATGTCCAGGTGCCGATGCAGACATCATTTAAATAAAAACTGATATCGGATGGCCAGACGTTATTGATTCCCGGGGCTTCGGAACTGAGCTCGGCAGAGATTAAAATCTGCGTGATTTTCTGGGAACCTGGAATAAAGTTTGGAATTTCATATTCCACAAATCCTTTGGAAAACCAGAGAATATCTGCATTGTAGCGATCAGGATGTGCAAAGTAGCGCGTATCATCCACTTCACCGATCAGATGGGAAGCGGTAGCCAGCCCACAGGTCGGATAGACTTCATAATTGCAGTAATGTCCGACCTGAAGTTCTGCATTGTAAACATTCTGCGCTTCTTCCGGTGCGTCCAGATCAATGAGAATTTTATCCAGATGCAGAGTACAGATTTTCTGGTTTCCGTGCCCGCTGGAATCATTGGAGGTATTGACAATTCCGCATGCCTCCAGTTTTTTTATATGTCCCGTCAGAGCACCGTTCGTAATGTTCAGTTTTGCTGCCAGTTCGTTCATGTTCATTTCTTTGTTTTCAATCAACAGTTTTATAATTTCAATCCGAACATCGGAGCCAAGTGCTTTAAAAATGTCCAGTCCATCATCCAGTGAAGTGATGTGAAGCATAAATTACCCCCTTTTTATTTGTTGTTTCATTTCTGTTTTATAAATTATAGTATCATTTCCGGAATGCGTCAACGCATGAGTGAAAGAAAAAGAATAAAAACGAAAATAATTTATAAAACACTAAATAACAATAATTAAATAAAATATTTTAGGAAAATCTAAAAAACATGTTGACATACTTATTGGGCAATTATATAATGTAACCAATAAGACCTGACAAATTTTAAAATATTAGTTAATCTGCCGAATGATTTTTAAAGGCGCGTCGGAATCAGATGGTCAGAATAACGAACAGGGGAGCTTATATTTTATTTCATTATGATCAAGGTGGTTAAAAAGGAGAGGAAACTATGAAGAAAAAAATCATATCAACATTGCTTTGTACAGCAATGCTCGCAACGATGGTAGCAGGATGCGGAGTTGAAAAGAGTGATGGGGGATCAGACACAGAAGGCTCTGCAAGCTCCGTTGCAGAGATGAAAGGAACCGGTGATAATGAGATCAATATTCTTATTTATGCACAGGATCACGAAAAAGCCGTTTATCAGGAACTAATTGATAAATTTACAAAAGAGCATGCAGATGAGATTTCTACAGTAAACTTTGAGGTAACAACACAGGATGAATACGCAACGAAGATGACAGCTGCCATGACAGCGGGAGAACTTCCGGACATTTTCTATGTGGGACCGGAAGCAGTCAGAAGTTATGTAGATAACGGATATGTACAGCCGTTGGATGATCTCGTAGATGCTACTGCGGTTGACAATCTGTGGCCGGCGATCAAGAGCGCATATATGTATGATGGATCTAATATTGGTTCAGGATCGTTATACTGCCTGCCGAAAGATTTATCCTGCTTTGCATTTGCCTACAACAAAGATCTTTTTGATGAAGCAGGACTGGAGTATCCGGATCCGGAAAATCCATATACATGGGAAGAATTTGCAGATGTGTGCCAGAAACTGACAAAGGATAAAGACGGTGATGGCGAAATTGATCAGTGGGGTGTTGCAAATGCAAATGCATTTGGTTTTACTCCTTATGTATACGGCAATGGCGGTCAGTTCTTAAATGATGATCAGACAAAGGTAGTCATTGATGAAAATCAGAATTTTAAGGATGCTTTCCAGTATTATACGGATCTGACATTAAAGTATAAAGTAACACCAACGGTAGAACAGGATACTGCGCTTGGCGGATATCAGAGATGGCTGGACGGACAGGTTGGTTTTTATGCATGTGGTACATGGGATGTCGCAGCATTTATGGATGATGCAACATTCCCATACAATTGGGATTTATGTGGATGGCCGGTAGGACCAAACGGAGACGGAAAGTCCACAGCATGGCTCGGAACCGTTGGTTTCGCAGTTTCTTCACAGGCAAAGAACCCGGATTTATGTGCAGAGTTAATACAGTCCTTATCAACAGATCTGGACGGACAGAAAGAACTTTGCGGCGAGACATCCGGTAAGTCTTTACAGATTCCAAACATTATGGATTATGCACAGACAACATTTAAAGACAAAGTAAATGATGGAACAATTCCATATGCAAGCAATGTAGATGTTATTTTCGGATATATTGAGGGAAGTGACAAATATAAAGGAATCTTTACGGAAACAACCTACACTTACAACAGTGAATGGTGGGATACTTTCCTAGAAGGAATGCCGAATGTTCTGACCGGAGAAGTTTCCGTAGATGATTATTGTAGACAGGTAGCGCCAAAGATGCAGGAAGCACTGGACAACGCGATCGAATTACAGAACGCAGCAACTAATAATTAAGATTAAAACGGATTGCCCCTGTCATGGGGCAGTCCGCAGGAAAAGAGTGGGCATATGAGCGGAAAAACAAAACAACCGAAACATAAGATGTCGGCAATGGCGAAGAAAGAAGAAAGAACTGCGTGGCTGTTCATCGCCCTGCCTTTCCTTGGATTTTTACTTTTTATGGCTTATCCGATCTGCTTTGCAGTGTTTGCAAGTATGAGCAAGTGGACGGGAATGAATTCTCTGGTGGATAATTTCTGTGGATTGCAGAATTACATCAATATTTTTCATGATGAAAAATTCTGGAAATCTCTGCTTACAACCATTATTTATTTGATCGGTATTCCAATCGGAATGATCCTTGGACTGCTTCTGGCAATGGGAATGAACCGTAAGATTCCGGGAATCCGGCTGCTTCGGACAATGTATTATGTACCAGTAGTATCTTCACTGGTTGCCGTGTCTATTTTGTGGGCATGGGTTTATAATTACGATTATGGATTATTTAATTCAATCATCAAACTTTTGACCGGACATCATGGTCCAAACTGGCTGGGAGATGAGTTCTGGGTAAAAGTAGCTTTAATCATCTTCATGGTATGGAAAGGATTGGGAACTTCTATTATTCTTTATCTTGCCGGATTGCAAAACATTCCGCGTAACTACTATGAAGCTGCTTCCATTGATGGAGCAAATGGATGGCAGAAATTTCGTCATATTACCGTTCCACTGGTCTCGCCGGTTACGTTTTATATTTTAATTACCAGCCTGATTGGCGGTTTCCAGGTGTTCGTGGAAGTACAGGTTATGACGAATAAAGGTGGAACAAACTATAGTGCAGCAACCGTTGTTTATTATTTGTATGATAAAGCATTTTCAAACGGACAGTTAGGCTACGGATGTGCACTGGCAGTTATTCTTGCAATCATCATCTTCATTATCACGGCTCTTAATTTCGCGGGTCAGGATAGATGGGTGAAGACCATGGACTAGGAGGGAGTCATATGAGTTCAAAAAAAGATTTGGCAAGCTCCCGGCTTGTATCAAAAAAAGAGAAAATTTTTAACTGGATTATCTTTGTATTACTTCTTCTTGGTGCAGTTGTAATGGTTTTCCCGTTAATTTACATGATTGCGACATCATTCATGACAAAAAATCAGATTTTGTCCGGTACATTAACAATTCTTCCGGATCCGATTCTGATAGGAAAATATTCTGAAGTATTAAAAAAGGGACAGTTCATAAACGGTATATTTAATTCTCTGAAGGTTGCAATTCCGGTATTGATTATTGGCGGATTTACCTCCTCCCTCGCCGCATTCGGATTTGCAAAAATGAGATTTCGTGGCAAAAATGCATTGTTTCTGGCATTGCTGGCAACCATTATGATTCCGTTTGCGGTTGTCATGATTCCACAGTATGTCATGTTTACCAAACTGGGCTGGACCAATACTCTGCTTCCACTTATTATTCCGGGATGCTTTGGAAATGTCAGTATTATCTTTTTCCTTCGACAGAACCTGATCGGAATTCCGGATGATCTGATGGAAGCAGCAAAATTGGATGGATGTGGATATTTCCGTACGTTTCTTCAGATTTTTATGCCATTGATGAAGGGGGCTCTGGCAACGCAGCTGATGTTGTGGTTTATGGGAATCTGGAATGATTATCTTGCACCTACTATTTTCTTGAGAAGCGAAAAGAACTGGACATTGCAGGTGGTTATCCGTTCCTTCAATTCCTATTATGCAATTCAGAGTGATTATGCTTTGATCATGGCAGCATCCGTAATTGCAATGATTCCGACAATGGCATTGTTCTTTATTTTCCAGAGAATGATCATTGAGTCCATTGCAATCAGCGGTATCAAATAAGTAACAAATTATAAAATTTGTCTTTTTTAATCCTCAACAAAATATAAGAAAGCAGTTCGCATAAAAATCGCTTGCGCGATGCGGACTGCTTTTGTAGTATTATAACGAACAGACATTTATACATGGTAAAGGGGGGCAGCGTATGCCAAAAGAAAATCCGGTGATTGCTTTTTTAAATAAGATGGCAGATTTGATTTTACTGAATCTGATTTTTCTGCTGTGCTGTATTCCGGTTGTGACGATCGGACCGGCAATTACAGCATTGTATGCTGTTTCATTGCGATCGGTACGCTATGGAGATGGGTATGTTATACAGACTTTTTTCCGATCGTTTAAGCAGAATTTTAAACAGTCTTTTGTGGTGGGAATGATAGGCTTACTTTTTGTGTGCCTGCTTGTTATTGATTTGTTTTTCTGGCGCAATGTGGGACCTGCTTTCATGTCCGTATTTATGACAGTGGTGAGTGTATGCGTAGGCTATTTGGTTTTTATTGTGTTCTTATGGCTGTTTCCGGTGATTGCAAAACTGGAAAATCCTTTGCGTGTGCAGATAAAAAATGCAGCCGCCATGGCGGTTGCCCATTTTTTCCCATATACGCTGTTTGTAAGTGTGATAGTACTGGCGGCAGGCTATATGGCATATACCAGTATCATTACGGATGTGCTGCTGCTTCTGATTGGATTTGCTTTACTTGCATATGTATGTTCATTCTTTTTTTATAAAGTGTTTGCAAAATATATAGACGAGGAACCGGTGGGAGAGGATGACCCATTATATGGAAGCAGAGAGTAAAAAATATGAATTGAAATTTCCTCCCTTTAATGGTAGAATAAATGCATAGTTGCAGGCGTACAACGGTCGATTTTTTGTGCAATATGTCTAGTGATAAAGGCAGAACAGTGGAAGACGGGCGTTGAAATTTTCATTGTGGAAAGCACCGGAAACAACCGTGAAAGCCGAAATGATTTACATAGTATATGGAGGTTTTTTATATGGCAAGATTTACATTACCGAGAGATTTATACCATGGAAAGGGAGCACTCGAAGCCCTGAAAACATTCAAGGGAAAGAAAGCGATCATCTGCGTGGGCGGCGGCTCGATGAAACGGTTTGGTTTCCTTCAGAAGGCGGAAGATTATTTAAAGGAAGCCGGGATGGAAGTAAAACTGTTTGAGGGCATTGAGCCAGACCCATCGGTGGAGACCGTTATGAAGGGTGCAGCAGTTATGCGGGAGTTTGAGCCGGACTGGATTGTAGCCATGGGTGGTGGTTCTCCGATTGATGCGGCAAAAGCAATGTGGATCAAGTATGAGTATCCGGATATTACTTTTGAGGATATGTGCAAAGTATTTGGTATTCCGGCGCTGCGCAACAAGGCACATTTCTGTGCAATTTCATCAACTTCCGGAACTGCAACAGAGGTAACGGCTTTCTCCATTATTACTGACTATGAGAAAGGAATCAAATATCCGATCGCAGATTTTGAGATTACACCAGATGTTGCAATCGTAGATCCGGATCTGGCAGAGACAATGCCACAGAAACTGGTAGCGCATACCGGAATGGATGCAATGACACATGCAATTGAGGCATATGTTTCTACCGCAAATTGCGATTTTACCGATCCACTTGCACTCCATGCAATCAAGATGATACAGAGTGATCTGATTCCATCTTATAATGGAGATATGGAAAAGAGAGATTCTATGCACAACGCACAGTGTCTGGCTGGTATGGCATTTTCCAATGCACTTCTTGGTATTGTACATTCCATGGCACATAAGACAGGTGCAGCGTTTGCGGATTATGGCGCACACATCATCCACGGCGCAGCCAATGCAATGTATCTGCCAAAGGTTATCGCATTTAATGCAAAGGATGAGACGGCAAAGAAACGTTATGGTGAGATTGCGGATTTCATGAAACTTGGCGGAAACACACTGGATGAAAAGGTGGAGCTTCTGATCGCACATCTGCGCAGGATGAACGATGATCTGAACATTCCGCACTGCATTAAAAACTATGGTGCAGACAGCTTCCCGACCGAGCAGGGATTTGTACCGGAGGAGGTATTCTTAGAGAGACTTCCGGAGATTGCGGCCAATGCAATTCTTGACGCATGCACGGGTTCCAATCCAAGACAGCCAAGTCAGGAGGAGATGGAGAAGCTCTTAAAATGCTGCTACTATGATACGGATGTTGATTTTTAAAAGAAACTAAGCAAGAAAAGTCCTGCGGTTTTTGTATACCGCAGGGCTTTTTTTGACAACAGGTGCTTCAATGAACAAATGCGAGTGCTGACCAGGCTAAAGTACATTGGGTATATCAAAAACAGAACAAATATGGTAGAATATACGATATGTAATCTGGAAACAGATAGATAAGAAGATGACAAAAAGGGTCTGGAAATGAAAAAGAAGAATCCGAAGTTATATCGCCGGTAGGGAGGAAAATATTATCATGAGTGGATATCTGATCAAAGACACGACAAAGGAAGAAAGGATTGCACTGATTCGTTCCTGGCAGGAGCCGGACGACTGCGTGGGAGGAAGCGGCATGGATCTGTTTGATATGTATGATGCCTATATCCGTGGGGAGAAAGAGATTGCAGAGATCAATGGGGAATTTCAGGCATCCTATGTAAAAGACACCGAAGACTTAGAACAGCCGGAAGAAGCAAAATCCACTTCCGGAGAACTGACGCAGCTGACAAAGCTTCATGCGGAAGGTGCGCTTACGGATGAAGAGTTTGCGGCCGCAAAGAAAAAAGTGCTTGGACTGTAGCACACAATAATTTTATTATAAAAATGCAGTGGACGTAGAAATTGTCCGCTGCATTTTTTTATAGAAACAGTTCGTTAACAGGGTACAGTGCTTTTTCCCTGAATCAATATAGGGAGTGTGGTAAAACTCTGAATCAGCAGATCCGGATATTCCAGTTTGCGGATCATCATATTTCCGGCCTGGATACCCATATCATATACGTTGATGTCAATGACCGTTGGGGCAGGATCAATGATGCCTGCATAAGGGTAACAATCAAATGTAAGAAATCCCATGTCTTTTGGAATGGAAAGGGATAATTCGGTAATAGCGCGGGAAACCCCAAGGGCGAGGGTGCTGTTTTCGCAGACGATGGCCTGCGGAAGAGAGGCACGATCCTGCAATACAGGGAGAACGGTCTCGTAGGCTCCGAGACGGGTTGCATTTGTATAACAGATCCTTTTGTTTGGAATATGGTGTTTCTGGTTTAACATGCCTTTTAGAAATCCTTTCAGCCGCTGGCTGGAAAGAATGTCACTTTTCCGGCCCGCTACAAACAGTACATCGTAATAGTTACATGCAAGCATATGGGCGGCGGCATATTCTCCTGCCAGTGCGTGATCGGTGTCTATCCAGCAGAGCCGGCTTTCGAAATTGGGATGGCCGATAATAATATGTGGGACGTTGTCTTTGAGGATATGTTGTGCCAGAACTTCGTTGACCGCTGATCCATGGATAATCAGTCCATCGGCAGAACGGCGCTGTATTTCCTGAATGGCACGTTCGCCCGGATAGGATTCTTCTGAGGTATCCACGAGAGTAAGGGTATAATGGTGCCGTGTGAGTTCATGATGGACACCGGACATAATATCAAACATATGGGGATTCTGATAGGCAGTACCCTGCCCGAGATCCGTCAGGTAAACAATATTTTTGGCAGCCTGTCTGGCAAAGGAAACGGCACGGGCGTTGGGAACATAGTGCAGCTTATCAATGGCAGCCTGAACGCGTGCAACAGTTTCTGGTGAAATGGTCGTCCAGTGATTTAAAACTTTTGAAACTGTGGATTTAGACACTCCGGCTTCATTTGCAACATCGGATATTGTTATAGCCATATTTTTTCCTCCTTAAAAATGTAGGTAGTGTCAAAAACTACCCATTTTATTGTTCTAAAATTCTTTTAAAACCTTGAT
>OGJK01001269.1_pt1 | contig 23649 bp, 28 predicted proteins | sample 1571961 | NCBI WGS metagenome assembly OGJK01 (sample SAMEA2582120, study PRJEB24529) | metagenome | biome: Human gut stool | place: China | collected 2011 | reverse complement strand
AGTCACACAGGTGAATACTTTCCGGTGCAGACGGATCAATGGAACATACCAGATTGCGATAAATATCTTCTGTCATAAATGGAATCATCGGTGCTGCCGCTTTGCTGATTGTAACAAGTGCAGTATACAATGTCATATAAGCATTGATCTTATCCTGCTCCATGCCTTTTGCCCAGAAACGCTCACGGGAGCGGCGGACATACCAGTTACTCATATCATCGACAAACTCCTGCAGATATTTTGCAGCTTCCGGAATCTTATAATTAGAAAGACTTTCATCCACACCAGCTACTGCAGAATTGAGCTTAGAAAGCAGCCACTTATCCATAACCGATAATTTGTCATACTCCAGCTTGTATTTTGTAGCGTCAAACTGGTCAATATTTGCATAAAGTACGAAGAACGCATAGGTATTCCAGAGCGTTCCCATAAACTTACGCTGACCCTCAAGCACAAGCTTGCCGGAGAATCTCTTTGGAATCCATGGTGCGGATGCCGTATAGAAATACCAGCGGATAGCGTCTGCGCCGTATGTCTGCAGGGCATCAAACGGATCTACGGCATTTCCCTTGGACTTGGACATCTTCTGTCCGTTTTCATCCTGTACATGTCCGAGCACGATGACGTTCTCATAAGGTGCTTTGTTGAAAAGCAGTGTCGATTCTGCCATAAGAGAATGGAACCATCCTCTGGTCTGATCAACTGCCTCTGAGATAAATTTGGCCGGGAACTGCTGCTCAAATACTTCTTTATTTTCAAATGGATAGTGATGCTGTGCAAACGGCATAGCTCCGGAATCAAACCAGCAATCCAATACTTCCGGTACACGGTGCATATCCTTGCCACACTCCGGACACTTGATCGTCACCGCATCAATATATGGTCTGTGAAGTTCTACCTCTGCTGCCTTTGGATCACCGGCTTTTTCTGCTAATTCAGCGCGGCTTCCGATACATTCTCTGTGTCCGCACGCACACTCCCAGATGTTAAGTGGAGTACCCCAGTAACGGTTACGGGAAATTGCCCAGTCCTGAATGTTTTCCAGCCAGTTTCCGAAACGTCCGGAACCGATGGATTCCGGAATCCAGTTAACAGTGTTGTTATTGCGGATCAGATCATCCTTTACTGCAGTCTCTTTGATGTACCAGGACTCTCTTGCATAATAAATCAGAGGCTTGTCACATCTCCAGCAGTGTGGATACTCATGTTCAAACTTCGGAGCATCAAACAGCTGCTTTCTGGCACTTAAATCCTTTAATACTTCCGGATCGGCATCCTTTACCCACATACCGGCAAACGGTGTCTCCTCAGTCAGTTCTCCTTTTCCATTTACGAACTGTACAAACGGAAGGTCGTAGTTTCTTCCGACATTGGCATCATCCTCACCAAATGCAGGTGCGATATGAACGATTCCAGTACCATCGGACATCGTGACATAAGTATCGCAGGTCACAAAGAAGCCTTTCTTGCCCTGCTTATCTGCCAGTTCCTTTGCACAGGCATAAAGAGGCTCATATTCTTTGCGTTCAAGATCCTGTCCCTTGTAGGTTTCAAGCACTTCGTAGGCTTTCTTTCCTGCCTCTTTATCCTCTTTGGAAAGAAGTGGAGAAAGCACCTTGTCTGCCAGTGCCTCTGCCAGATAATACGTATAACCATCTACTGCTTTTACCTTGATATAGGTATCATTCGGGTTTACACAAAGTGCCACGTTACTTGGCAGTGTCCACGGAGTTGTCGTCCATGCCAGGAAATAAGCATCTTCATCCACAACCTTAAAACGAACAACTGCGGATTTTTCTTTTACCAGTTTATAGCCCTGTGCCACCTCCTGTGCAGAAAGCGGAGTTCCACAACGCGGACAATACGGCACAATCTTAAATCCCTTGTAGAGAAGACCTTTGTTCCAGATCTCCTTTAACGCCCACCACTCAGACTCAATGAAATTGTCATCATAAGTGACATATGGATTGTCCATATCTGCCCAGAAACCTACCGTATTTGAGAAATCTTCCCACATACCCTTGTATTTCCAGACGGATTCTTTACACTTTTTGATGAATGGCTCAAGGCCATATGCTTCGATCTGATCCTTTCCATCCAGTCCAAGAAGTTTCTCCACTTCGATTTCTACCGGAAGACCGTGGGTATCCCATCCGGCTTTCCGTGGAACGTACTTTCCTTTCATGGTCTGGAATCTCGGAATCATATCCTTGATGGTACGTGTCTCTACATGTCCGATATGTGGTTTTCCGTTTGCCGTAGGCGGTCCGTCATAAAATGTGTAAGTCTCGCCTTCCTTACGGTTCTCCATGGATTTTTTGAAGATATCATTTTCGCGCCAGAATTTTTCCGTTTCTTTTTCGCGATCGACAAAGTTCATATTGGTATCTACTTTGTTGTACATATTTTCCTCCTGCATTTATGATTCTGAAATAAAAAATCCCCACGTCCAGTAATTAGGACGCGGGGTCACGTTATACCACCTGATTACCATGTACTTAAATCCCGTATTCAAAAAGGATTTGCATACTTCGTTCCCATAACGCTGGAAATACGTCGAACTCTACTCTCCTGGGATTTCGATCCGCAACTCGGAAGTGATTTTCACTGTCATATTACTCGTATTGGCTCTCACCTGTTCCAACTCTCTTTGACTTTCCTATCACAGTTACTGTCTTCGTCTTCGTTTTTCACCTTTGGTTTTAAGTATAGTAATGATTCTTTCAGATGTCAAGTAAAATTCCTGTTCAGCCAGGCTTTCCATGCACAGTAATTTTCCAGTTCCCCGGATACCTGTTTCCGGTAAGCAAATCTCAACATCTCATAATAACAGTCATTCTCATAAATTGGATACTTCAGTTCCCAGTCATTGTCCGGATTTGTTCCATCCATATACACAAGTCCCTCTTCCGTAAACAGCAAGATCCCATGCCTGCTTCGGATGCACTGCCCTGCGGCTTCCTCCTTTGCCAGTCTGCGTGCCAGTTCAACCGAATCTACCAGATCCGGGTAATCCATACTGTAAATGGTTGCAAGCATCCGCAATTTCTTCACCTGGCTTTCACTCTGCAGAAGCAGCCAGGTACCGGCATATCCATTACTGCGCATCTTCAATCCGTCAATCCCTGTCACCATTCCTGTCCATATATAGTAGTCCGGGTTGACCGGAAGAAAGCAAAGTTCTTCTATCCCTGTAAATGCACGCAGACACTCAAGCAGCAGAGCTCCCGCTTCAATAACATCAATCAGCCCGCGTTCCTTGTCTTCACAGACCACCAGCACACGGTTTCGCTTCTCATCTTTTTGCAATGTCGTAATTGCCGGGTCAAACGCAAAAAATGTGTTCAGTTTTTTATCATAAACGGCCCATGCATTATTTAATTCTTCGATCTCTTCCAACCGGTAATTATCATTTTCCACGGGGGACAGCATCCCCTGCGCCATCTTAAACAAACTATGCTCTGTGACATCCGAAACTGTGTGTTTGTCCTTCCAGTAATACCATTCAACCAGTGGGTTTTTGGGCTTTATCTCCCTAAGGATTCCCTGATTGATCCTTGACATAAGCTGCTGTCCCCTATCCATATCCTGATGAATGGTTTCCTGATTTACCAATGGTGCCAGATGAATGGTTGTATGACACCGAAATGAAATAATCGACATGTGAATACTCCTTTAATCTTTGTGTTTCCAGTTATACAGAAAATTTCCCAGTGAAGCCAGAATGATCAATCCATATCCTATCAGACTGTATCGATCCGGAATCTCCGCGAATAAAAGAAATCCAAGTAATGTTGCAAAAATAATCTGTGAATAATCAAAAATAGAAATTTTTCCGGCGGGTGCATAGGTATATGCTGCGGTGATCGTAAACTGTCCTCCCGCTGCAAAAAGTCCCGCAAGAAGCAGCGTCAACAACTGCCGCAGTGACATCGGCTGATAATGAAATACGATCCACGGTATCACAATAATACAGGAAAAGCAGGAAAAATAAAACACAATGACCGGTCCCTTTACTCCGTGTGTACCCATCTTCCGCACCATTGTATATGCGATTCCTGCACCCAGTCCTCCGCATACGCCAATAAGCGCAGGGATCAGATGTGCATTTTCAAACCCCGGTTTTACCACAAACAAACAGCCGACAAATGCCAGTATAACGCACATTGCCTGAGCTGGTTTTATCTTTTCTTTTAATAACAGGAAGGAAAAAATAATTGCAAAAAAGGGAGATAATTTATTTAAAATAGAAGCATCTGCCACCAGCAGGTGATCAATCGCGTAGAAATTACAAAGAATTCCAAGTGTCCCAAATGCACAGCGTAAAAACAGTGAACCCCACTGTGTTTTTTCCACCTTAGGTGCTGTATGATTTTTGATAAGAATAATTGCCGCAAAAAATGCAGCTACCAGATTCCGAAAAAAACTTTTCTGTACGGACGGCAGATCTCCCGCCAGCCGCACACTCACATTCATACACGCAAAAAAGAATGCCGACAAAATGATCATTATCATGCCACGTATATAATTTTCCTGTTTCATTGTACAATCACCTCAGATTTTTATTATAGAACCGGCATCCGTGATGCCAGTTTTATAATACCATACTTTTTCTTTTTTTGAAAATCTGAATTTTTACTTTGTACTGTTGTCATTTTCTGTATTGCTGCCGGATGAATTACCTGCCAAATGATTTTAGTTTTCCTGTTTCACTGGGTATCTTTGGGATAAAACTCCCATTTAAAAAGCACCAGCTTAACCTGCAGACATCTACAGGCCCAAGCTGGTGCTTATTCCCATATTATTTTTCTTTATGCGAACGGATTCTCCGTCGGATAAGGCAGAGATGCCGGCTGGTTGTAATTGATGTCCTCCATCGGAACCCCAATATACTTAAATACCTCAAACAGAGCCTTTCCGTAATGTCCGAATGCAACCGCTCCGTGATGCGGATAATTCTTCTCGATCAGAACGTGACGGTAGAAACGTCCCATCTCATGAATGGCAAATACGCCAATGCTTCCGAACGAACGGGTTGCAACCGGAAGGACTTCTCCCTGTGCCACATACGCGCGCAGCTTATTGTCGGAAGTGGACTGCAGGCGGTAGAATGTGATATCGCCCGGTGCAATATCTCCCTCAAGGGTACCGTTTGTTACTTCGACAGGAAGGCTTCTTGCCATGATCATCTGGTTTTTCATCTCACAGGATGCCAGCTTCTTTGAACAGGTATTGCCACAATGGAATCCCATAAATGTATCTTTATGTGTATAGTCAAACTTGCCCTCGATCGACTCTTTGTACATATCCTTCGGAACGGAGTTATTGATGTCGAGCAGTGTGACAGCATCCTCGCTGACGCAGGTGCCGATAAACTCACTCAGTGCGCCGTAAATATCTACCTCGCAGGATACCGGAATGCCTCTTCCGGTCAGACGGCTGTTGACATAGCACGGAACAAATCCAAACTGTGTCTGGAATGCCGGCCAGCATTTTCCTGCAATTGCAACATATTTGCGGGAACCTTTGTGCGCCTCAATCCAGTCAAGCAGTGTCAGTTCATACTGTGCAAGTTTCTCTAAAATCTCCGGCTTTTTGTTTCCCTCACCGAGTTCTGCTTTCATATCTGCAACAACCTCCGGAATACGCTGATCTCCTGCGTGGTTGTTGAATGCCTCAAACAGATCCAGCTCTGAATTTTCCTCAATTTCCACACCCAGATTATAAAGCTGCTGGATTGGAGCATTGCATGCAAGGAAATTCATTGGTCTTGGTCCAAAGGAAATGATTTTTAAGTTTGCAAGTCCTTCTACTGCTCTTGCAATCGGTAAAAAGTCGTGAATCATATCTGCGCAATCCTCTGCATCTCCAACCGGATATTCTGGAATGTAAGCACCGACATTGCGAAGTTTTAAGTTGTAACTTGCATTTAACATACCGCAGTATGCATCTCCACGTCCCTGAACCAGATCGTTCTGGGACTCTTCTGCTGCAGCAACAAACATCTTTGGTCCATCAAAATATTTTGCAAGCATAGTCTCGGAAATTTCCGGTCCGAAGTTTCCAAGGTATACACACAGCGCATTGCATCCTGCTGCTTTAATATCTGCCAGCGCCTGCTCCATATGAATTTCACTCTCTACGATGCAGACCGGACACTCATAAATATCCTTTGCATCATACTTGTCTGTATATGCTTTGATCAGCGCCTTTCTGCGGTTTACGGAAAGAGACTCCGGGAAACAGTCACGGCTGACTGCAACGATACCTACTTTTACTTCTGGAATATTAATCATGATTTTGCCTCCTTGTTGTATGTAATCATTTTAAATTTTTGTTAGATACGATGATATGATTTTATTTTGCAAGTTCCAAAAACAGATCCCTGCATGCCGGATAAATCTTACGGAACTTCTGATAACGCTCTTCATATTTTGCTGCAAGCTCCGGTTCCGGTTCTACCGTATCGGTCAGTTTTACAATTGCCTCTGCTGCATCGCGGACGGTCGGGTATTCTCCACAAGCTACTGCTGCAAGCATTGCGCCACCCATTGACGGTCCCTGTTCATTTTCCGGAATATCTACCGGAATATTGAGCACATTTGCCACAATCTTCTTCCATAGCGGACTCTTTGCTCCTCCACCGCAAATACGGGTACGGGCAATATGAATGCCGAGTGAACGTGCCACCTCAAAAGAATCTCTTAAGGCAAATGCCACGCCTTCGAGTACCGCCTGTGTCATATCCGCTCTGGTAGTATCCATGGTCATACCGATAAAAGTACCTCTTGCATTCGGATCATTGTGCGGAGACCGCTCCCCCATCAGATATGGAAGGAAAAATACATGGTTTTCTCCAAGCTTCGTAATATTTTCCTGTTCTGCGCCATAATCCTTTGTGCCGATAATATCATCCATCCACCATTTATTACAGGATGCTGCGGAAAGCATGCAGCCCATCAGATGATAACTTCCATCCGCATGGTCAAACGAATGCAGTGCATTATTTTCGTCCACTCCGAATTTATCGGAAGAAATAAATACGGTTCCGCTCGTTCCCAAAGAAATGTTACATGCACCATCTCCAACGGTTCCGGTTCCCACAGCTGCTGCCGCATTGTCTCCGGCTCCGGCTACAATTTTTACCTGATCCGATACGCCGAGTTCCTTCGCCAGTTCCGGAAGCAGCGTTCCAACTTCCTCATAACTTTCGTATACTTTTGGAAGCCAGCTTGTTTTAATACTGCAGATCTCACACATTTCTTCTGACCAGCAGCGATTCTTTACATCAAAGAACAGTGTTCCGGACGCATCCGATACATCCGTACTGTAATTGCCGCTCAGGCGAAATGCCAGATAATCCTTTGGCAGCATAATTTTATGAATCTTTGCAAAATTCTCCGGTTCATTGTTTTTCATCCAGAGTACTTTCGGCGCAGTAAATCCGGTAAATGAAATATTGGCTGTGTATGCAGAAAGACGTTCCTTCCCAATTACCTGATTTAAATAATCGCACTCTTTTGTCGTCCTTCCGTCGTTCCAGAGAATTGCCGGACGAATCACTTCATCCTTATCGTCCAGTGCTACAAGTCCATGCATCTGTCCGCCAAAGCTGATGCCGGCTACCAGACTCCTGTCTGTACCATCCAGCAATTCCTTCAGTCCATCCATTGACTGTGTAAACCAGTCATACGGATTCTGCTCCGACCATCCCGGTTTTGGAAAACAGATTGGATATTCACGACTGACGATCTTTAAAATTTTTCCACTGCCCTCCATCAAAAGAAGTTTAACAGCAGAAGTTCCCAGATCAATTCCTATGTAATTCATGATAACCCTCAATTCTGAAATGTTAATTTTGTGCTCGTGCACGTTCTACTCATATCCTACAACGATGCGCTGATATTTTCAACTGTTTTCCGAAATTTTTTCTCTTTTTCGTGATTTCTTCCAAACCGGTTGAACTTATTTTGTGGAAAGCGTACAGTAACTTTCCCCACTCTCGTCGTGCACGCACACATTTTCTGTATTTCAATTGACATTTTACCTTATCAATGCTACCCTTGTAAGAGTTATTCAGGAAAAATTCAACAAGGGGGAACGACATGGCCACTATAAAACAGATTGCTGAACTGGCAGGTGTTTCACGCGGTACGGTTGACCGTGTACTGAACAACCGCGGTTCCGTCAATGCCAATACTGCAGCCCGTGTACGTGAAATTGCAGAAAAATTAAACTATAAACCCAACAAAGCAGGACTGATGCTTGCTGCACAGAAAAAGAATCTGAAAATCGGTGTTATTTTATTTCCCGATTCCAATCCTTTTTTCAGTGAAGTCCTTGAGGGCGTAAATGCCAAGGCAAAAGAATTATCTGCCTATAATTTCACCGTTCTTATCCGTCAGGTTCCATTTGATGAGACCGAACAGTTTAATACCATGGAAGCACTGCTTGCGGAAGGCATCAACGGATTAGTTATCGCACCATTCAATTCTTTATATATTGCCGCGGAAATCGACCGCCTCACAGAAATGAACATTCCGGTCATTACCGTAAACACCGATATTCTGTCCCGCAGGATCGCATATGTCGGAAGTAATTACCGCCTGTCCGGACAGACTGCTGCCGGACTGGTTTCTCTGATGACATTCGGGGAAATTCATATTGGTATTGTAACCGGTTCGTCACATGTACTCTGTCACTCCGATCGTATCGAGGGTTTCACTTCAACGCTTTCCGAAAAGGGCGAACGTATTCATATCGTGGAAACAATAGAAAATCATGATGATGATAATGAAAGTTATGAAAAAGTCAAAGAAATGCTGGCTTCACACCCCGAAATCAATGTGCTGTATTTTGCAGCCGGCGGTGTAGCAGGCGGATGCCGTGCCGCAGTCGAAAGTGGCCGGATCGATGCCATGCGTATCTTTACTTACGACTGTGTTCCTTCCACAAAAAAACTGCTCGATGATGGCATTATCACTGCTACCATCTGCCAGCAGCCATACAAGCAGGGATACCTTCCGGTAGAATTGCTCTCCCGTTATCTGATTGAGGGCATCTCCTGCGAAGAATTCCACTACACAGACATCGATATACGAATAAAGGAGAACCTGTAAAACAGGTTCTCCTTTTTTATAACTCCCGGCTAGAAAGAACTCTTTCCTTCTTCCAGTTTCTGCTCATACTCTTCAAAATACTGATAAAACGGACTGTCCGGGTCCTGCATTTTTTCCGCAATATTCACAGCATAAAGCGAAACGGCAATCCCAAGAACAATCGAAATCACTGCTGTAATAATTCCACCGATCGCCAGCCCCTTTTTCTCGTTCTTTACAATCTGCACAATACCGAAAATAATCGCAAGCACTGCCAGAATATAATTAATGCAGCATGCAAATGTAAAAACAGATAAAATTCCAAGAACCAGTGAGGCAATTCCAAATCCTGTTCCTGTTCCCTTTGCCTGTGTCTGTCCGTAATATGCCTGCTGATATGCATTCGGCTGTGACTGTTCACTCTGATATGCCTGCTGGTACGCAGTCTGTCCATACGCATATGCCGTATTGTCCGGCTGCGGATTTTCCTCTGCCGATGTTGCTCCATAAGAAGTCTCCGGCTGTTCCTGCGTCATCTGTGATGTTTCATTCTGTACGATCTCATTTTCCGGTGCCGTATAATCCTGAAAGTTTGTTTCCTCCGGTGTTCCGGAACCGTTTTCGTTTGTTGTAAACTCGTCGCTCATTCCATCCTTCTCCTTTTTATTCTTTCTCTGACTTCTTATCAATAATCACAATAGTAGTCATTTACTCATTATAATTATTCTGTCCCCAAAAATCAACAGGTTCATAGTCCTGTAGTTTTGCAAGGAGCCCCTTCTTCTGCAATTCCTCCTGAATCATATCCAGAATTTCCACGCGTTCCGCCCGGACCGTATGATAATGATATCCGGAAGTAACATTTTTCAGCAGACTGGATTTCCCGGAACGGATCTCCTCCATATAATTGCGGATATCCATACGGGATTTGATATTCATCTCTGCCCGAAGCACTCCGTATACCTTATGATATACAAATACATCCTCAACGGTTCCTCCGAGATCCACAATCGTTGTCAGCTCTTTTTCAACCTCATCATCTTCATGCTGTACCTTAAATACACGGGTTGTCTCCTCATCTTCCTGTATCAGATACCCCCGGTTGGTCGAAAATATATTTTTTCCATTTGCCCGAAGAAGTGCAACATCCTGCACAATGACCTGTCTGCTCACGTCAAATTCTTTTGCCAGTGTCGTGGCAGAAACTGCTTTGTCACTGTTTTTTAGTGCCTGTATAATTTTTCCACGCCTTTCTTCCCCGCTCATTTCTGGAATCCCACCTTCTTTAATTTTCTACCGGATGCAGATTTTTCAAAGAAATATCCAGAATCGGAGCCGAATGTGTCAGTGCTCCGCTGGAAACATAATCTACGCCAAGCCCGGTCAGTCTTGCAATATTTTCTTTCGTCACATTTCCGGAAACTTCAATCTCTGCCCGTCCGTCAATATAGGCGATGGCTTCTTTCAGCGCATCGGTGTCCATATTATCCAGCATGATAATATCCGCACCTGCCTCCACAGCTTCCTTTACCATATCCAGATTTTCTACTTCTACCTCAATCTTACGGACAAACGGTGCATACTCCTTTGCAGCAGCAATCGCTTCTTTTACTCCGCCTGCAGCTCCGATATGATTATCTTTCAGCAATACCCCGTCGGAAAGATTATATCTGTGGTTATTTCCACCACCGATTCTTACTGCATATTTTTCAAAAATACGATTGTTTGGTGTTGTCTTTCTGGTATCCAGAAGTTTGATTCCGGTTCCTTTTAATAATTCTGCCACGGAATGTGTGTAGGTTGCAATTCCGCTCATACGCTGCAGATAATTCAGTGCGGTACGCTCTCCGCATAAAAGGGTCCGGATATCGCCATGCACTTTTGCCATAAGCTGTCCCTTATGAACTTCTGCTCCATCCTGCACCAAAAATTCAACGGTTGTCTTTTCATCGAGAAGTGTAAACACTCTCTCGAATACCTGCAGCCCGCATATAATGCCATCTTCTTTGCAGATAAGATCCACTTCTCCTGCCTGTGGATGAGGCATGACACTGTTTGTGGAGACATCCTCACTTGTGATATCTTCTTTTAAAGCACTAATAATCCATGGATCTACATTTAATTTTAAAGTTACCTGATCGTACATCTCTCTCTCCTGATTTTCTTATTTTATTTTATCCGACCTGTGCACACTGCTTGCGAAATGCAACCGTTGCTTTTGTCCTTGCATCCTGTACCTGCTGCATCTTTGCATCTGCCGCGATAATCGCTTCCCGTACATATTCATGATACCGGCTCGCCAGTGCTGCGGCATCCGCATAGATACTCCGGTCAATTGCCGCAAACAGTTCCGGTGCTGTGGAAATCTTTTCCTTCTGCTCACTCATCTGCTTTGCCGCCCGTTTTGCAAATACAAGGCTTTCCAGCAGGGAATTACTTGCCAGACGGTTTTTTCCGTGTACTCCGTTACATGCCGTCTCTCCCACAGCATACAGACGTTCCATGGACGTATGGCTTTCGTGATCTACCCATACCCCACCCATGAAATAATGCTGTGCCGGTACCACAGGAATGCATTCTTTGGTTACATCATACCCCATTTCACGGCAATGTTCCACAATATTCGGGAAATGTTCCATCAATTCTTCTCTTGGAATGGTACGCAGATCTTCCCATACATGATCTGTTCCATCTTTTGCCATCTGCTTATAAATTTCTTCTGCCAGCAGATCACGCGGCAGCAGCTCATTGACAAACCGTTTCATATTCTTGTCATAAAGCTTTGCCCCTTCTCCGCGGACAGATTCCGAAATCAGAAAACTGCGTTCCTCTTCGTCCGGCGAATAGAATGTGGTCGGATGAATCTGTACATAATTCACATCTTTCAAACGGATTCCATGTTTGATGGAAAGTGCAAGGGCATCTCCGGTCAGATGACGGAAATTGGTCGAATGACGATATAATCCTCCGATTCCTCCACATGCCCAGACGGTATGCTCCGCTTCCACCGTTTCAATTGTACCGTCCTCCCTGCGGATTACGGCTCCGTAACAGCAGTTATCCTTCGTCACAATATCTACCATCCTGGTATTTTCCAATATGGTAATATTCGGACACTTGCGGGCAGCTGCAAGCAGCTTGCTTGTAATTTCTTCTCCTGTAATATCCTCATGAAAAAGGATACGCTTGTCCGAATGTGCTCCCTCTCTGGTAAATGCAAGATTGCCATTCTCGTCATGGGCAAAATCCACGCCAAATCCGATCAGGTCATGAATCACATCCTGTGACGAACGGATCATAATCGATACGGATTCCCGGTCATTTTCATAATGTCCCGCTTTCATCGTATCCTCAAAATAACTGTCATAATCACTGTCATCCTTAAGCATACAGATTCCTCCCTGTGCAAGGTAAGAATCACTGCTCTTAACATCTGACTTTGTAATAATTGTAATCTGTTTCTCCCGCGGAAGATTTAATGCACAGTATAAACCGGAACATCCACTTCCCACGATCAGAATATCTGTTTTCATTTTTGCCACCTTCTGTATGTATATTTCAATAGTGTTTGACATGCAGTATAGCACATATCTTTACAGGTGACAAGACAGTAAACTTTTTTAATTAAATCCAACCACTTTTTGCGACAAACGATATGCCGCAACCGAAATTTTTCTTCCGCTTCTTCCCGGCAGATTCATGGTCTGTCCCATAATGCCTCTGCGCAGGCGGTGAAACAGGCCGATATCCTTGTTTTTGATATATCGCCACAATTCACGCTTTTTCTCAAGGTTTTCTTCTGTACCGGAACGCAGCAGCATAACCGTCGTGACAACCGTGATAATTTCCAGATAGTTTATCATATAATGCCGACATTTATAATTGGACACTTTATTCAGATCCACATCGTCAATCATGATCTTATTCACACGGATCTGCTGGTCAATCCGGCTGATCATCACCTTCTCATTGACGGACTGATCCTCTCTTCCGATAAAATAACGGTAAAAATCCACATCCATATAATACATCGTCCGCACATGCGGCAATGGCTTATATACATAAATGTTATCCACATAAAAAGTATGTTTCGGCAGTTCAAGTCCACATTCCCGGAGAAGTTTTGTACGGTAGATCACGGAATGCATCAGTATGTAATGTCCTTTATAAAAATGCCGCACATCACTCCAGGTAAAGATCTGATCTTTCGGAAAACCGGTCTGACGCATGACCCGCTTGTGTTTTGCCCCTTCCTTCTCATATACATAATTTGCCAGAAGCATATCAAGTGCCACACTTCCCCCTGCAATCTCCCTAAGCTTTGCAAGAATCGCCTGATAAGCGTTCCAGTCTACCCAGTCATCACTGTCCACTACCTTAAAATATAAACCGGTTGCATTGCGGATTCCCGCATTCACAGCTTCTCCATGTCCCCCGTTCTCCTGATGAATTGCTTTTACAATCGTTGGATATTTTTCGGCATATTCATCTGCAATCGCAGCGGTATCATCCTTTGATCCGTCATCCACAATCAGAATCTCCACATCTTCCCCTCCCGGAAGAATCGATTCAATGCAGTGACGCATATAATCCTGTGAATTGTAACACGGTATTGTAAATGTTAATAATTTCATATGTTTTCCCTTCGTACAAACCTGCTGAAAAAATAATTGATAGACCTATTATAAATGAGAATTTATAAACAGTCGAGAGATATTATCTTAACATTTGCTTAAAATTTATTCGCTTATTTCTGCGGTTTTCGGCATTTTTTGTAACCCACATGTATACCACTATTATCTGACAATTCGTTTTAAGTCCCTTTAATTCTGTTTTTTTAATTAAGCAAAAATTAATTTACGTGCTTTTACATATTTTCTTCTTCCGCAAACTCCAACATCATTTTCGTTAGCTGCGCAGCTTTACTTATACCGGCACTTTCACACGCTCTGTCAAATCTTTCCACCACCTCTCCCTTTAGCTTAATGCGCAAAATAAGGGGCAGCTTTCGCCGCCCCTTGTATTATAATTTGTTCCAAAAATCTCTTTTCCACTTTTTATCATCCACCCAATATGCCGGACATGGTTTTCCTGTCACGTCAAAGTGCCGGATCACATGCGCTTTATCAACTCGATACTTTTTCATAAGTTTCTTCGTAAGCGCAAGTGTGTTCGCGATCGTCTGCTTGCTAGCCATTATTTTTCCATCCCTTTTCGTATCGCACAGTTCGATATTGATTGAGTTTGCATTTGTACATTTTCCATAATATTTTCCCCCGCCTGTTTTTACGCAATTCGGATATTTTTTGCCGCCAACAGACCACGCAACATATGATAACGGGACAGATTTTGTGTACGAGTCGTCATCAACGAAGTAGTGCGCACTTGCTTTTACCACATTTTTATTAAAATAGTTTGCATTACTCTCATCGTGATCGCCATCGTTGACTGTATAGTGGATAACTATGTATTTGACCGTTGACAGGCTTCTCTTGTTTCCATAATTTTTTCTGTTCGCGAGCAATGTTTTTGATTTAATTGCCATGTTTATCGCTTCCTTTCTTCTGCAGGATGTCGATTGCGTTGTTGATCACTTTCGGCAGCGGAACTCCCATTAACCCAGCATTTTCAACCAACGAAATTGTCTCGTTCGCTATAAATGCAATAATCACTGCGTCTCTTACGTAATTTATACCAATCACGAGATCGAGTCTGTATGCCACCAGAACAAACACAAGCGTCATACATTTACGGCACAACCCTTTCCATCCAGCGCGGCTTTCTAACGCGCCAGTGTCTGTTTTTGTGCTCGCGTGGAATACTCCAGCCACCACAAGCCCCGACACATAATCCAAGTCCATAAATATAACCAGTGTAATCAATCCTGTATCCCATCCTCCAAATACTGCTGCAATCGTCGATCCAATCAATCCAATTGCAGTACATAATGCCTGTTTCATCTTTCTGTTCCTCCTTTTATTCACCATATTCAGTTTCCAACTTCTTCCGTTCATTTGTCACCTTCTGCATTGTATACAGTGGCAATGTATCAAGTGTGTTTGTCGGTAAAAGCTGGCATAGTTGTTTGTATAGTTGATCTATCACGTTTGACTGCATTTTTATAATATCATTCTGCAAATCAACAACCTGTACCAGATCTATATGCTCATGATGCATAATCTTCTCCCGTTACATACTTGTAATCAGCCTTTGTGATCTTCCCGGTTTTTACTCTCTCTGCAACATCTTCTTTTGTTATCTCTCCCTTTGAGTAAAGTCTCTTAAATACTAATGCTAATGTACTCATCGTTAGATCGCTCCTTCCTGCATAAGCTGCAATGTGTATTCTTCGATTGCCTTATCGGTATTGATACTCTCAATACTCTTGAGCATTTCGTACTCCGATTCTCCGATCTCCCGGCACTCGCATACATAGTCTGTGTACGCTGCCATATTCTCTGTGGCCTCATGTTCCACCGCTGCGATGTTGCGACGCTGCATATATACACCGGGTGCAATTACTTCCAATTCCTCAGGCTGCATTTTGCAACGTTCTTCTTTCCACTGCTTCATAGTGATTGTTCCTCCTGTCTAATTTTGATACTATCCTTTTGAGTTTACCTATATTTACAAACGGTTTGATGTAAAATCTGTAACAATCATAAGTGTCGGTACAATCAAACCATCCAACATAACTAAGCATAGATTTAACATGTTTCGCATAATAACCACGGCCTGCTGCCTTTGCTTGCGCAAGCCGTTTCGCCATTCTGGTTGCGGCTATCATGATACTTTTCCGGAGAATAACCTTGTTACGGTAAAACTGAAAGCCCATGAAATCAAGCGGTCTGCCTATTTTTCTCTTACCCTCATAGTAAAAGCGGCATACCTGATGATTGCCTTTTAGTTTCAGGCGGTATCTCCGGCCGATAAAGATCTTGATTTTCTCAATGGCTGCGCGCAGATTCTTCTTGGCATTGTCGTAAAATATCATGTCGTCCATATACCTAACGAACTTGTCTAAGCCCAGCTTCTCTGTGATGAACTTATCAAGAGGCTCCAAGATATAATTTGCAAGCCATTGTGAAATATAAAATCCTAATGGAATCCCTTTCTTGAATCCCTTTAAGCATAAGCGGATGATATACAGAAACCAACTATCTTTTATCCTTATGGACAGCTCTTTCATCAGAACCTTGATCCGAATATTGTCATAGAAATGTCGGATGTCGATCTTTCCAAAGTTCCGTATACCTTTACCAGATTTCAATATTTTCATGATAAATTTCTTTCCATAGTGTGCTCCCCTCTTTGGAAAACTGCCGCATGAATACCGATATGAAGTGGCTGTTATGATCGGCTCCAATATAAGCACGATGATATGATGCAGCCATTGTTCGTGTATTTCCGGCATGTATATTTTCCTTTTCTTTCCATGCTCAAAGATAATCTTTGGTGTCCGTTTACACGGTTTGTATGCCAGCTCCGGATTTTCGACCGGTACGTCTGGCGGCTTTGTGTTCTCGATCATCCTTTGCATTGCTGCAACTTCAATATCGAGGTTTGCATCTATTGCGATAATTTCTTTCCGTTTGGCCTTTCCTTTTCGCAACTTCTTATATGCCTTACGTATGATGTTTTCATCCAACATCTTTTTATACAGATATTTGTACTCTTTCAAAAGCTCGTACTCCTATAAGATATTTTTTCTTCTATCCCCTACGAATAGCAGGCGCGACCACTTTACTACTCGCCCTGTATCGAGTTAATTTTCACTCACCATACAAATAATTGCGGATATAACGGTGTCTCAACCGTCAGCGGTGTAGGAAGGGTGCAAGGCTTTATGTCTATCTTCCGATATTGGATAGAATAAAGGCGGCGGAAATGTTCCAGTTCGCGTACCCTGCGTCATTGTTCCAATTTCGAGCGCGCGGGCCCGTGAACAAACCGTTGTTGCAATTGCCGAAGCGCAGAGCAACCGCCCAGAGGCGGCGCCTGCTCCCTCCCCTGTTATTTATTCGTTACAAGGGTAGAACCTATAAATTTTCTACTTCTGGGGGAATTACGCTACGCGTACCCCCAGACCCCCTAAGCGGCTACGCCGACAGGTGGTAAAAGAAGACAGGCGGCGGAAATGTACCAGTACGCGTACCCCGCGCCAACGTTCCAATTTCGAGCGCGCGGGCCCGTGAACAAACCGTTGTAGCAAAGGCCGAAGCGCAGAGCAACCGCCGTGAACGCTGACGTCGGATTATGTCTCCACAAACCATCGCAGCCCCCAGTTGCGGTACTTCCTCCTTTCATTTCTCCGGCCGGAATCGCTCCGTATCCCGAAACCATCCTGTATTCTGTTGGATAATCCAACGCATTATTGTTTCCGTCCCATGTCATATTATTTGGTACATTGATTCCGGTATCGGTGTATGCTGCTCCGGTAGGATCGTAGGTGTAATTCTTGCTTACCTTCACGCGGCCGTTTACAACAACCTCATACGGATCTCTCATCCACTGCTGGTAGCTTCCAATAACTATACTGTGGAAGATCTTATTCAGGCTCTTACCGTCATCTGTTCCGTAGAACTGTCCTCCACTCACAACGGCATTCTGTTTTACACCATATGTAGGCGCCTGTGACGCGTCATATCCGCTACAATTTCCATTTCCAAATGCCGTCTGCAAATCCGTTGTTCCAGAGATCATGATTAAAAAATCAATTATCGTTTCAGCGATTGGACCCCCAAAAAACTGCGCTCTCGTAGAGAAATTCTGCAATGCTGTACGCTCTTGATCCGCGCTTGTATTGTACGACGGCTGCAATCCTGCTAAACTTACCATCTTAGGTGTAGGGCCGTCCGCCCCAAGTCTGGAACCATAGAACATAGGTATCCATACACCTTCGAGAACCTTATTATCTGGATCAACGAATCCGTTCGGCTCATAACCGTCTCTCGCCTGCATGGAGAATAATACGGTACGGTCGTTACCTTCCATCTTTTCGTACTTGTAAATTTTCGGAAACCAAGAAAATGCCCCGCCGTTGTAGGATGTGTTGGACACATCGGAAGCGGTTCCGTCAAGTTTCTTGGTGTAATCTGTTTCTGCAAGGCGGTAATCCGGTGTTCCGTCTGCCTTTACCATATAAGGCTTGTTCGCTTTAATAACCGGGTGATCCGCCCAGTCGTTCAGGGAAACTGCGCCAGTGCTTCCGTTTCTGGTAATATTTTTATAATTCTTATTGAGTCCGATAGGTGTAATTCTCGCAGAAGGACTTTTTACGTCCATGTGCTCTACGAATCCCCACACCGGTTCTGCCGCAAGCAGGTTGTAAATCTTGTCCTGTGTTTCCTTGTCAGCTACATAAATCTTTTCTCCAACTTCCATTGTCAATCCTTCCTATTCGCTTATTGCCTGAACATAGATCAGGCCGTTGTCAATGCCGATTTTGCATTTCATTTTCGTGGTGTCATCGCGGAGCTTGTTTGCATCCGCCGCAAGAAGCGCAGCACCCGCTGTATTAATTGTTACCTGCGCACTGTTATTCACTGTTGCGAAATAATCCTGTGTAATCTGTGCTGGATTGTATCCGTTATAAGGTGGCATGAAGTCACCGTTTGCCCCGGCTGTCACAGCGATTGAATATAAAACTTCTGTGCTGGACGCTCCCCCAGAAGGCTTTGCGTAAAGCCCGATTTCATTGATATAATACCCTTCCTCAACCAGCGTCTTATGTGTTACCGGGTCTTGATTTGTGATTAGCCCGGTAACTTTGACGGAATGGTCACTGTAAACATCAATGTCAGATAGTGTGTAGCTATTTTTCTGAGACTTTAACTTTGTTGCCTGCTGCAATTTTGCAAGTGTTTTTTCGCTTGCTGAATAAGTCCCATTCCCGACCACCATACGGGTAAATTCAATTTTAATCTCCCCTGCTTGTGCTCTAGTTAAAAGAGCTGCACCATTGTTTGTCATTACCGCATTCTCAAATGGTTGTGGCATTTTTATTCCTCCTGTTCTTTTATAACATTTTTGCAAACACATCCGTGCTTGTTACCCACTATTAATATCTGCTGGATCGTTGATCTTTCTATATAATAGTTTTCTCTAATTGCTGGCTGCTTGATAGTTTGCGTTCCTGCTGCTCCCGCATAGGTTTCAGCCAGAATGTCTTCGCCCTTTGTGGACACTCCTTCGCGTATCTCTGGTGGGTGTGACACTGTGTGGCCTACTATTCCTGAGAAAATAGGGCATGTTGCAGTTCTCCCTATGTCTACCGCATCCATGATTACAGGACGTTGCCGCGTCCGAGTAAATCCGAAGGGAGGGTCTTCTTATGAGTACATCCGAACTGGACCAAAAGCTCGATTCTATCATTGCAGATTTCCATCATGATTCTCTAAGCATTATTCGCGATAATGGTGAGCTTCCGGTTACAATGTCCGAATTCAATGATTTCATAGATCGTACCGTCGACGTTCTATCCAAATTAGAAAAATCGGTTATTGATTATTTAGAAAATAACTAATTTATTGGCGAATCTGCTTCTTTTGCAGGTTCGCCGGAAATCGTGATCTTTCGTTGCATATCCGAGGCAAATTGTTCAAGCTCTCTTGCCTTTTTTCGAATTGTTTCCAAATCATGCAGTAGACCGTCTGTATCTGCATCCGCCCGAATTACCATGTATCTCATCCTCTCCCTCCTTCCTCTGTGCTGTTGTTTATTTGTGCCCTATGCCTACATTATATTCCCCTACGCCAATTTGTCAAGTCTCTTTTGTGCCCTATGCCAACTTTTTATTGATTTTTAGTTTTAGTCGTGGTATTCTTTAGAAAAGGGCACAGAAAGAAGGTGATATGGTGACACAAGGCGAACGAGTCAGACGGGTACGAAAAGAACTCAGGTTGACATTGGAAAAGTTTGGCGAAAAGGTTGGGGTTGGTAAGACGGCCATTTCTAAAATTGAAAAAGACGAACGCAACCTAACCGAACAGATGGCAAAATCCATCTGCCGGGAATTCAGCGTTGACTATACCTGGCTGACCACTGGGGAAGGTGATGATATATTTGAAAAATCCCCTTCCTCTACGATGGAACAGTTGAAAAAAGAATTTGATCTGGATGACTTCAGCTACAATCTGGTATACCAATACCTGAAGTTAAATGCAGACCAGAGACAGGCGGTGCGTGATTTCTTTTATAATGCTGCCACTTCGGCTGATACTGCTGCCGCTCCGGAGCCGAACATTGCGGATCAGTTCCCGAACACTGCTGCAGAGCTGGAAGCACAGTACGGACCAGGTGTACAGGTTAATAAGAATGAAAAAGAGGTTGGGTGATTCCCAGCCTCTTTCCATTCCACCTCAATTCTCTTGTGATAGATGGTTTTATATTGTTTTAAACGGTTTTGAACCATTTTCGATCATTTTAGGTTATTGACACAAATATGCTTTTGTGCTAATATATTGTCACGAAATATTTGAATAATATTTTGACATATACATATCATGTATATGTGTAGCGATTGTTGCACGTTAATAATGCTCTAGGTTGTACGTCTCTCAACATATGAGAATGACCGAACCCTAGGGCTTTTTTATAATAATAAAGGAGTTTCTTATGAAAGATGTAAATATTCATTCAAAAACTGCTATTTTAGTAGATGGTGGTTTTTATCGCCGCAGAGCACAAGCTGTTTTTGGTGACAAAGCGGCGGCAGAGCGTGCTTCTGAACTTGAAAACTACTGTTGGCGTCATCTCAAAACCCATGGCGAACGCAGTAATCTTTACAGAATCTTTTATTACGATTGTGCCCCATCTTGCAAACGCGTTTTTCACCCTTTTCTTCAACAGCAGGTTGATCTCGGAAAAACAGAGCTTCATGATTGGACCGTTCAATTTTTTGATGAACTGAAAAAACGGCGAAAGTTTGCTATCCGTCTTGGTAAACTTGCAGAAGAACAGGCTCATTATAATATCCGTCCGCAAATCGTCAAAAAGCTCTGCAACGGAAGCATTCAATTTTCTGATCTTCAGGAATCTGATTTTTGTTTACAGATTGAGCAAAAAGGTGTTGACATGAAAATCGGACTTGACATTGCTTCTATGTCATACAAAAAACAGGTAGACCAAATTATTCTTATTTCCGGTGACAGTGATTTTGTGTCTGCTGCCAAACTCGCCAGACGCGAAGGGATTGATTTTATACTCGACCCTCTTGGATCTCCTATAAAACCAGATCTTTTCGAACACATAGATGGATTGCGTACATGTGATAAATCATATACTGTTCATACCAAGAAATAACACGATTGCTTTCCAGACACTGCTGCCGAACTGGAAGCACAGTACGGACCGAGTGAACCGGTTGACAAGAATAAAAAATAGGTTGGGTGATTCTAAGTCTCTTTTTTATATGTCTTAAACAGTTGTCATTTGTGTATTTACCGTGTATGCTATCGTTATCAATAGGAAAATAGGAAATAACTTCTGAATACTTGTAAATATCGCATATATGTAATATAATCACAGAAAGAGGAAATATGAACAAAGACGAGGCATTAAGGTTATTATCTGAATATTTATCTTTGCGTCAGAATGACTTTGTAATTCATCCAGAATTCATAAGGGAAATAAAAGGATTATTAAAAAAAGAAATTAAAGGCTCTGAAGCAAAATTTTTTCAACAAACGATCACTCAATTAGATAATATTAAACTTTCTGGTAAAAATGTTCATAAGATAGATGGAAATGAAATCCTTAGCGGTGTCGGAAACGATGCTCTGGGAAATCCCTGGAGTTTATATTCTATCCATCTTTCTTCTGATAGGTATAATGTACGTTTTATTATCAAATTTGATGATCAATCAGTGCCTTTTTTGCTCTATGCCTTTTACGAACGCACAGGAAAACGAAAAACCGATTACACCGTGCCAATCAAAATTTCAAAAGAACGTTTTCTAGAAATAAGGAATTAAGGAGGGATTTCATGAGTACCAGAATTACACCTGCTAAGTTAGAAGATTTGCTTTCCCTGTTTGAAGATACACTCCAACCAGAAGATATTATGTATGCCAAAGTAGCATCACAGGCTTCTCGATCTATCACCAGAGAGCGTCTCCGGCTGGATCTGAATCAGAAAGAATTCGCTGAACGTCTTAACGCTACACAGAGTTTAGTTTCCCGATGGGAAAGTGGCAAGTATAACTTTTCTCTCAAAAAGCTGTCCGAAATATCAGTTTCTCTTGATATGGAATTACACATTTATATGACACCCAGATATTCCAAAAGCGAAATAAATGCATATTCGTATTATTGTACCACATGGAATCTCGCAGAACCTATAAAAAAGACAAAACCTAGATATTTGCTTTTTACATCATCTAAGCCACAAACTTTCAATAACTTTTCAAAACCAAAGGAGGTTATATCATGTTAAATTATATCAATTCATTCAGTTTATCTACATCAGAGGATAAATCAAAGGTTGTAATCCATTTGGGTCAGAACTATCCTGCTTCGTTTTCAGAAGATGATGACACTATCCAAAACGAACTTATCACTTCTGTGATTCTTGATGCAGATACTGCGATTGCTCTATGTTCTTCAATTGTCAATAACATAGATATCGATGACAAATCAGATAATGATGACGAAAAAGAGGTTGGGTGACGCGCCCAGCCTCTTTTCTTACTTATATATTATCATTTCTTTTGTAATACATAATTTTTTACATATTTTTATTGACACGTAATTTATTATGTATTATACTATAGTTGTTAGGAGGTACATAAGATGAAAAGTTACTCATCTCTGGAGGTGATTCGAATTCTTCAGCAGGACGGCTGGTATGAGGTGTCCTGCGTTGGCGATCATCACCAATTCAAGCACCCGGTAAAACCCGGACGAGTTACCATCACCCATCCGGTAAAAGATATTCCGATTGGTACACTGAAAAGTATTTCCGAACAATCTGGGGTTACATTTCCGTAACCCCAACATTTAGGAGGTAGTCATATGTTGAAAAAACGTTATTCTTTTATTGCATTCTTCAACTACGAAGATCGCGGAATTTCTATTGATTTTCCTGATCTTCCCGGATGCTGTCCATGTGCAGAGCCTGACGATACCAATAAAGCAATCAGCAATGCGCAAGAAGCTCTTGGACTCCATTTGTATGGCATGGAGCAAGACCACGAAGCGATTCCGGAACCAAGCTCTCTTGATTCTCTCACGATCCCTTCTGGTTGTGTTCCTGTTATGATCAGCGTATTTATGCCTGCAATCCGTGACCGAGTCAAAAACAATTTTGTCAAAAAAACCCTATCACTCCCAGCGTGGCTCGCTGCTGCGGCAGATGCGGACGGTGTAAACTGCTCCCGCGTATTTCAAAATGCACTCATGGATTACCTCGGTGTGCAGGAACCGCCTCGTGCATAGCGTCATAGCCCATGACGCAAAAAGAAAGCCAGTTCTAGTTGTGAAAATGTCTTCAAAAAAGGGGCTGTAAAATAAGTCCCTAATATAAGAAACGCCAATTCCGGCAAATGTCGGT
>OGJK01001257.1_pt1 | contig 23802 bp, 27 predicted proteins | sample 1571961 | NCBI WGS metagenome assembly OGJK01 (sample SAMEA2582120, study PRJEB24529) | metagenome | biome: Human gut stool | place: China | collected 2011 | reverse complement strand
GCGCAAATGATGTCAGGTCAGTTGCCGCCATCTGGTCAACTCCCGAGAAATACGGGAGTTTATTTGCACCGGTTGCGAGCCAGGACAAAGCCGTTAGGGTTGCATCTAAGGGTTGAAAATTGGCCAGGATGTAGTTAAGAGTGCCGGCGGTCATCATGTTTGCTGCGATATCATTCGCTGACCATGCGCGGGCTGTCGTTCCCTCCTGGCCGCGTTCGATCGTCATGGTGTCACCAGTGCGCGCGGTTACATGCATGATTTCGGTGAGTTGCCCGGTTGCCGCATCAATCAGGGTTAACTTAAAAAAACTTACTCCGTCTGATGGCGCAGGAAACAGTGATCCGGTTCCTGAGTTAACAGTCAAAGAAGTTGCTGATGCGCTAATTCCTGCCGCCAGCACAGTCTGCGCATTGTTGGCAGCTAAAAGTGTGAGTGCCATTTATCCTCCGGGATTCGGGCAATAAAAAACCCGCTGAAGCGGGTTTGGTTAACGATTTTTAGTTAATTACGAATTCTGCTTTATTGATACATAGAGACTAAAGCAAGTGATAGCAATTATTTCTGGTATTAAAAAACCCACCTGAGTGGGCCTTTATAAAGATCATGCCTTTTTGCAATCAAATATATCAATACCACCTGAGGAACCTAAATCCATGACATAACGAACAGCATCTTTACTTGGTTCGGTATCCAAGTGGTTATCAAATAACCTTATCAGGTAGCTACTGCCATCATAGCTTGCATTAACTACCAAAGAACCACCAGGAGACATTCCACCTCGCTCACCAGATGCTGAATCAATGACCCTGAGTTTTGGGGAAATAATTTGATAACCATTGGAAAAAACAAATCCAACTACATCCACATTATCTTTAACTCCGACCCGAATATTACTACTATCAATAGGGCCGCTTGCAATATTAAATTTCGCCTTACAATAAAATAACTGCCCTACGTTTACTGGAGTTTGCTTACTCATTATTTCTGACTTCTTATCGTCTTCTTTTATTTTTTCAATAGCACGCACATAATAATCATATACACAACGGTCAGCATCAAAAACAGTGCAACTAGATGTGAGTGCCTCTAAGAATTGGTCATCTTCTTTTCCTAATCTTAGGTATTGATTTCTAGCTTCAGCGGTAGTCTTTGGTCCTTTGGTTGTATTAACGCTCACTCCAGGCTTCGATAAGGATAAAAGAAGATCTCTTTTTTTTTGTAATGTCTGAGCAGAATCCCAAGCCTGATTTAAAGATCTTTCATGTAAATGTTCGCAACCAGAAAGAAGAAGTGAAAGCGCAATAATAATTCCTTTTTTCATTTTCCTGTACCCTTGCTGTGAGTGATGCGTAATTGTACACCACTTACCCAATGATAGTCACGCTCACTGGTTGATAAAACGGCATGTGTAGCAACCCGCTGTCAAAGGCCTGTTTGAAGAGGGCGGCATATTCATAATTGTCGCTCTTTATAAGCAGGCTACTCTTCTGATTGTATGATCGTGCATTGAAAGAAAACCCATTAAAAATAGTTGCGTCGGTTAGTTTTCTGTACCCCTTAATTATTGATATGCTCGCGCCCGTCCCAGTGAATAGAACTGAAATACTCCACCGCTGATCGTTAACGACATCCACCCCGTCTACCCCGGTCAAAAAGCGCATTATTCGACGCTTCAGCCACGGGATAGTGAAATAGTACCCATCACCCTTGTAGAAGTTCCATGTCATGATGCGCTTGAAAAGATCATCGGAGATAACAACCTGCTCAGACTGATTTACCACCTTCCGCCCATTAAATGGCAGCTGGTTAAACAGCATGGCATTGTACGGGCCGTAAACGGTTCGCTTCCCACTGATAAGCACTGGCGGCTTAACGCCATAAATCCCTCTTGCTATCCATTTCAGCTGGTCACCAGCATTGTATCCGCCAACAAATATCGGCAGATTAGCGTTAATCATCCATGAATAAATTTCCTGAGCCATGGCGTTATATGCGCTGACGAATGCATGGAGGTCATCATCGTCGTTATACTGCGTATACAAGTAAGACTTAATGATATCTTCAAGCATATTATATTCCGTCCACGATAACCCCGTCGGAGGCAATAAACCAGTAACTGTATGGGTCGCCGCTGATAATGTTGGTTCCGGCATCCACTCCTGTGATAACACCATTTACCGTAACAATAACGTTCAGTGTTGAAATCAGGCTCATATCCAGCGTGCTGTTAATTGCCTGAAGAAATACATCCTTGACGTTATTGATATTCATCGGCTTCCCAGCGAATATCCCGTTTACATAATTGATAACCGGTTGCGAAACCAGTGAGGCGATAGTCGCGTCCGTCAGGTAGTTAACGCTTTCCGTCGCCCACTCAAATTTAATCGTCACCAGCTGCTGCAGCGGGATAACAAAGGGGATGACGTAGTTGTCAGGCCAGTCATTGATCGTGACAACGTTATTCCTCAGGTTCGGAGTAACTATACCCCCGCCTGTCCATGCCCCGGAGGCAGTGGTATTTATTCCAATAGAGAAAGTATGAGGGCTCAGCACGGTAATGGTAAGATTTACGTTATTGACGCCACTCATCCCGGTTACGCCAGTGATACGAATCACCTGCCCGGAACTGAAACCATGGGTGATGTCAGTAGTGACAACCCCAGGGTTCGCATTGGTGATCCCGGTGATATTCAGGTCTGCACCTTTGAGCCTGCTGATGTCGCCGGCTGACTTATAAATGGCCCCGGCCATTTCATAGATATCACCGCCACCGCACATCACAATCCAGGAATTACCGCTCTGAACCACGGAAACAAGACGTGCCTGAACATCACTCAGGTCGGTTAACTTCTGGCGTATAAATCCGGGATATCCCTGCACGGTCGACATCTGAGCTTCCCAGACGCGCTCGCGAAACTCGTAATTGGTTTCAGGTACGCCACCCGGCGTACCGGCAACAGGGTTGGTACATGTCAGGGTAATGTCCGACGGCAGACTGGTAAGGATCTGGTTAACTGAGCCTACCGGAACAGCCCAGGAACCAGTATTCGTTGCAATGGCTGTTACCATTGAGCTGACACCTGAAGACAGGACCACTGTCGCATCGGCAATCTGGTAGGTATACGTGCCGTCGCTTACCAAAAACCCCTGAGGTATAACGAATCCTGCAGGGCCGCTAAACGTCACTGGTACGGTAGTCGATCCCTCTGTTTTTTGTGCGCTTATTCCTGCCTGCTGCGCCAGGAGGTTAAGCATGTACATATTCGCTTTCAACGGGCCGACGGAGTTGATGAGGTCGACACGAATCTGATCGGCAATGAGCAGCGCGCCAACGTCGGTACCGACGATATCCTCAATCAGCGATCCAGGAAGGTCCGTAGTGATACCAGGTGATAACTCAGTGGCTCTTGAAACAAGATCGGCGCGCAGCTCTTCGGAGGTTTTCGGCACTGGCCCGGCCGCATCATAGCTAACGGACAAATCACTCATACGTTCACCGTTGTGATAATTTTAGAACCGGCGTTCGTTATCGCCGAAATGTTGTATACGGGAGGGTCATCACTCACCAGGGCTATCTGCAGCGATGAGAAATACTGGCTAAATTGCCGTTGAAGCCTGTCGACATAGTAGGTAGGCATCACCTGCTGAATGACTGAACTCTGCGACGGGATGCCGTTGTTTGCAAAAAATGGTGACTCCTGCGGAGCCAGCTTGAGGTTCTGGATCAGCGTCGTCAGATAAATAGAATCGTTGAAGCCGTTTTCATCCGGCACCACCAGCACCCACTTGCCATTTGCATCTCTTCCGTAGGTTCTCATTGCGTGATATTCCCGTTGAAAGTGGTGGTCGGGGCGCCGGTGTTTGAACCGCCATTCCCGTTTGTATGCTGATGGTTATTCAACCATGCGACCAGAGCTGCCCAGCCGGTATGCATAATCTCCGGGCTGGTGCTGGCGGTTGAATCCTGTAACTTCCCGCTCTGTCCTGTGATGCTCCACATTCCATGGGTAAGGGTTAGAACGGTGCTACCGACAGTGACCTTAAACAAATCGACGGCCGCAATCGTCACGCTGTCCGGAGTTAACAGAAACGTCGTGTTGCTTCCCTGGTCCCTGATAGTTACGCCCTCAGGTCCGTAGATAGTGACAACATTCCCGTCTACGGCTTCCCATTCAGTGTTGCTGATCGGCAGGTATACCAGGGCGCTAAGGTTGGCTGGAGGGGTTAGGTCGGCGATACCACCGCCCTGCCCGCTGACGCCGCCAAGATAGGTGTCTGCAGGAATAACAATCCCTTTATCTCCTGGCTGCATCGGATATCGAATGTACTGCGGACCGAAAAGCGGGATCGTGACATTAGGGAAAGCGTATGGCGTGTCATGCAGCTCGAAGGCCACCGTGACCATGTTGCCTTTCTGCTCAACAATGCTGGCGGGCAGGATTTTTCCGGACGCCTGGAACGCCTCCTGGAATTTCTGCTCAGCGAACCTGTTCATGTTCCGGCCGAAATTTAGCTTCTGGTCAACACTCATTTTGCCTTAACCGCCTCCGCCGGGTATGCCTCAATCACGGTGATCCACGCCTCTGCTGTTGGTTGCCTGCTGTTACCCAGCAACCTAACCGATTGCACTACAAATTCACCGCTAAAGGCTGAGTCATCGCGAAACTGTGAGTAAGATGAAGCCTGAATCATCGGCCTAGCCTTCTCCGGCATCAGGATGTGGTCGCCAGTCTGCAGGTCAGCGCGCATAACGCAGATTACGCTGACAACGCCAAAGCTGATCCACGTTGGCTGCCCTACCAGATCATTGAACTTAATCTTGACAGGGTTTTTGCTTCTTTCTGTAGCGCTTGTTTTCGAATTCTGGTCTGGATGGTTGGCGTAATCGTTATCCCATACCCGTATTTCGTTGCCGTTGACCACGGCAATTTCCACGCCCGTGTAGCCTGGGTCTTTGATGCGTGACAGCGAAAACGCCCTCAGGTTCTTTGCCAACTCAGTGAGGGAGCCACAGAATATTGGGCGATCGTAATTCAGGATTAGCCTGTCGCTGATGCTGATGTTCGGCCTAAACCCGCCCATCGTCATGACGCATTGTGTCAGCGCAACGGAGAGTTTCTGCCCCATGGACCATGGCATGGTAACCTGTAGCGGGACCATCTCACCTCTGGCCGTTGTGTTAACTGGGCCAGAAACAATGATGAAGTCCAGTCGTAATTCTGTGCCCTGCCAGTTGCCGAACACCTGAAAAATATAACCTTCAATAGCTAGCTTTTTATCCCATACGCCCGCAAGCGGCAGGCCTTTCGACATACCGGCAAAGATTTGAATTCGCTTACCGTAGAGGTTCTGTCTGGCCTGCTGCATGTCTTTAGGGCCTATGCCCCATACAGTGAGATGGGTTTCCCCTGCTGGCGTGGATTCGCCAAATCGCATAATGTCGAACTCGACCATCAGCGCGCCAGGGTTATAGACTCCATTCTTCAGGCTGGAATATTGCTGGATTAAGGTGTCGCCATCAAGAATGTTAATTTCGTAATAGCGCATCAGCTCGTTACCTCAATCTGCCCGTTCTTTTCATGCCAGATCATGGTTGTCGATGTGAATACCCCATTCAGAAGGTTTATCCCTCCGGTAGACGTCGAGCCTACAACGGCAGTATTCAGTACCGGATTGCCGGCACTGTTGGTGATCAAGAGATACCAGCGCTGTGCGGCTATGTTCCATTTCATCTGGCAGGTATAGACCGTCCCGTCGAGAACCGGCGAGAACGTCATGCTCTTCATTTCAAGCCCGGTAAATGGGTAATTGACGGTGCTCATATGCCAAATACCCCCTGAAGCTTGCCGATCACGCCAGTTATCGCTTCAGTCACCGATCCACCAAGCGATGTATTGCCGAGTGCACTGACTGTGTTCGTCCAGGCGCTGCTTGGATTCTTATGTCCTGCATCAATTTTACTGAGGAAGCTGTTAACGGCCTGGTCAGCAGCAGTTTCGGTAATCAGTGGCTGCTCGAAATCCCAAAGCCAGGACCTCTGAGGAAGCGGATCATTACCGGTAGAGCTGTCCTTAACAGTTTTCAGGATGCAGTTGTTGTAGATAATTGACGGCGTGGCCACGATGTAAGTCCCACCCAGGTTGGCGTGCGCCTGAAGCACCGCCTGCAGCGCGCTCAGCGTTACCAGCTTGGTCATGGCGCCGGTATTCTCGTTCACTGGCGCATCCATCATCAGGCTGACTCTCAGCGGCTGTGCAAGAAGCGCGTTGGCTGCTACGGTCTGGTTAGCGAACGGGTAACGTGCAATGTCGTAGTCGACCATTGTCGAGCCCTGAATGGGGCGCCAGTGACAGAAATATTTGTCCAGATCGGTAAGGTTGATTGCCCCACCGATCAGCCCTGTCACAAAGCTGGCGCTCTGGGTGAGCGCGACTATGGGCAACATGCCACCGGGGATGGCCTCCGCAACTCCATTGCAGAGGATAACCGGGGATATTTCGAAGCCAAGCCGGTAAAGCTCGCGAGTAAATGCCATTATCATCGAACTCCGAGTTGAGAACTGGAAACAACGGCATTCCCGCCAGTGTTATTGTAAACGACCATTCCAGAGCCGTTCCCAGCAAGCCCTCTGTCAACAATCTGTTGCAGTAGTTGGTTGGTCTTGTTCGTGTTTTTGGCAACCTCTGAATTGTCGCTGCCGTTTTCTATTGCCGGGTTTTTCTGAGAACCATACATTGCTTCATATTGCTCTCTTACTCGCCCAGGGTAGGCGACATTCTCAGCGCTTCCACGACGAACCCCTCCGTTGTAATAACGAAGCGCCTCGTCAAAATCACCGCCAGACTGTTGCATGGCCCATGAGAAAACGCGCGCTCCTGCCATAATGTTGTCGCGAGGGTCAAATGGCTTTTCGCCATCCCTGAAGTTGGAGGGCATAACCTGCATCAGCCCTTTAGCACCTGCGCTGGATACAGCATTTTGGTCCCATGATGATTCGGCTGCAGCTATAGACTTCAACCACTTCGGATCAACGTTGTACTTTTTAGCCGCCTCTTCGAAATACTCATCGTATTGAACCGGAGCAACTCCAGAAGCCAGTTTTAACTTTTTCAGCCAGCCGGGAACGTTCGGATCGCTCTCACTTCCAGGGACATAATCAGGACCGCCGTTCGGGTCGTGGACAGTCTGGTTGTTAAGCATTGGCGAGGAGGCAGCCATAAACTCACTCACGCTGGTTTTGCCAGTGAATAGGTCAATTACTCTACCTATCGACTGACCTAGCCTGCGCAGGCCATCCATAAAGTCGTCAACATCTTTGGTAAAATCTGGTGAAGCGAGGTAATTCCCGAAGCGCTCTATGCCACTGGCCAGCCCGTCAATCCACTTACCGAGTTCTGGCGACTGCAGCACCGTATCAATGGCACCAGCCAGCGCATCAGAAAGCTTGCTAAGCTGCGGGGTTAACGGACCGAGCCCGCGCACAAACGTGTTACGGATGCTCTGCCCGCTGTAATCAAGCTGGACGTTGAAATCCTGCCACTGCCGCGCCTGCTGATCGGTAATCTGCAGTAATTTCGCATCCTTCTGCGCCCGGCGCTCCATCGCATCGATTTCTTCATCGCTCATATTCTTAAAGCGATTCAGGTCATCCAGGCTGAAAAAGTTCGTCAGGCCGTAGGCGTTGGCTCCCTGGAGGGTGCTGCCGTTTTTGACAAAGATGTCTCGCGCATTGCGAATCATCTGCGGCAGGAGTTTGGCCGGGTCCTGGTCAGGGTTGTTGATCCCCATAGCCTGGAATGTCCAGCGCCTTGACAGATCCATCTGGCTGTCGCGGATAGCGCCCAGCGTTCCCGTCGGGTTGCCAAGCGCTTTCTGGTAGTTAATGGCTGTCGAGTCCAGCGCGCCGATGCTCGTCCCGATCCCGAGAGAGGTGAAACGCTGGGACCCGGTCGTGGCCGCCAGCCGGTTAAGCCCGAAAAGACCGCCGACACCCAGCACGCCGGTGAACAGGCCGACAATTCCACCCCATGACAGCAGGCTTGTGGTTGCATCCCTGATGTGCCCGGCCAGCGATTTCGCGTCCTTCGTGGCGTCACTCAAAAAACCCTTTGATGAGCGAGTTTTCTTGTTGAAGTCTTCCTGACTCTTGTTGGCCCTGTCCAGACTGTCGGTAAGCCGCTCAAGGCCGCTGTTTATCGACAGAATCGCGCTTGCCCCCTCAGAAAAGGCTTTAGCCAGTAGGTCGCCCTCTGTTTTCGCTTTCGCCGTCTCTTTGGTGGCATCAGTAGCACCATGCGCCAGCCCTCGCCATGCTTCAGGGAGTTCCTCTAATGCAGCCTGATATTCTTTAAACTTCTCCATAAACGCGACAAACTTGTCGTCATTTACGTCAATATCGACAATAGACTTAGCCACCATTGAAGGAACCCCTGTCTTTTAGCGCGGAAATAATGTAACGCTGGCGGTACTGCGCCGGGCTGGCGAACTCTTCGCCGGTAATTTCCCTGATCACCCGCCAGAAACCCTCGTTAGACGCCCAGTCTAGGAGGGTATGTATGACGTTTCCGGCTGGGCACTCGGGGTCTGGATATCGGTAGGCGGATTCGACGTCAGCAACGAATCGCGGAACGCCGTAACGCTCAATGATTCGAGTTGCCCACCGAACATGCCGATCACTGATCCCACTGTCGGCGCTATCAGCTGTGCTTTCTGAATGGCAGAGGAAACCATAAAAAAAACCACCTCACCTTCAACTTCGCGGTATTCGTCAGGGGAGATAATCCCCTGCTTCATCGCGGCGTCGAATGATGTTGTTTTCCAGGTTCCACCGTCATTCCAGACCACAGATGTAAGGCGCTGGATCTCGTCAACGATATTTGGCCCGTGCTGCCCGTTATCAGCATTGAGCTCCTGCTCGCGCTTGAGCTTTTTGCGGAGCATCATCGCGGCAACGCGCGCCGCGCCAAGGCCGCCGACCTGTGAGATGAAGTTGGTAAAGAGGTTGCCCAGCAGCAGGCAATGCTCCTCCACCACCTCATACGGGAACGGGGTCACATGCAGGTACACGATTGACCCGTCTTCCCGGGTGATGTTTGTTACCAGGTTGAGCTTTTTGTCTATTTTCACAATCAGACCCACATGTTGTCGTTAGCCAGGATGTAGCCGCTGATGGTAACCACGTACCCGGCATCCATACCGGTAAACGGCAGTTCGTTGAAGTTCACCAGATAAGCGTTAAGCACGGTGAAATTGCTCAGCGTGTTCGCGTCCGGGGTGATTACAACCTCGCCCAGTGCCGTATCGGTGGCGAAGCGGTTTTTGTAGCTGTCACTCAGGCCCTGGGTGCGCAGCAGATGGACGGTGACGGTCACCTGCTGATATGGCGCCTGGCTACCTACGGTGCCGGTCAGCGTCGGGATAATGTCCGTCGCAGGGCCATCAGGACGCATGCTGATGGCGTCCTTGCCAAGATAAGAGGCGGTGATGTTCAGCGCTGGCACGTCAGTTACCGACACCGCGCCGCGTACACGATTGAGGAATCCCTGCGGTACTAATGGGTTTGCCATTTTTTTACGCCCCTACAAAGTTGGTTACGTTCACGTTAAACGTGATGGATTCGAAGCCGCGGCGCGGCGTCATTACGGCGCTCAGGCCGTTATACTTGCCATCGGCGTAATCGGACGGATTCAGGCTGGTGTAATTCGCGAACGGCACGGCGTTAATCACCGCGTTCCCGGCATACGTGCCTTTCTCGTACTCGGTATTGAAATCCTGCTGCGTCAGTCCGGTACCAATTACACGCCCCAGGATCAGGCCGTAACTGATACCGTTGCGCAGCGTCTTCAGCGCGCGGCGTTGCAGGCGGTCTATGCCGTTCTGCTCGTAGTACAGCGGGTTAACCGTGGTGTTTGAACCGTTGATGATTTCGTTGGCCAGATCGAGCTCGAGGTTGATTGCAGTCCACGCCACTGAATACCAGTAGTTGAACGGATTGCCGTCCAGCATGTGGCCAGCCACCAGCATTTTGTTGCTCAGCCCACCTTCCGCGGCGGTGCCGACGTAGTTGATGCTGTTGTCCTGGAGCTGCTTCAGCAGCGTGCCATTTCCTTCTACAGGGTATTCTGTAACCCCGTAACCAAAGCGGTACGCCATTGGCGGCACCATGTTTGATGAGCCAGGATCGTTTGCCAGAGATGACTGGAACGGGAACGCCATGGAAAACTCACCAGCCGGGATGTTTGTCGACTCCACACCTGCAAACACAGATTTGTTTTTGGTGGCGACCCAGGCCGAATAGGTGGCGATCGTGGTGGTAACGAAGAAATAAACCAGTGACGCCGGGCTGGTATACAGACCTGTCAGGGTTTTAAACGTCGTTTCTCCATCCCATTCGCGCGGCACCAGGTACGAGAAGAATTTCTGGTAGGTGTTGCCCAGAGAGATATCCTCATCGATGAAGTCGGCCAGAGCAGCAACAGCAGCAGCAACAGACAAGTCGCCCAGTTCCAGCACATAGACCGCGCGGGTGGTGCCCTGGGACCAGAACGTGGTGTTCATCTCGATGATTTCGTTTGCCGCTACGGTTTTCACCGTACCCATAACTGTTGCCGTTCCTGGGTCTGTAGCCAACGGATAAGTGAAGGCGGTAGAAGTGGTCACAGTGGCGGTTACGGCGCGGTTATAAGCTGCTGGAGTAACGCCAGAGACAACCAGCGGGATAGTGTTGCCAACGTTCCAGCCATGCGCTGCCGAGAGGGTCACCGTGACCACGCCGGTTGCCCAGGAGATCGTTGAAATAGTTTTAGCCGGTGAGGTGATATCCTTCAGATCGTCTTTCGTCGTCAGGAGCTGATACTCACCTGCAGCCAGGGTTGTTCCGCCCATGGAGATCATCGCGCCGGATTTGAGCAGCTGAGAGGGCTTCGGTGGGTTGGTCACCGAGACGTTAATGTTAACAATTGCCATTTATTTATTTCTCCGGGTAAATGGACGGAATCGCTGACGTGATCAGCCTGCGCGCGACGTTCCGCATGCGCTGCTGGTAATAGTTGACTTTGAACTTGATGGTTTTTCTCATGGCGATGATGTTCAGCTCGTTCTGCGTGACGCGCTCGTCCTGAACGACCGGGATATTCATCACGCCCATTTCCGCGTCATCGCCGAGCGTGTACTGCTGTACGTACCTCAGGAAATCTTCAACCCCGGCATTGCGCAGGCCAGTGATGGAGATCGTCACATCCTCGGAAACCAGCTGATACTGGTTCTGCTGCTCATCGAGGTAAAAGCTCCCGGCAATCGGCGCGGTGTTGCTGCACTTCACCGTTGCATACGGCGGAGACAGGTTCTGCGTCGACAGCATGGCCGGGAACATTGGCATGTACTGGCTCAGCGTCAGCCATACCGGCAATGAACTCGAAACCACCACATCAGCCAGATCGATGTCATCTGCAGAGTTGATGATCTGCGAACGCATGTAGGGGAAGATTGCCTCCCCTGTGTAGTGGTAGAGGTTGGCCGGTTCGTTCAGCCCGGTGCGCCGGGAGAAGGAAAACTGAAGGCCAAAGAACTCGCCGATATACAGGACATCAGATCCGATATCGTTGAACGGGTCGATGTCCGCCTGCGCGGTAAACGTTACGACGTTCCGGTCGTATAACTGCTCATCGTCCTGAATGGTTTCGGTCGTCAGGTGCAGATAGCCCTTAACGTTCACCGTATCGGGCTCGCTGCTTGGGTCGTCCGACAGAACAGACGCTTTCACCCAGAAGACGAAGCCATCGAGTGGCAGCACCTTGCGGATATACTTCGTGAACGTGACCACCTGAAAGCGGCTCAGGTCATCAAGACCCTGCGTCAGCGTGGCGTTAAGCTCGGTTTTTGCAGTTTGCTGCAACTCATCCAGGGAAGGCATTTAGCACCCCGCTCACCCAGGCGCGCATCGCGGCCTGATAGGTTCCGGTATCGATGAATGACGGGCGTGGTGGCCCCTTTTTGTTCTTGAATCGCCGGGAGATGCCGTCCAGCGCGCGGCGCGTAGGTACGCCAGGCAACCCGTTCATTTCGGTGTTGTCGAGAAAGGCGACAAACAGGTCATGGATCCGTGACATCGACTCTGCCAGAGGGTCTTTCGCTGGCGGCGCGCCGGCCATCATATTCTCAAGCGACGCTGCCAGGTCGTTCGCCATCAGGTCAGCAATGTCGTTGCTGTACCTGTCGAAAAACGTCTGCATGATTTGGTACTTTTCTTCCAGATACTCAGCGACGTCTCCTGTCGTGGTGTTCTCGTCCTCATACGGGACGTCAATCACTCCCAGGTGGAATGTGATCATGACAGCCCCCACAGGCTGCCGAACTGCTGGGCGATCATCAGGTACCGGCGTCCCCATGGGTCCTGCAACATCTGCAGGTCAGCCAGTGACAGGTCTTTGAAGAAGTCCGGCACCAGGCGTTGAGCGCTGGTCGAGTTATCCCCGGCACCAGTAATCACGCCAGCCTTGAAATCGTTCAGGCCATACGTTTTCCTGAACTCGGCGAATACCGATTCCGTGCCATAGTTGACCAGGAAAGACGCGCCCAGGTTGTACACCGCAACGGTGTACAGATTCGGCGTGACGCACGCGATATCAGGGTTTACCCACTCAACCGCGCCGCCATATGCCAGGGTGAAAGACGGCGAGTCGTCGGGAACCTGCGCGGCGGTCACGCCCATGTCAGTTCGAACGAATTCGATGAATCCCGACAGGCTCGTTGTCATTTTTTCTTGCTCCCGGATTTTTCAGTCACGATTGTTTCGTTAACCGTTGGGGTGTCTTCACTGTCTTCGCGACCTTTTGCCTGCTCCGCGCTGACTTCCATCTCGCCGGAATAGCCGGTACCGCTGTCACGAAGAGCGCTATCCAGAGCCGCTACGGATGCCTGGCGGCGGCCGTGGGCGCCACGGGTCAGGTGAATGTCGTTATCGCGAATCGCTTTTTCGATTACCGCTGCTGACACAGGCTTGTTCAGGCTATAGCACAGGCCGACAAACGCCTGGCTCTGGTCGATTTTGGTCGAGTCAACCAGGCCATAAACCTGGTGATGTTGCACCACCGCTTCAATCTCTTCAGTTGTGCCATCCAGCACCATCATCTGATCGCCGTGGTTAATCGGGATCTGAATAAGGCGGCCGGTCTCGAGCTTGCGATAGGCGAAAATCTGGCGCTGCTTGGTGGTGTTAGCGATATAGAGTTTCATTGGTTACCCTCGTAAAAAAGCCCCTGCAGGGTTCCCCGACAGAGGCTTAACCACTTCAAAGAATGGATCAGGCGCTGTACGCCATGGACAGGATGGTGATTGCTTCCGGACGAACTGCCCAGCCTGCGGTAGAACGCATTTCGGACAGAACATCGATGGCACCACCAGCGATCGGCGTCGGAATCTCGCGCGGCGCGGCCATGTCGGTAAACATCAGCGCGTTCGCGGCAAGAGACGGGGTCAGCTTGGCGAATTCGTTGGTGTTCACGGTAGAGTTGACCATCGGCACTTCGACCTCAGGGATGGTGATCACCACCGCGTCAGTACCGCCAGCACCAGCACCGATCAGGGTATCGTCATACACCCAGTCAACCTGGACGTTTGCGCCCTTCAGCACTTCTTTCACCGTGCCGCCGACGGTGTCAGTACCACCACCAGGACGCTGGTAAGAAGTCAGCTGAACGATCTGCTGAATCTCCATGGCACCGAGGTCGCGCTGCGGCTCCAGGATAACGACGCGCTGCTGGCGGCCCAGTTGCATGGTGCGGGTCAGTGCGGCCTGTACGTGGCCCAGCAGATATACCGCCATCTGGCCGTGGTCATAGGTCAGCACAGTGGTATTGCCGTTGCTGTCCGGAGGCAGGGACTCGGTCGTCGCGCCAGCGGTGTTCAGCAGGCCTTCACCGCCAGCAGGGTTCATGCCGTACAGCAGAGCAGAGCGCAGCTGCTGGAAAATACCCTGACGCATGCCAAGGCGCTGAGCTTCCGGCAGTGCAAAGTTCCAGTTACCGGCAGCGGCCATGTCATGGTGATCGTAGATACCACGGCAGCGGAACAGGTAGGTTGGGGTGGAAATCATCTTCGCATCCAGCGCAACACTTGGCAGCTGGTTACCGTTACCGGACTGGCTGGAAGTGGTCTGGGTGCGAATGTCCAGGCGGCGCATATAGACGTACTGATCGCCTACGCCGAGACGGACTTGCGGGTTACCGCTGGCGATGGTTTCAAACGCACCTGACGCCTGCTGGTAACCAATGATCATCTCCGGCGCGATGTACGACGGATTGACGATGGTGTAGCTGGGGGTAATTGCAGCCATTTAATTCAGCTCCCGATTAAAGTAAGACCAGCGCGCAGCTGTCGGTGTTGTTCCAGGTCAGGAAGCCCGTCGCGCTGTCATAGCTGACAGTCTTGGAGTTGCCTGATTCGATGGCGAGCACTTTTACCGGCAGCGTGATGTCGGAAAGCGTAACTGCGCCGATGGTGCCCTGCGTGGTTGCAGCGCCGCCTGGTGCAGTTGCCGGTGCATAGGTGAATGTTGTTGCGTTCACGACTGACAGCACGACCACAGTGCCGTTGTACGCTGCAGGAGCGACGCCACTGATTTTAACGTACTGGCCAGCGGTAAGGCCGTGAGCTGATGCGGTTGTCGCCGTCGCCACGCCAGCGGAATAGGTCACAGCAGTTGTCGCAATGTCAGAACCGGCGAAACCGGCCGCCGCCGCGGTGGTGATCTGGTTGTTCACGAAGTCCCATGCCAGTGGCGTTTTCACTGAGGCGCCAGAGGTGCCCAGTGCGACAACCTGCGCAGAAGCTTTCAGCGGAACGCGCATGTTAGAGCCCAGGCGGTAGTAAGAAACGCTCATGCCGGATGCGTACAGCGGAACCGGTGACTGAGGAGTGGTCAGGCCGTTGTGAGCCTGATTGAAGACGGTGAAACCTTCCAGTTCGGCAACAGACACAGCGCGACGGATGATTGAGCCGCGCGGACTTGAGCTGGTACCAGGCAGAAGCTCAGCAACCGGCAGACCGCCCCACAGTGGTTTGGTTTCAGTTGCAGCAACGGTGCCCGCCGCCAGGTTAAAGCGGTTGGCCGGGTCATCCAGCGCCACACCCTGAATATAACCGTCGGACTGCACACCGAAGGAGCCCAGCGCGTTCGTGGTTGCCATCGGGTTAAGAGATAAAGTAGCCATGCTTGAGAGCTCCCGTTAAGCCTGGTTGTTGAAACTGGTGACCTGACGCTTGCCGGACTGGAACGGAGCCCAGGTGGCAGCAGGATCGCCTTCGAAGGTGCTGATCTGGCGACCGGTCGCATCAGCGCGTTTAATTTCGCGCAGCATGCCAGGGCCAACAGACAGGCTTGCCGATTTCTGCGCGTCGGCGTAGATCGTCTTCTCGGCTACGCTCAGCAGGGCTGAGTCAGCGATGGAGGACAGGTCGACGGATTTGAAGTCAGGCGAATGCTCCTGAAGCTGGATCATCAGGCGGCGGCGATATGCCAGCGGCTTTTCACCAGACAGCGGTACCGGCGCGCGCTTGCCGAAGCATGAGAACACGCTATCAGCCTTCACCTGTGCATCGGCGACTTCGTTACGCTCTTCATCGCTCAACTCGGTTGGGATGCGGGAGCGCAGGTCTGCGATCTCCTGGCGCAGCTGAGAGTCAGCCTTTTCTTTCGCCATACATTCGGCCTCTTCCGCGTCGGCCTTTTCTTTAGCTTCAGCATCCGCTTTTTCCTTCGCGGCTTTCTCTTCCGCGTCAGCTTTGGCTTTCGCCTCTTCGGCCTCTTTTGCCTCAGCATCAGCCTTTTCTTTCTTGGCTGCTTCTTCGGCATCGGCCTTGGCTTTGGCGTCTTTTTCTTCGTCAGCCTTAGCCATGCGTGCGTCAATCGCCTTATTGATTAGCGCTACGATTTTTTCCTCGTCCATCTTTTCAGCCTCGTTTGGAATGGAATCAGATTTAACACCAGTAGGGGCAAGGAGCTTGTCCCATACGCCCTGTTCACAAATTGCAACGTGGTCGAGCAATACCGGGGAACCTTCCACCAATAGAGGCTGACCGTCGATTTTGATGATTGAGTCCTGCATTTCGCTGAACGTGACGGTTGGCGAGGTACTCAGCTGCCGTGTCGCCATAATTTCGGCGGCTTCAGCGTCGTACACCCGGGCAATAGCCCAGACCTCGCCACTATCTGCAACCCAACTGTTCGTCAGGGTGCCGATAACACGCTTCGCAAATTCATCGCTATCGAGCTTGTTTTTCTCCGGGTGCAGCCAGATAAGCGGTACACCGGCAACTCGCTGGAGAAACTCTGGGGTGAGATAGTCGTCCGGGTTACGAAAGGCCATCTGTTGATCTGCAGAGCGCCAGGTAACCCCTGTTCCGGTTACCCGGATGGCGAACATCCACATGTTGATAAAGAATTGCGGGCTGCTTAGCGTCCCGTCAGCGATGAGCGCGGCCACCTCGGTTTCATTGAGCGCCTGCTGCGCCAGCATCTCAGCGAAGGGCTGGTGAAGCGGCTTGGGCAGATCGTCAATGTGGAACCATCCGGCAGCCAGCGATTCGTCGTTAAGCTTCGCCTCGAACCTCTCCGGCACCTCGGCGCGAAACGTCAGATAATCGCCATATACGCTGTGAGGGGTTAGTGGGCCATCGTACTGATAACCCACCTCCTCCAGCACCTCGCGGCGTGCGGCATCAATAGCCAGTTCGCCCGGCTCTACCGTTCCGCCAGGCTGGCACCACGTGCCATCATCCGAGCGCTGGATCAGGAAGACGAACTTACCCTGACGGAACATTATCCCGCTGCCAAAAATAGCCACGTTTTAATGCTCCTATGCTTATTTCATAGACGCCATGAACTTCTGCCCCTTCTGGGTCAGCATGTGTTCAGGAATACTCCGGAGGTTGTACAGATAGGTTACGTAACACCGGCAAAAAACCTCTTCACCGGGCTGCGTAATTTCATCAAGGTACCCGGAAGGCCCCACCTTCACGTAACCGTTTTTTTGCGCCCAGTTACCGCGAATGAGATAGACCACCTTATCGCGCTCTTTGTGATCTTCCCTGTAGTCATAACCCGCTTGCCGCCAGTGACTATGCCACTCGGCAGCTATGGCGTTATTACTGGCAGCTATGATGTTGTCGATGTTTGCAATGAGTTTATGGTTCTGATCAATCATCACCCGGCGCGCTTCAAAATCAATTTGCAAGGCGCTTTTCCGAATGTGATCACAGTTGTAATTAACCCCGCTTTTGGAGGATACCGACAGTCCACCTCCAACGTAATCCTGTACAGGGATGCTGGTAGCCCACCCGCTAAATCTCTGGACTGTTTTGTTTATCGCTCCTGTGCGGTTTAACTTAATTAAGTCGGCGCTAGCCAGGATGCGTCTATCAAGCTCACTTCTTAACTTCGGCTCCATGTAATTCAGAGTAAAGCGAGACAACCCTGGATGCCGATCCAGAGCCTTAGCCCTGTTAACCTGCATCTCATAGGTTGATCTAAGCTTGTCTGACACCCTTGATATGTAGTCATCATGGGTTTCGCTTTCCGCCGCCTGGCGAATAATTCCCTGCCATCGCTCCAGCTCCTCTCTCGAGGTATAGCCATTGCGCAAGAAGAATTTAACAGCCTCCCTTACTGTTCTGGAAAATTTGCTCATAGCATCATCCCGCCGCCGGGCTCTTCAGCTTTCGGCGGCTCCGGCGGTGGGTTTTCCTTCAGCGAGTCGTAATCGAGATTAAGCCGCTGAGGGAATAGGTTCTCGTTGGCGTTGGCGTTTTCACACGCCCACTCGATTAGAGTCGCCCGGTTTTCGGGGTCAGCAGTAAGCTGCGGCAGCACCACTTCCAGCATGCTGACAATAGCCTTAAAGCGCGTCTCGTCGACCTTCACCTTCTCGCTTTCCGGCTCTTTCAGGGAGGACGGCCAGCGATATTCGAAGTTGTTTATCCAACTCGCGAAATACACGCTGTAGGTGTTTTTCAGCTCCGGGAAGTCAGCACGCAGAGACTGGAAGAACTCAATACTCCAGGCGCGGTACTGGCACACGCGGATGAAGAACGCATAAAGCTGGTCCAGCCACTCGCGGATGTTGTCGATGTACACCGCCACGGCGCGGGCATCTTCAGTACCTTCACCGAAGCCCTGGGCGAATGTCTCAGAGTTGAGGATGATCGCTGGCATGTCGGCGGCGGCGGCCACGTTCTCGAGAATGTGCTTACGCGCAGAGTCGAGAGGCTTTTCCAGGTTGCTCAGGTCGATTGACTCGATATTGTCGCTCTCGCCGATCTGCAGGACCTCTCCCGTCTTCCCGCGCTTCAGCATCATGCGCTTGATGCCGCTGAGCTTCTGCATCATGTTGTTGACGACGGAGCTTGGACCCTTAATTTTCGTCACCAGCAGGCCGCCTTTCACCGCAACCATATCGTCGGTGCGCATGGTCTGGATGAAAGACTTCAGCGGGTAGAGCGCTCGCTGGTACACGCTGCGCCCCGTGAAGCCGAACGCCGCCGGGTTGTATGCGAGGTAAATCGGGTCCTCGTTCTGCACGACGACACAGCGCGATTTGTGATACGGCTTTCCAGCAACCCTGATACCGTCGACTTTCTGGAAGTCCTGGGCGTTCGGGTCCTGATTCAGCACGATACTGCCGGCGGTGTTCAGCGGGTCCAGGATGTTAAAGCTGACGTTGTGCTTGTACAGCGTGCGGTAATCCAGCGATTCATTCGGCTCCTGGTTATCCACCAGCATGGCGATCGCTGATACGCCGTAAATTCGGGCGATGCGCGCGGCGTTGGCGATGTGCTGGTTCGCGCCCATCGCTTTCCACTCGCGCTCGAACGCGTCGCGCAGGCGCTGCTCAAGGCCATACGACTGGGCAACATGCACGGTGCGCGGCTCATTCATCGCCATTTTAATCGGGCGATCCACCATCTTGCCGCCCAGCGGGTGATAGAGGTAAACCGTTTTGCAGGTCTGATAGCCAGCCGTAGAGCCGGGCTGGATGTCGTCACTGTCCAGCAATGCCATCAACTCTGAGTGAGAGCAGCTGCCGATTTCGAAATCGTCTTCGTTCATTGGTTCTCTCGTCAGATTGCGTCGCCGCTGCCGAAGGCGATGATCAGCCCGTAGGTGTAATCATCGAGCAGGTCATCGGCGCGCTTATGCGCTTTCTTGTCGGCAAGGTGGAATCGGGAAACCTGCTTGTGCAGATGGTTTGCTGTCTCGCCCTTGAAGACGGCTGTCTTCTCGTAGGCGTGTCTGGAAATTTTCGCCAGGCCGCGGTAGTGATAACCGGAGGCCATAATGGCGCGCTCGTCCTTTCCTTTGCTGGTCAGGGCGGACTCAATTTTGTTGACCGGCCATCCCAGGCTTTCGCCTTTCTGCAGGAGGATGCTGCCCATGCTGGCGTCTTCGATGAAAACGCCCAGGCTGCCGTTGATGGCAACGCACTGGCCTGAAAGCTCGTTGAGGCGGTCGAACACCGACGGCATCCACGTTTCCAGCAGCGCGCCGTCAATCTGCACCACATCCCAGTCGAGAATGGTGAGGCGCTGAATGCCGGGCCGGGTGTCGACGGCGTAATAAACCACCGCCGTTCCGTCATGCTCGGATCCACCTTTTACGGCGGTATCCATGACAGCGAAGACGGCCTGGCACATTTCAGGGTAATCAACAGGCTGATCCTGATTCTCACCCTCGAACCATTTGCGGACGTCGAACAGCGAAGCGGCGGACCAGTCGACGAACTCGGCCAGAAACTCCTGGCGGAACACGCGCGGGTCGTTGTTGGCCCTCTCCTTCTCCAGTTCTTCCGGCGGAACGAACGGGTTAGAGGACGTCGGCGCGTGATGCTCGATAAATCCAAGGTTCTTGTCGTGGCAGATGGCGTAGAAGAAGTTCTCTTCGTCCACCCCGTCCGGCGTTGAAAATACGTAGGCCCGGCCTTTCGTCGTCAGCAGCGTTGGCTTAATCGACTTCGGCCAGATCTCCCTCAGCATCTCCGGCGACTTAGTAAATGCCGCCTCGTCTATCAGGATGATTTCGTACTCACGACCACGACCAGCCAGTTTGTTGTCGTTGGTGACCCAGAAGTCGATCTTTCCGCCGTTCTTCAGCAGCAGGCGCTTCTCCTGACGGCTAAAGCTTTTCTTCAGCGGCAGCAGGATTTCTTCTAGCTTGTCGTAGATCTCCTGATACTGGCGATACTCAGCGGTGAAGATACCGACGCGCCCGCCGAGTTCAACGTCCATGCCCGGGCGTTTAAACGGTGCTGTTGCGTAAGTAACCGCGGCACTGGACAGCATGAAGGTCTTACCCCATCGGCGGCCACACCGGACCGCATGCAGCTGACCATCCCAGGAATCAGACCAGACCTTTAACTGCCCGTCATGCAGCGTCGGGAGGTAAATGTCGGCCATATCATCTTCCTGGTATCGGCAGGGTGTTGTGAACGACGATCGCGTTGTCGCTGTCGCCGTCTCTCAGAGCACTAATTTCGTGACGTAGCTTCTCGTTCTGCAACTCGAGACGCTCTACATCGAGCAGCGATTGACGCTCGCTTGTATTCCGCAAGAGGATTAGTCGGGCCAGTTCTTTTCGGGCGCTGTCTTTGTCGGCAGTCAGGATCTCAATCCCGAACTTGCCAAGCTTGACACCCTGCAGCAAATAGCGAGCATCGCCTTCCAGATCCCGTGTATCAGCAAAGAATGGCTCACCCACTCCTTCTCCGTTGCAGCGCGGGCATTCTGGATTTGGGTCGCCATTATCGACAAATCCAATACCTCCAGATGTATCCGGGGGATGCGCACCGTCAGCCTCAGCTTTACGCTCAGCGGCAAGTTGCTCGGCAATATCCCGCCACTGATATTTGTGCTCGTTCCCCCAGCAGTACCGGCAGTTAACACGTCGATACTGAGCTATCTCGTTAGGGTCCGCGTTGATGATTGCAGTCAGCTGCCCGATCACATCATCAAGCTCTGCTGCGTATCTCCTCTGTCGCTCATTGCGTAGGTGATGCACATAACGTGAAACCTTAGGGTTTCTGAGGAGCTGGCTAGCTGTCACGTAAGCGGCATTTCCCGTCCCCGTGTAACCGGCAAGACGATAGGCCTCGACGCGAGTTTTCCCCTCGACGACATGCTGCGCAAATATCATCTGTTGGTCAGAAAGACCGAAATCATCTGGTGCTGAGAGCGGAGTAACCGAGCGCTCTGGTGCAGTTTTTTTTTGCACCTCAGGCTCTGGCTTTGCGCTCTCCTGCGCGTGTTTTCCTTTCTGCGAATTCGCATTTTTTTTCGCAGATTCTTTCTGCGATTTCGCACCATACGACGTTACTTTGATGTAGCGTTTCGCAGATGCGTAATTCAGTCCCTGAGCCTGGCACCAGTCTTTGGGGGAAATACCTGTTTTGGCATGCTCGGCGAGGAACTGGTCTTGCAGTGCTCCCCAGTCCGGTTTTGCCATAATACTTACCTCACGTTGACATTATCGAAGCCCCTCAGTGAAGGGCTCCTGTAATGCCTAACTCGCTACCGGTCCGGAGGTGCTCGTTGCCGTGGATACTGGTGAGGCTGCGGCATCTGCCTGGATTTGCTTAAGTCGGACCTGGACCAGCTCTTCCACTTTATCGGCTTCTGCTTTTGCAGCAGCTGCTGCCTCTTTTGCCTTTGCCAGGGCATGAGCTTTGAACCAGTCACGCATTTTTACCCAGCCGCCAGCGATGAGCATGAAAGCGCTGGTTACCGCAGAAAAATAGAGCAGAACACTATCAAAGAACGTCATTTTGTTTTTCCTTGCCTGCGTTGTTCAGCCTGCCGTATGGCGGCCAGTTGATTGTTAGCTTTCTCGATTGCAGCCAACAGCGGTTCTATCCAGAGAACGGCCTGACAGTACGTCAGTTGGCTGGGGGAAGTGGCGCTATTACCGCCTTCGTCAGCTCCGGCGGTAGTGGTGTGCATTGCGCTGGCACGTAGACTGTTCGTGTATTTGAGCAGCCCGTTAGCGATATGAGCAGGCACAGGGTAATCGCATGTTTTTTCACGGCGGAGTATCTCGCGATATTCAATGACGGTGGTTTCCGCTTTGGCGTCTACCGCGGCGTTATCATCCACGGTGCCGGAGGCCATCGCACTGAATGCCTGGCTTTCGGCTGCCTGCTGCTGAATGACTTTTGCCTGCATCAGGACATTCGCATCAGCATTATCAGCACGAGTGCTGTTACTCGCGTAGCGGGATCCAAAAAACAATCCAAGCCCTGCCACCAGCAGGATCAGGAATATGATGATGGTGGCGCGCGCTTCGGCAGTCACTGGTCTAACCCCCAGCACGCCAGCGCACTTTCCTGATCACGACGCTCAACCTGACCGTAACAGCCATTTTTCTGGCCTTTGGTCAGGCGACAATCCCGGCCGCCGTCTTTAATCCACCAGCGAATAGCCTCACAGGCTCCTTTCCGGTCACCAGCATTGATGCGCTTATAGAAAGTTGACGGGAAGCATTTACCCGGGCCGATGTTGTATGGGCAGAACGATGCGATCCCTACCTTTTGCGGCTCTGTCAGAGGCACTTTGATATTCCGGTCGACCCAGGCAAGCGCTTTATCACGCTCAATGGCGTTCACCTTCTTGCATTGCGCCTCGGTAGCGGTCATGCCCTTCACGACACGCTTACCGTCAATAACTGTCACGCCATGACATAGCGACCAGACGCCACCAGGATCCATGACGGCCACGAGAGCATTGCCTTCCTTCTCACTAATGAACTGGTCAAACAGCACTGGCGCTGATGCACCAGCGGCGATCAGGGATAGCATGGCAGCGCTGAGTTTTGCTCTTGTCGATGCCATGTTAATTGTCCTGTGGTGGTGCGGTGATGTAGCCCTTTTTCAGGGCCTTCTCGTATGCCTTGGTCTGGCGTCTTTTGAAGTAGAGGTTGGTAAGGTAAGTGGCTATACCGATAAGAAAACCGCCAATCACTGCAACCTTGTTCCAGTCGAGGTCGTGCAACCATTGCAAAATGCCGCCTCCACAAATAAGACTGCCAGACACGCAATACGAGACTGCGGATGCGATTTTGTCAGGCATATATCGGATCATCTCTATCTCCTCGCGTATTGGCGGGAGCTGTGCGTAATGGGTCAGGCCCTCGGGACGATTTAACAAGAAGGCATGTCGAGGATGGTTCCCGGAGCCTGAAATAAAAAAGCCCGCGACAGGCGGGCAATATGGGGGTAAGGCAATGTCAGCTCTATGGCCGAAGGGTCCCAGGTAGTGGGTTTGGTTGTGGGGAGGGATTCGAACCCTCGACTTTGCAGGTGTATGTCATTGATGCATGAACACCTGTACGCTTATCATCATTAACATTTGGCCTCTCTGTCACGCCACAACGGAAAGAACACTGCCACTTTATCGACTATGGTGGTTAGCGCGGAGTCGGTTACGCCAGTATTCTTCCCTGTTATGGGCTCCGTTTCGTGGAGCTGACGGGAAGGAGCGCTACTCTTCCGCCTCATGCAAGATAACACCGCCACGATGACGATGTGTTTTGCTGATGGCTCGCCTGGCCGGATTCGAACCAGCGACCAACCGCTTAGAAGGCGGTTGCTCTTTCCTCTGAGCTACAGGCAAATAAAAAGCCCCGCGCAATGGCGAGGCTCATAATTCTTTGTCGACCTACGAAGCTATGGCGACGATATCAGATTTACATGAAATATATGCGTTTCAATCCAGTTTTGCAAGACTTGAGTCTAAATTTGTCGCCTTTTGTTGTGAACGTGA
>OGJK01001245.1_pt1 | contig 23993 bp, 28 predicted proteins | sample 1571961 | NCBI WGS metagenome assembly OGJK01 (sample SAMEA2582120, study PRJEB24529) | metagenome | biome: Human gut stool | place: China | collected 2011 | reverse complement strand
CAGCCTGAGTTCACAGATAAAACACTCTCCAGGAAACCCGGGGCGGTTCAGTTCAAAAAATCGCTGCCGGGGAGGAAAGAAACTACCGGATGGAAAGAGTCCCCCTAAAGCAGACTGACAGACATCACAAATCCCCGGGTGGGGATTTGTGTATACTTCAGGGGGATATAAGGCGCAGTTTCTACCCAATTGTTTTATTTAAAATAGTGGTATGAAGTGCGTCAGCTGCCTGATTATAATCAGTTCTGGTGTGGTGATTGGTGCTGACTGTTGCTGCATCAGCGTTGAGCGCGCTGCGGTCATACAGCTAAAGAAAGCAGCATGTCAAAGTAAACTTGAATGTTTTGCATGTTGATATACAGCGAACGCCAATGCAAATGGCGGCAGTAACATTTTACCAAGAAGAGCGCCGCTGCACTTACTTGTAAAGGCGTGATTTAAGTGGGCTATAAAGCATTAACCCACAAAAATGACAGAGATAATACCCTGAGCGTCTCTGTGGGTTATCACGGATGCTAATAATATATGACTATTCTATTTGGATAGGGGGGTTATTTTTCGAAGTCCATACGGGCACATTGCGATACAGCAATTTTTACTCTCAGGACACAGATTACCTTTGGCTATTTTCCCTCCAGGACATTCATTCATATTTTTAATTATATGCCAAAATACTTTGTTGAAAGGCGTTATGTTAAATATGGTGATAGGGTAAAGTTTACCATCAATAATAACACCGTTGTTAACTTTTTTTATTTTCTTTGATGGAGGTAGAAATACATCAGACTGATACCAGATAATTAGTTTTGTGTCACACCATACAATTGAAAATGAAATACCAGTTGAAGAGCATACAATCGTATCAATTACTAACAATTCCATGATCGACCCCTTTAGTAAGCAAATGAAATACATGCTAATAGATTATAGGTGATATTTCACGTAAGTCATTGAAAATGATCATTTTGTTTTTTGGTGCTGGCGGTATATGTTGATTTGCATGTATTTTTTGAATTACTGTTGTTTTTATTTATCTCTTAATTGATTTGAAAGTATTGAGATATTATTCTCCTGCGGTGATTAAAGACATATTTTTTGTTTGGCGCTCATCTTTAAGTTGTGCTTGGGAATGGTGTAAAAAATATGCATGGCAAATGTTGTGTGTATTTATTTATGATAAACTAATGGTAAGGGTGTTAATATATTGATGGTGTTATATTATGATTGATTATTTATATGGTATGGGGTGTGTCTAACCATAATTGGAAGACAGAAAGAGTTTTTTACTATTGATTTCAGAACTATCGTTGCATAAAAATACATAATAAAATCGAAAAAAAATAACATTTTTATCATGCAGTGATTAATTGCTGTATGTGATACAGTATTAGTATGTATTGTTCTTTTTATTGCTGTGTTGTTGATATTCTTTTGTTTTCTGTTTTTAATAATCATGCATGGTGAATCCCCCTGAGCGGAGGGGCGGTTAATGACTGTTAGTTGATATGGCGTAAACCGACATGAGGCATGCTGCGGATCCTGTCTGGTCATTACAGGATTCACCGGGAGGCACCCGGCACCATGCACTTGGTGCAATAAATGTGCATACGTAATGCCCCTCTTCGGAGGGGCTTTTTTTCGAAAAAAGCACGCAATGGGCGTGCATTAGCATGAGATATTGAGGCTTTAAATTTTTTCGTGCGGGTTTTAACCCGGTTTCATGAGGCTGCGCAACTGCGTGGCCTTTTTTGTTTTTCTGGCTGCTGAAAGTGGCAGTCACAGTCCTTCATATCACCCGTGACCGGGGAGGAACAATGACGTTTAAACATTATGATGTGGTCAGGGCAGGTTCAGCATCAGGGCTTGCTGAGCAGCTGGCACAGAAGATAAAAGAAGGGTGGCAACCGTATGGCAGTCCTGTGGCTGTCACACCAAACATCCTGATGCAGGCTGTTGCTGCAGAGGGTGATGTGAGCACGCCTGTGGTTGTTCCCGGCACGGGAGCCGGCGTAGCATCGGGAGTGACATCCGGGGAGCCGGATTATTACTACGTGGTGGTACTCGCCGGACAGTCGAACGGGATGGCGTATGGTGAGGGTATTCCTCTTCCGGAGACTTACGACCGTCCTGACCCGCGTATCAAGCAACTGGCCAGACGCAGTACGGTAACGCCGGGTGGTGAAGCCTGTTCTTATAATGATGTCATTCAGGCAGACCACTGCCTGCATGATGTGCAGGATATGAGCAGCTTTAACCATCCGAAAGCTGATCTGAGCAAAGGGCAGTACGGGACTGTCGGTCAGGGACTGCATATTGCCAAAAAACTGCTGCCTTACATTCCGCAGAATGCCGGGATACTTCTGGTTCCCTGCTGTCGTGGTGGTTCGGCATTCACCACCGGGGCTGATGGCTCATTCAGTGAGGCCAGAGGTGCTTCTGCTGACTCTGCATGCTGGGGAGCCGGTAAACCCCTGTATCAGGACCTGGTAAGCCGCACCAGAGCGGCACTGGCGAAGAACCCGAAAAATAAACTTCTGGCTGTGGTATGGATGCAGGGAGAGACAGACCTTGCATCAGGAAGTCAGCAGCATAATGGTTTATTCACTGCCATGGTTCAGCAGTTCAGAACAGACCTGTCTTCAGTTGCAGCGCAGTGCGTGAGTGGAAATGCTGGCACGGTGCCGTGGATTTGTGGTGACACGACATATTACTGGAAGGCAACGTACGGTACGCAGTATGACGCCTTATACAGCGCGTATAAAACGCTGTCAGCACAGCATATCTTCTTTGTTCCGTTCCTGACGGATGAGAATGGACAGAACACGCCAACGAATGCTCCGACGGAAGACCAGGATATTGTGGCTGTCGGGTATTACGGTGCGGCATCCAGAACAAACGGGAATTTCGTTGCGGCACAGCGCGAAAGTCATTTCAGCGCATGGGCACGCAGGGGCATCATTTCTGACCGTCTGGCCTCCGCTATTCTGCTCCATGCAGGGCGCACGGCTGAACTGATGGGCGGGCAGGTCGTGACACCACCGGATGAGAAGCCGTCACCTGACACCCCGTCAGCGGACGGGAAATCAATGACAACGCTGCTTTCTTACCGGGCATCGGAGTCAGGCGGAGCACTGAAGTCACAGGGATGGGCGGCTGCCGGTGGGAGTGCCATTATTGTTGATGATGCCGGTGCCAGTGAAGGTAAGGCACTGAAACTGACCAAACAGACCGGAAGGTCATGGGCTGTACAGCATGATGCCGGTAATGGTGCCGACCTGCTGGAAAAAGGTGGCCTTGTCAGCTGTCGTTTTAAACTTGATGGCGCGCTTACGGCTAATCAGTACGCACTGGCGCTGTACTGGCCGGTTTCTTCGCTGCCTCAGGGCGTCACACTGGAAGGTAATGCCGGTCATAACCTGCTGGCATCGTTTTACGTTCAGAGCGATGCCACAGACCTTAACGTGATGTACCACAAGGGTAATCCGGACCAGAACACGAAGCTGGGTTCATTCGGTGCATTTAATAACGAGTGGCATACGCTGGCATTCCGTTTTGCCGGTAACAACAGTATTGAGGTAACGCCGGTGATTGATGGTCAGGACGGAACACCGTTCATGCTGTCGCAGTCTCCGGTAGGGACACTGGCGGCAGACAAGTTACGCCTGACCGATATCACCAGTAATGCAACGTATCCGGTACTGATTGACAGCATTATGGTTGAAGTGAATAACCTGTCAGCAGGATAAAAAAATCCCGCCAGTCGTGAGCAGATATATGACTGGCGGGTAATTATTTCCGATTTACCAGAAAAGCATAATGTTATATTCACTACAGAGAATGATAGCTTTCTCGGACGCTTTTCTACCGGTAACGGTTACCTGGGTCAACATGACGGATAAATAATGATGTTTTTTCCGCTGATATTTATATCTTTCTGTACGGCACGCCATTCTGAAGCAGGCGCAGTTCATGACAGTAGTACAGATATTCAGCTGGAGACAGGCATCACCCGGTCAGGTATGTATAACGCTGAGCTGGCATCTGATTGTTGATATATTGGGAGGTCATTATGCGGGTAAGGATAAAAAAATGCCGCCGGGAAGAAGGTCAGGAACCGACGGCAATAAGTCAACTAACTTAGCTTAACATGCAGAAACATTTAAAACTGGTTAATGCTTGCAGGTCAACAGAACGGAGGAATAATGACGTTTTTTCATCTGATATTTATGTCTTTCTGTGCTCCACGCCATTCTGAAGCTGGCGTCTGATTGTTGATATGGTGGATGGTTGTTACGACGGCGTGAGGATAAAAAATGCCGCCGGGAAAAGTGTCCTGAACCGGCGGCAAAGGTCATGCGATGGATATTGCCAATAAGGCTTAATAGGCCCGGTAATTTCTAATCAGAATGAATGTAACGGTCAATAACGGAGAGGAATAATGACATTTTTACAGCTGATATTACTGTATTTCTGTACGGCGGTGTGTGCGTTATATCTGCTGAGTGGGGGTTATAAGGTCATTCGTAATTATGTCCGTCGAAAAATTGATGATGCGGCGGTGGCGAAGGTGAGAGCCTCTGCTGCGCCCGTGGTATCGTCAACAAATGCGGCAGTCACCACAAACACCGCAAATCAGATGGCTGATACCGGCGCATAAGCGTACCGCATCATGCTGTACCAGATTAAGGAACATGGCCGCTCTGAGTGGCCTTTTTTATGGACCACCCGCAGGGGATGTGGATGGTGAGAATGAACATATCAGTAGTGGCGTCGGGGGTTTCTTACACCACATCCTTGGTCAGTGGTGGTTACTGGCTTCTGCAGTTACTGGATGCGGTGAGTCCGTCCCAGTGGGCGGGGATAGGTGTCCTGTCGAGTGTGCTTCTGGGAATACTGACGTACCTGACGAATCTGTACTTCAGGATTAAGGACGACAGGCGTAAGGCTGCAGGAGGAGAGTAATTCAATGACTCAAAAACATGAACGGGTTGTTAAAGGAACCCGCAATTTTGATAAAAGAGATTTTACTGTTTCGACACCGGACAAAGACTGGGAATGTAACCGGCCATCCTTTGTTGTATCCGGTGATGGCGGGAAAATAATCATCTCAGAAAATGGCAAAGTAACGCCACCATCACGCCGGCACAGCGAAGAACTTATCAGGTTTGCCATTGATTACCTGATGAATAATGAACAACAGGGTCTGATGAAGCGCATTGGTCGCTGCATGGGGTATCTGCAGGTTGCCGCAGAGATTGAAGCGCTGGCCAGTGGTGCAGACAGGGATGCAGTTGTGAGGGAGACTGTTCTTCGTGATTTTGATAACCCGCCCTTTAAAGACGTTCCTGCTTACTGGCTCCATCCGGGGCTGACTTATCTTAAAGGGCGTATATAAGCTGGCGCGTTATCTGTCGCCAGATAATCGACTGAAGATGCGTTCTTTTTGTAATCTGGCGTAATTATTGTCCCACTTGCAGGCAAGGTAACTTAATTCTTCATTCAACCAGTTATTTATATTGGTCTTAAGACGCAGAAGCATGGGCGGTGTTAATGCTCCGGACATAATACGGAGAGTGACAGATGTGAGATGTCCATACGGCTCAGCCTGAATGGCCTTTACTGCTTCGTGTTCTTGCGGGAGGAGTGAGAGGCACTCTGATTTTACCCGTTCATTTATGGCCTGCAGGCATAAATCATAATTATGTTGATCGTTATGCATGGTTAATCCTCTACCGGAATTGTCAGATATATTTCAGCCATCAGGTACAACGCCAGTGTCCCACCACTGGCCACCACTGGCGGGCTGAAGACTTAACATATCCAGGGTTCAGAAACCTATAAATCCTGATAAATTTCCATGAATACAAAAATCAGATACGGCCTGTCGGCTGCCGTTCTGGCACTGATTTCCGCAGGGGCTTCTGCGCCTGAAATCCTTGACCAGTTTCTGGATGAGAAAGAAGGCAACCACCTGACGGCATACCGTGACGGTACGGGTATCTGGACCATCTGCCGTGGCGCCACAATGGTGGACGGTAAGCCTGTCGTTCCTGGCATGAAGCTGACGAAGGAAAAATGCGACCGAGTGAACGCCATCGAACGGGATAAGGCGCTGGCGTGGGTGGAGAAAAACATCAAAGTGCCACTGACTGAACCGCAGAAAGCGGGCATCGCGTCATTCTGTCCGTACAACATCGGGCCTTCGAAATGCTTCACCTCAACGTTTTACCGGAAACTGAACGCCGGAGACCGGAAAGGTGCATGTGCTGAAATCCGCCGATGGATATATGACGGCGGCAGGGACTGTCGGAACCGCTCAAATAACTGTTACGGGCAGGTATCGCGGCGTGACCAGGAGAGCGCGCTGGCGTGCTGGAGTATCGACAGATAAGCAGAATGTTCTGCTGAAAAATGCCGTTGGCCAACGCGGACGGATAACACGAAATCCTGCGAACTGGCAAAGCGTAAGTGAATAAAAGTAAAACCCCGATTGCGTCAACAGTCGGGGTTTTGTGTTTATGGCAGTAGGTTATGGGAGGCTGCCTTGATTGATTTTAGCAAACTGATTAGGGAGTTGCGACTCATGACTGGTCAATTACCAAACTGGAAGTTTCTGCTGGTCTGGAGCATCCCGTTTTTATGGGTGGTATCCCAGTTAATTACCGCAATTAAGGGGTAAACATGTCAGACAAACTCATAAAACTGGCGCAGGTCCTCTGTGTAATTGTCGGCATTTCATTGTCAGCAATGCTGGTTGCTCTTTTTCTTTCCACGGCCTGGCGAGTATTGACTTTATCCGGGCTGCTGGGGTGACGGTGATATGAACCGTGTTCTGTATGTGGTGCTTATTGCCCTGCTGCTTGGTTGTGGAGCGCTGTGGCTGGCAACAGACCATTACCGTGATAACGCCATGACCTACAAAGCGCAGCGCGATAACAAAGCCAGTGAACTGGAGAAAGCGAATGCAACCATTACTGATATGCAGCAGCGCCAGCGGGATGTTGCTGCACTCGATGCAAAATATACAAAGGAGTTAGCCGATGCGAGAGCTGAAAATGAAACTCTGCGCGCTGATGTTGCCGCTGGTCGCCGCAGCCTGCGGGTCAACGCCACCTGTGTGTCCACCACAGATAAAACCACCGGCACCACCAGCATGGATAATGCAGCCCGCCCCCGACTGGCAGACACCGCTCAACGGAATTATTTCACCCTCAGAGAGCGACTGATGACGATGCAGAAGCAACTGGAAGGGGCACAGCTCTACATCAATGAGCAATGCCTCAGATAAAAACCGGTAAGGGATAATCCGCTTAAGATTTACCGGTGGCGAAGAGAGCCAAAGCATCAAATTACGCGATTACCTGTAGCAGTACAATATATTGTTTACGTTTTCTTATTAATTCCAGATGTATGTCTGTGCGCCGTGTCGTCGCCGTATTCCCGTATTAACAGAGACCGCAGCCCGACGGGGAGACTCTTCTGCGCGAGTGTGCGGGAATAATCAGAAACGATATACACCGGGTTTTACCGCGTGAACGGGACGCGGGTTTACCCCACATGGTCGTCCATCCGGTGCGATGGTGGAAGAAACCGGAACACTCAGTACTTGCATGGAAGGAATAAAAAAAGCCGCAGGTGGTATGCGGCATAAAATGGCACGAATTGAAGAGTGGTTTATCTTAGCGTTTATATTTTTATCTTATATCTGTGCTGTTGTTCAATTCGTTATTTTTGTCGGCTGATTCATCTGCTTATTTTTACGTGACTGCTGATTTTTCACGTAATGCATCAGATTAATTTAATCTGCAGTTGTTATCATTTTTTCGGATATTCCGTAATATTGAAGCATTTAATTATATTTATGTACATATTCAGGATGTGTGATTTTACATAACAGTGACAGTAGCTTCCGTTGCAATATGTGGCATGGTGGCAGATGTTATCACAAGTAATAATGACTCACGGTAAATTTTCATGCTAAATGTTAAATGATTATCTGTGAAATAATAATGGATACCAGAGTTATTTTAGTCTTTTTTCCTGCTCTTTTATTTGTATCTACGGGGTCTTTCGATGAGATGGAACGTTACAAGGCTGCAAAGGAACATACGAATGGAGATGTGAGAAAATGAAATTCCAGCTGGCAAGAATTTATAAAGGTGATCTGTTTGCATGTTTTGGTATTGCAGTAAACGGTGAATTGCTGGAAGGACAATTGTCTTCCCGGATTAATACTGAGGCGATAAACTTTCCTTCCGTTACGATCGAATTCCGACTGACCTGTGAAGAAATTGGAAACAGTATTGACATTAACGTGAACGAGATCCTGACGAGTAAACACACGGATGAAAGATACCGGAGTTTGCCTCGTCAGTAGCAAACGGAGCGTTTATTTCATATTGGTTGATGAGAGCATTTTTCTGTCCGCACTCAGCCTCCGGCGACAGGCCTCAATGACCCATGCTGAAAAATTTCCCGACTCTTTTTTGTCAAGAGCGATATTGATCTGCTCAATCATATGATTCGGAAAACGGATATTGCGGGTTGTGGTTCTGCGGGTCCGGTTTTTCGATGACATTGTCTGTTCCTTTATTTCTGCATCCTGACGGAGATTTTACATGGCGGCATTACCTGTACTCCAGAGCCGAATTAAACCCCTGAGCACCCGACGAATGAATGTCCTGCAGGGTGAAGACCGACGCATCAGTGGTCGGGCAAGAGTGAATCTCAAACGCAGGATCTGGCAGAGGGATGGCGGTCGCTGTTGTCTTTGTGGGCGTGTTGCTGACCTGTGTGACAGTGAACTCGATCACCGCATTGCTCTTCAGTTCGGTGGTGGTAATGAGGAGGCCAATCTCTGGACACTCTGTACGGAATGCCATCGTCTGAAGTCAGCCCGTGAGATGGCGAGCGGTATGCCGGATCCGAGGTTGCCGGAAGTGTCGGGTAGTGCCGACAGAACCGACGACATCATAGGGCTCTGACCAGACCCCGGGGGGGAGCTTACGGCGAAAAAAAACGATCGCCACGGACACCGCGCCCCCCCTCACGCAGAGAAAAAATTCCCGTTCAGAAGTTATAAACATGTTTATACCATACATGGCGCTTTTCTGCATTTTTTACTTTTAAATTCATTGTGTTGCTGGAGAAAAATGTTTATACCCTGTCCCCGCAAAATGTTTACAGGGCAGCGGTAAACATTTCCCCTGTTGCATCCATTCTCACCGGGGTGATTGCTGAAATTTTTCTGTGTTTTTCCGGAGGGAGGAATGCTGACGACGCAAAAACGAAAATTTGCGCTGGCGCTGATGTCGGGTAAAAACCGAACGGCCTCCGCCATTGAAGCAGGCTATTCAGAAAAGTCAGCCAGGTGTAAAGGTTCACAACTGGCAAAAGATCCGGAAGTGCTCGCTTTTATTGCCCGTAAAAAATGCGAGATGGTGGAGGTGGATGAGGTTCCTGTTTACCGGAAGAAAAAAACACAGACAGAGGATAACAACCGGTGCTCAGGGACAACAGAAAAGAAAACACAGACCGCACCAGAGCCGGATAACGATAAAAGCCTGCCGCCAGTGCCTGCCGGTATACCAGGCGTTGATTACATGGAGGACGGCCTTCCTGACCCGGTGAAAGCCATGGGCAGGATCCTGGTGGAAAACCTCAGCGTTGATCCGAAACTGGCACTGGATGCGGCCTGGCGACTGGCGCAGTTCACGCACCACAAAAAAGGGGATGCCGGTAAAAAATCGGCAAAAGGTGAGGCGGCAAAAAAAGCGGCTAACCGTTTTGCCACACCTGCGCCGCCGCCCCGTCTGGTGGTGAATAACAATCGTGAGGGAAATGAATGACACCTGTATGGAGCACGGCATGTCCGGACTGGGCGGCGCGTCTGAAAAAAGGGCAGTCGATAATTCCGGCCCCCATTTATCCGGACCAGGCCGCGCAGGCACTGGCGATTTTTAAACAACTGCGGATTGTTGATGCACCGGGCAGTCCGGCGTTCGGGCAGGCCTGTGCCCCGTGGGTGTTTGACCTGGTGGCGGCCCTGTTTGGCTCCTGTGATGCGCAGACCGGTGTACGCCATATCAAGGAAGTGTTCATTCTGATACCCAAGAAAAACTCCAAATCCACGCTGGCCGCCGGGATCATGATGACGGCGCTGTTACTGAACTGGCGGCAGGCGGCGGGCTACACCATTCTGGCACCGACCGTGGAGGTTGCCACCAATGCCTTCAATCCCGCCCGCGATATGGTTAAGTGGGATGATGATCTGGATGATCTCTGTCAGGTGCAGACGCATATCCGTACCATCACCCACAGGATGACGGACACCACCCTGAAGGTGGTGGCTGCGGATCCGAATACAGTGTCCGGTATCAAGTCTGTGGGGACACTGATTGATGAACTGTGGCTGTTTGGCAAGCAGTACAAGGCAGAGGACATGTTACGTGAAGCCATTGGCGGACTTGCCTCCCGTCCGGAAGGGTTTGTGGTGTATACGACCACACAGTCGAATGAGCCACCCGCCGGGGTGTTCAGGCAGAAGCTGCAGTATGCCCGTGATGTCCGTGACGGAAAAATTCATGATCCGCACTTTCTGCCGGTGATTTTTGAGCATCCGCCGGAGATGGTGGCCAGCGGGGAGCACCTGCTGATGGAGAACCTTGCCATGGTGAACCCGAATCTGGGGTATTCCGTGGATGAATCCTTTCAATTCCGAAAGGCAAAGGAGACGGGTGAAGAGGCTTTTCTCGGATTTATGGCAAAACACGCCAATGTGGAAATCGGTCTTGCCCTGCGCTCTGACCGGTGGGCAGGAGCGGATTTCTGGGAGCAGCAGGGTCGGAAGATAAGTTTTGAGGATATCCTGGCACGTTCTGAAGTGATCACTGTGGGCATTGACGGTGGAGGGCTTGACGATCTGCTGGGGATGTATGTCATCGGCAGGGACCGGGAGAGCCGTGAATGGCTGGGCTGGGGGCATGCCTGGGCGCATGAAACCGCGATGGACAGACGAAAGAGCGAGGCATCCCGTTTCCAGGATTTTGTGGCCTGTGGCGATATGACCCTTGTCCGGCGGGTCGGGGATGACACGGCGGAGGTGGCGGAATATGTCAGGCGTATCCATGAGGCCGGGTTACTTGATCGTATCGGCATCGATCCGTCCGGCGTCGGACAAATTCTGGATGCGCTGGTGGAGGCCGGCATTCCGGAAGAGGGGGTGGCGGGGATAAGCCAGGGCTGGAAACTGGGCGGTGCCATCAAAACCGCGGAACGCAAACTGGCGGAAGGTGTGCTGGTGCATGGCTGGCAGCCGATGATGGCCTGGTGTGTGGGGAATGCCAGGGTGGAGCCCAGAGGTAACGCCATTCTCATCACAAAACAGGCCAGCGGGAAGGGGAAGATAGATCCGCTGATGGCGCTGTTCAATGCGGTATCCCTGATGTCGCTGAATCCGGAGCCGAAAAAGAAAGAGTACAGGGCTTTTTTCATATGAACCCTGTTCACCCTGTAACCATCACGAACCGCTGCGGCGGTTTTTTTATTTTCAGGAGGCTGATGTGACGCTTAAACGGGCCTGTTCCCTGCTGACGGTGAAATCCTTCAGTGAGGATGAACGGGTGATCACCGGGATTGCATCAACGCCTTCTCCGGACAGGGATGGTGACATCCTGGAGCCGGAGGGGGCTGAATTCGGCAGTACAATCCCGTTTCTCTGGCAGCATGACCATTCCCGCCCGGTGGGACAGTGTACGGTACGCCGGGTCAGAGAGGGGCTGGAAATCACGGCGGCACTGGTGAAGCCCGAACCGGGGATGCCGTCACAGCTGGCAGCCCGGCTGGATGAAGCCTGGGCCGCCATAAAAACCGGGCTGGTCAGGGGGCTTTCAGTGGGCTTCCGTGCCCATGAATACACTTTTCTTGACGGGGGTGGCCTGCATTTTCTGCGCTGGGAGATGATGGAGGTGTCTGCCGTCACCGTGCCCGCGAATGCGGAATGCACTATTCAGACCATTAAATCTTACGACCGACCGCTTTCTGCCGCGTCCGGCAACCGGAAACCGGTGGTGAAAATCGCATCTTCTGCCGGCGTTCCGGCACAGTCAGCAACCGTTTTTCAGAAGGAAAAGACAGGCATGAATATCGGTGAACAGATCAAAAGTTTCGAAAACAAACGTGCGGCACTGGTGGCAGCCCTGGATGACATCATGACGAAGGCCGCGAATGAGGGACGTACGCTGGATGCGGGCGAAGAGGAGAGCTACGACAATACGTCGGCGGAAATCAAGGCCGTGAATGCACACCTGAAACGTCTGCGTGACATGGAGGCGAACCTGGCCGCCACGGCCACGCCGGTGGAAAAGACGGCCGATGGCATGGTGAAAAGTGTGCAGCCGGCAGCGCCCGGCATCATCCGCGTGGAGCAGAAACTGGATAAAGGGATCGGCTTTGCCCGTTTCGCCAAATCACTGGCGGCAGCCCGGGGTGTCCGTTCTGAGGCGCTGGAAGTGGCGCGTCGCCAGTATCCGGATGACAGCCGCCTGCATCACGTCCTGAAATCTGCCATTGGTGCGGGCTCCACCACCGATCCCTCATGGGCAGGTAATCTGGTGGAGTATCAGGACTACGCGCAGGATTTTATTGCGTTCCTGCGTCCGCAGACCATCATCGGGCGTTTCGGGCAGGGGGGGCTACCGGCACTTCGCCAGGTGCCGTTCAATATCCGCGTGCATGCTCAGGTCTCCGGCGGGTCGGCCAGCTGGGTGGGGCAGGGTAAGGCAAAACCGCTGACAAAATTTGATTTTGAGTCCATCACATTTGGTCATGCGAAGGTGGCAGCCATTGCGGTGCTGACCGACGAGCTGATCCGTTTTGCCAGTCCGGCCGCAGATGCGCTGGTGCGTAATGCGCTGGCGGAGGCGGTGATAGCCCGTCTGGACACGGATTTTGTGGATCCCGGCAAGGCGGAGGTGGCAAATATTTCTCCTGCGTCGATCACCAGCGGTATCACTGCGGTGGCGTCAACAGGGATCCCGGAAAGTGATGCGGAGGCGGCCTTCGGTCAGTTTGTGAAGGCGAACCTGCAGCCGACCGGTGCGGTGTGGCTGATGTCCAGCACGAATGCCCTGGCTCTGTCCATGCGCAAAAACGCGCTGGGCCAGAAGGAATATCCGGACATGACGCTGCTGGGCGGCACCTTCTGTGGCCTGCCGGTGATTGTCTCCCAGTATGTGGGCAGTCAGCTGATCCTGGTGAACGCGCCGGATATTTATCTGGCGGATGACGGGGGGGGCGCGGTGGATATGTCCACCGAGGCCTCACTGGAGATGCAGGGTGAACCGACAGGGGACAGCACCACGCCGGTGCCGGTTGAACTGGTTTCCATGTTCCAGACCAACAGCGTGGCCATTCGTGCGGAACGCTGGATCAACTGGCGTCGTCGCCGTACGGCAGCGGTGGCCGTGATTTCCGGGGTGAATTACGGCGCGGCGGCAGGCTGATGCGCTGACAGGGAGGGCGGGGCGGATGATGCCCCGCCGTACTGAGATGACCAGAATCAGATATCTGCAGATGACACATGACGCTGCGCCGGGGGATGTCCGTGATGTGGACGGGCGCTGCGCCCGTGTGCTTGTCCTGCTGGGGAAGGCGGAATATCTGCCCGCCGTGAAGCGTCCGCCCCGAAAACCACGCAGCCGGAGTACAGAACATGTGGAACCCGTTCAGGAAAAAATCGATCCCGCAACCGGTGAGTCAGCAGGGATGGAAGACCCTGCTGAGGTTTACCGGTGAATCTTATCCCGGAGCCTGGCAACGGGACGACGGAATACATCAGGACACGGTACTGGCTTACCATGCCGTGTTTGCCTGTATCTCCCTGATTGCCGGTGATATTGCAAAAATGCGTCCCCGGGTCATGCACCGTGACCGGCACGGTGTGCCCTCTGAGGTCCGTACCGGCAGTGCGGCTGCGATATACCGCAGGCCCAACGCTTTTCAGAACCGTATTCAGTTTTTTGAACACTGGATGAGTTCAAAGCTGTGTCACGGTAACACGGTGGCCCTGAAAATACGCAACAGCCGGGGAGAGACGGAGGCCCTGCGTCTGCTTGACTGGCACAGGGTGATGCCCCTGGTGGCGGATGACGGCTCCGTGTTTTATCAGATTTCACCCGACCGGATGGCGGGTCTGGGCAGTACGGTGACGGTACCGGCCCGGGAAATTATTCATGACCGGTTTAACTGTTTTTTTCATCCGCTTGTGGGGCTGTCTCCCGTGTATGCGGCCGGGCTGGCAGCGATGAACGGACACTGGATCCAGCATAATTCGGCGTATTTTTTCCGCAACGGTGGCCGTCCCGGCGGAATTATTGAAGTGCCAGGCAGCATCACGACAGAAAACGCCCTTGAGCTGAAAGAGGCCTGGGAACGTGGCTACAGCGGAGAGAATGCCGGGCGCACGGCCGTGCTGAGTGACGGGGCGAAGTATAACCCCGTGTCGGTGTCTGCCGTGGATGCGCAGACCGTGGAGCAGCTGAAGATGACGGCAGAAATTATCTGTTCGGTCTTCCATGTGCCGGCTTACAAGGCCGGGATGGGCAGTCTGCCCTCGTCAGACAACATTGAGGCGCTGGAGCAGCAGTATTACTCGCAGTGTCTCCAGACACTCATTGAGTCTGCTGAACTGCTGCTGGATGAGGCTTTTGGTCTGGAGGGTACATATTCGACGGAGTTTGACATCAGTGCCCTGCTGCGTATGGACACTGAACGCCGTATCAGAACGCTGGGCGAGGGGGTGAAAAACACCCTTCTCACGCCGAACGAGGCCCGCAGACGGGAAAATCTGCCGCCGCTGCCCGGGGGGGATGCGCTGTACCTGCAGCAGCAGAACTACAGTCTGGAGGCCCTTGCACGGCGTGATGCATCCGCAGATCCGTTTGCTTCCGGTAAGCAGACCAGCAGGCAGGAAGAGACGGCGTCTGACGTCGGGAGTAAGGCCATCAGTGAAACAGAGCGCGATGCCGTGAAGGCGATGTTCAGGGGGATAATGAGAAAATGACGGAAAGGGAGTTATCCATTATCCGTGCGCTGGGTGAGGAGTTCCGGGCTGTGCTGGCGGACTTACAGCGCACATTTGAGGAGAAGATGGCCGCGCAGTCGCAGGCATTTGAAGAGAAGCTGGCGTCCCTGTCTGCGGTGCAGCAGAAAAGCGTGACGGCTGATGATATGCGTCCTGTGCTGCAGACGATGGTGGATGAGGCCGTGGGCACCATTCCGGTACCGCGCGACGGGCGTGATTACGATCCGGACGTGCTGCAGCAGGCGGTGCGGGAGGAGGTGCAGAAGGCAGTGTCAGAAATTCCGGTGCCTCAGGACGGTAAAAGTGTCACTGCGGATGATGTACGTCCGATGCTCGAGCAAATGGTGAAGAATGCAATGAGCCGGATACCGGTACCGCGCGACGGCCGCGATTACGATCCGGATGTACTGCAGAAGGCGGTGAATGACGCAGTCGCTAAAATTCCGGTACCTGCAGACGGTAAAAGTATCACGCCTGACGATGTACAGCCCATGCTGTCGCAGATGGTGAATGACGCAGTGAGTCAGATCCCGGCACCGCGCGACGGCAGGAGTGTGACGGTTGACGATGTGCGTCCGGTGCTGCTGGCGATGGTGGATGAGGCCGTGAGCCGGTTACCTGTTCCGCAGGACGGGCGTGATGCTGCGGCCCTGGAAATACTGCCCGGTATTGATGAACAGAAACATTATCCGCGGGGGACTTATGCAACCCATCACGGCGGCCTGTGGCGTGCGTACGAAAAAACCTGCGGCATGCGCGGCTGGGAATGTCTTGTTGACGGCGTTGCCGGCGTGGACATTCAGCAGGACGGTGCGCGATGTTTCACCGTCACGCTGACGCGGTCCGGTGGCGAAAGGAACGTGAAGTCTTTCGCACTTCCGGTCATGCTTTACCGGGGCGTGTTTGCAGAGGGTGCAGAATACCAGCCGGGCGACATCGTCACCTGGGGGGGCTCACTGTGGCACTGCAATGCGCTGACGACGGACAGGCCCGGTGAAACCGGGACAACCGGCTGGACGCTGGCGGTGAAAAAAGGGCGGGATCTGAGGGGCTGATGATGACAGAACTGGTCACGCCGGAAGCGGCGAAAATGCATCTGCGCATTGATGACAGTGAGGGGGAGGCGGATCTGCTGCTGAAAATTCAGGGGAGCAGCGCAGTCCTGCTTTCCTGGCTGCAGGAGGGCAGGCGTCTGGTGGTGAACGATGATGGTGAACTGATCGAGGGTGAGGCGCTGAGCCGGGTACAGACGGCCCTGCTGTTCCTGCTGGGATATCTGGACAGGAACCGGGGCGGGGAGGAAGAGGAGAAGCTGATGCGCGGGGAACTGCCCCTGTCGGTCACGATGCTGATCCATGATCTCCGTAAGCCTGTCATTGTGTGACAGCGTCAGAAAGTCCCCTCATTTTTACTTTTCGGGGGCGTGTATGGCATGTGCGGGCTGCGTCAGGCAGCGGGAATGGGTGAAACAGTGGACGAGGATAGCGTATGAACGGGCAACAGGAAAACGAACTCATCAGTGTACTGAGGGCGCTGGCAGCCGCCCAGATAAAACAGGCGGAGGCCATCAACAGGCTGGCGGAGGCGGATGAGACCCTGTACTCACTCATCGCCCGCACGCTGGCGGACGAGACGGAGGAAGAGCCGGAGACGTATCTTGACGGAACGCCACGGAGGTGAACATGGAGTTTTCATCACTGCGCCACCGTATTACGCTGCAGCGACGGACGGGTGTCCAGTCACCGGTGACCGGTGCCATGGAATACCACTGGTCGGATGTGGCGACGCTGTGGGCACAGGTGGTTCCGGTCTCCGTCAGGGAATTCATTGCCGCCCAGGCGGTGAACAATGAAATTACCGTCAGGATGGTGATCCGCTGGCGGGCGGATATCAGTGACAGGGATCGGGTGTTGTTTCGCGGGAAGCTGTACAGCATTGAAGGTATTCTTCCCGATCCGGTCAGCGGCAGGGAATACCTGACGCTGGCCTGCAGTGAGGGAGTGAAGGATGGCTGATGGCATTACGATGAAAATGGAGGGACTGGATGCCCTTGCAGGAAAACTGTCCGCGCTGTCAGGTGTAGCGGAGAGTAAGGCCGGGCGCTTTGCCCTGCGGAAGGCGGCGAATGTGATTCGTGACCGTGCAAGGGCAAATGCGGCCCGAGTGGATGATCCACAGACGCCGGAGGCCATACACCAGAATATCGTGGCCCGGTTCAGCAACAAAAGATACCGGCAGACCGGGGAGCTGGCTTTTCGGATCGGCGTGCTGGGTGGCGCCCGCCGGACGCTGAGTGCGGCAGCTGCGCGGAAGGCCGGACAACGGCAGAAACGTCAGGGAACCGCCACGCTGGCGTCGCAGGGAGAGCTTCCCGGCTCAGGAAAAGGTAACCCGGGCGGGGATACCTGGTACTGGCGTTTTCTGGAGTTCGGCACGGAGCATGCTGAAGCCAGATCGTTCATGCGGCCTGCCATGAATGGTGCGGATGCAGAAGTCGTCAGCACGTTTGTGAATGAATTTGAGAAAGCGGTTGACCGGGCCATCAGGAGGATGTCGCGATGATGATTAATCCGCTGTTCAGCGTCTGTGCCTCCTGTCCGGAGGTGACCGCACTGATTGGCAGTGATCCGGTCAGGCTGTATGCCTTTGGCAGCCAGGACGATGAGGTGATTTATCCGTACGTGACCTGGCAGAACACCGGCGGTGAGCCGGCGCTTTACCTGGGGAGCCGTCCTGATATTGACCGCTGGGCGGTGCAGATTGACGTCTGGGCCTCCACAGCGGATGAGGCGCTTGCCGTCGCGACGGCACTGCGTGATGCGATTGAAACGCAGGCCTGCATCACCCGCTGGGGCGGCCAGAGCAGGGATCCGGAAACGCGCAGTTACCGGTTCTCTTTTGATGCGGACTGGCTGGTCAGCCGTTAATGTCCGTGATGTTCGTACAGTCAGCCCGCCATTGTGCGGGTTTCTTTTTTTCAGGAGAAAATGAACCATGTCAGTTGTCACCCAGGGCACGCAGTTCTATGTGCTCAATAACGGCAAAGTCAGTGAAATTGAATGTATCACGTCGTTTTCCCCGGGCAGTAACCCGGCCGACCAGATAGAGGATACCTGTCTGAGTGAGACCAGCACGCGGACCTATAAAAAGGGGCTGCGCACGCCGGGTGAGGCCACGGTGGGGCTCAATGCCGATCCGGCCAATGCCAGCCATATCATGCTCAGTAATCTTGCTGAGTCCAGTGACCAGACGGTGCTGACCTTTGCCGTGGGCTGGTCCGACGGTACGGAGGCCCCCACAGCCTCCACGGAGGCCGATGCCGTAAATGGTATGGCCCTGCCGGACACCCGGACCTGGTATGTGTTCCAGGGCTACGTGTCGGATTTTCCGTTTGACTTTCAGGCTAACAGCGTGGTGCAGACATCAGCCACCATTCAGCGTTCCGGTCAGGGGGTGTGGGTGCCGAAACAGCAGACGGTTACTCCCGGTCCGGCAGCCGCCGTGACGACCTGATGCGTGTTCAGGACAACGTGTCCGATTTTCAGAGAGGAAAAAACCATGCAGTTAACCAGAGAAAACCTTCAGAACCCCTGCCTGTTTGCCGGGCGTCCGGTCCGCAGGACCATCACATGGAAACAGGGGGGCAGGGAACTGACCGCCACCACCTGGATCCGTCCGCGGAGTTATCAGGATATTGTTCTGGAAACAGAGGCGGGAAAGGAGAACACGATAGCCGTGCGTATTGCCCGTTCGGTCTGTGATGAGCAGGGTGAACCGGTGTTCACGGTGGCTGACATCACCGGAGAGGCCTGTCCGGAGCGGGGGCCCCTGGATGCAGGACTGACCGTCGCCCTGCTGCAGGCAATAAGTGATGTTTATCTGGGAAAGACGGACTGAGTCCGGAGGACGAGTTCTGGTGTGAGCTGGTGCTGAACGGCATTGGTGGCCGTACCATTGCGGAGGCGTAGGCACGCCTGAGTTTTCCGGAATACCGTCTCTGGCTGCGGTACCGGCAGAAATACGGCAGTCTGAACCCGATGCTCAGGGCGGAATGGTGTGCCGGACTGCTGGCCAGCGTGACGGCCAATATGTGGCGAAGCTCACAGATTCCGCCGTTCCGTCTGACGGATTTCACGCCACATATTGATGAACCTCCCGTTTCGCTGGAAGAGGCCATGGAATGGTGGGATTAGAAATGGACAGGATGATAAAGATCAGTTAAGCATGCAAATGCTGAACTAAAAATAATCGTTTTTATGTAATGCATGGAGTAATGACACACTATGACAGCAAATAAAACATATCTCGCGATCCTGGCGTTCTGTTTATTTGCCTCAGCGCAGTCTTTCGCTGCTGCTGGCGACAGCACCCTGTCGGCGGCTTATGCCGGGATTTATACAGGGAAATATCTGCAGGATATCGGGCGAAGTGACCGGCTTGCGGAAGGCGTTAACGTCAAATACCGTTATGAAGCAGATGATGCCTGGGGGGTTATCGGCGCGTTGACGTATGCCAGAGGAACTCCGGCTTTTTCGGTGACGGGGATTACTGATCTCGGTGTGGCAGAAGGGGATGAGAAGACCAGACTGGAATACCTGAGTATTCAGGCCGGCCCTGCGTACCGGTTTAATGAATTTTTCAGTGCATATGCAATGACCGGGGTAGCCACCACAAAATATGACGGCAGTGCGCATTTGTATGGAGTTGATGCTTCGGGGAAAAGTTTTTCCTGGTACGGAAAGGATTCGGAGAGAAAAACGAACCTGGCCTACAGTGTGGGACTGCAGTTTAATCCGCTGAAAGAACTGGCGGTGGATGTGTCATTTGAAGGTTCGGGTTTTGACAGCTGGAAAACATCGGGAATTAATGCCGGTCTTGGCTGGAGCTTCTGACGGCACTCGTCGATATCGTAACAGGACGTGTACAGGGTCACCTCAGGGTGGCCTTTCTTTTTTTGTCACACCGCCGGCGGGCGTTTTTTTTCGGGAGGCACCGATGGCAGGAAAATCCCTCGGAACGCTGACGCTGGATCTGATTGCCAGGACCGCCGGTTTTGCGTCAGGGATGAGCCAGGCAGAACGGAGTTCCGCGAAATGGCGTAAGAAAATTGTGGCGGATGTGGATGCGGTGGCCACCGCCTTTGCGGCTGCTTCTTCCGCAGCGGTGGCCACGGCCGCAGGCGTGGGAGCGTATGGTTTTAATCTGCTGAAGAGCTCGTCGTCACAGATTGCGGAAGCAAAACGGCTTTCGGATGCACTGGGCATGTCCACACAGGCACTGCTGTCCTGGCAGTATGCAGCCGGAAAGGCGGGGGTGTCCGGAGAGCAGATCGCCGACATTTTTAAGGATCTCGGTGACAAAATTGGTGATGCGGCGCTGAACAAATCCGGGGAAGCGGTGGATGCCCTGGATGCGCTGGGGCTGTCGGCGGAAAAACTGAAGTGGGTCTCACCGGATGAGCAGCTGCTGGCCATCAGCGATGCGCTGAAAAAAATCGGTACCACGTCAGAGAAAACGACGATCCTTGAGAGTCTGGGTAACGACCTGTCCAGAATGCTGCCACTGCTGGAGCAGGGCGGTGAAAAACTCCGTCAGTACATGGCGGCAGCGCAGACGTTCGGTGTGGCCCCTGATGATGCGGATATTGAGAAGCTGGTCAGGACGAACGCCCTGTTTGAGGACATGGCGTCTCAGGTGGATGGTGTGAAAATCGCGCTGGCCACCGGGCTGGCGGATGTCGACCTGTCCGGCGTGCAGAATGCCATCACGGAGATCGGTGAGACGCTCAGGGACCCGCAGGTTCTGCAGGGGCTGACAAATCTGGTGCAGGGGGCGGCAGATCTGGCCGGGTGGCTGATAAAGGTGGCGGCTGCGGCCGGTAATATTGCGGCCCTGACCCGGCAGGGGATAGCACAGAATGCCGGTGGTGCCCTGAAAACGGAGGCCAGTGCGGCGGATATCCGGGCCCGTATAGCGGAGCTTGAGAAACAGCAGCAGGAAAACGTTTATCCGGTAAAACGGTGGATGAATGTTGCCGGACGGATGCTGCAGCGAAAGGACGGCAGTCCGGAGGATGAGCTGGCGCTGCTGAAAGGGCGTCTCCCCCTGGCAGAGAAGCTGGACAGGGAGGTCAGGCCGGCCATTGACCTTGCTCTTCCCGCAACAGAGAAGACCGTGAATACCGGGACGATCAGGCAGGACTATCGTCTGGCACCGGGGCAGAGTAACGGCAAAACCTCTGCCTCTCAGGCGGACAGGGATGCGAAGAAGGTCCTGAACAGCTTCAGGCAGATGGAGGACTCGTATCAGCGGCAGATTGCGCTGGCTGACACCACAGGGGAACGGACAAAGGCGCTCACGGAGCTGGAGAAACTTCAGTACGAGATGGCCTCAGGAAAGCTCACGAATCTGAATGAGGCGCAGAAAACCCGGCTGACGCAGCTGGCGACAGAGCTGGACCAGCTGAATGCACAGAAAAAGGCCATGGAGGAGCAGAAGCAGCTTCAGGCCTTCACGGCCGGCCAGCAGGCGCAGACCCGTAACGCACAGGACATGCTGGACACGGAATTTGTCGGGGCAGGTGAGGGGGAGCAGCTACGGTCGCGGATACGTGAGCTGCTGGACATTCAGCGTTCGTATTATGACCAGCTGGAGACGCTTCGGCAGCGTCAGGAAAGCGGGGATATCACCCGGACGCTGTATGAAGGGGAGACGGCGGTCCTGAAGCAGGAGTTCGAAAAACGGCTCCGGATGCAGCAGGACTATTACCGCAGACTGGATGCGCTGAATGATGACTGGCTGAGCGGGGCCGGTGATGCGCTGAAGGATTACGTGACGGAGGCGGACAACAATGCCGCGATGGCGAAGAGCGCGGTGACCAGTGTGCTGGGCACCACGGAAAACAGCGTGTCGGCGATGCTGGATGACATCATCAGGGGAACCAAAAGTGCCGGTGATGCCGTGAAAGATGTGGTGGAGGACCTGGGCAATGCCATCATCACCGAACTGGAGAACATCGCGGCGAAGAAAATCGTGGCCGGCCTTTTCGGCGGGCTGGCGGGAGAGAGCAACATCGCCGGAAGCGGCGATCTGCTTTCGCTGCTGACGGGTGCAGGCAGTAACGGTGACAGCAGCGCGGGCAGTGCGGTGGCAGGGGCGACGTCTTCCCTGACGGACAGTGACATGCTGTCCGGGCTGAAGGCGGTACTGAACACCTCCCTGACGGATGAACTGGGCTCGCTGCTGTCGTCGCTGGGCAGCTCGCTGTCGGGGATGCTGTCCGGTCTGTCCGGGAGCGGAGGCGGTTTTCTGTCCCTGCTGGGGATGGCGCATGACGGTATCGACAGTGTGCCGGCCACGGGGACCTGGCTGCTGGAAAAAGGAGAACGGGTTATTTCCGGCAGAACATCGAAAAAACTGGATGCGACCCTGAGCGCCGTCCATTCGGCGGCGGGGAACCGTTCAGGTGGACAGAATTTTTCATATTCTCCGGTCATTAATGTGAACGGCGATCCGGATGCGCGGACGCTGAAAATGCTGGAGCAGGCGGTGCAGCAGGGGGCGAAACGGGGATATCAGATGGTGGCTGAGAGTCTGAGCACCGGCAGTGGTGCCGTGCATTCTGCGGTGAACACCCGTTACGCCAGACGCAGGAGCGGATGAGGAGAATGATGGCGAATGACAATAACAACGTCGGTTAACTGGCCGGAGAGTCTTCCGCTGCCGCTGGCTGACGGATACACACAGACTCCGGTGAGTCCGGTCATGCGGACGGAGCTTGGCAGCGGACGGGCCATCATGCGCCGCCGTTTTGTCTCCACGCCGGTGATGATTTCCGTCAGCTGGCTGCTGAGTGAGGCGCAGGCCGGGACATTTGAGGATTTTTATTACAACACGCTGGCAGACGGGGTGCGGTGGTTCCGTATTGCCCTGCGTCTGCCGGGCAAGGCAGATGATGAAACGGTGGCAGCCCGTTTCACGGATATCTGGGATGCAGTCACCCTGACGGGTGGGGTGTGGTGGGAATATTCTGCCACTCTGGAAATACGGGAGCGGTATGTGGTGACCCGGGACAGGGGAGGCATGTCATGACATCGCAGGCACTCAGCAGACTGTATGCCAGCGGCGGTGAGGAGGTGCTGCTCCACACCCTTGAGATTGACACCGGCGGAACGTCGATATACCGCCGCCTGTGGCTGGTACAGTCCTTTGAGGATATCACGGCCATGGTGGACGGCGCTCAGAGAACATTCACCGCCTGCGCGATGGAGCTTTCGCTGCCGCCGTCAGACAGTGAGGGCACACAGTCCGTGCAGTTCACGGTGTGTAATATTGACGGTTCTGTACAGCGTTATATCCGGGAAGCGTCTGACTGGTACTCAGGGGATAACCGGGCCGGTACCTTCCCGTGCCTGCGGTACCGGGGATATCTTGCCTCTGACCTGACTGCACCGGCAGCGGGCCCCTTTGAGTTTTACATCAACACGGTGGCCTGTACCTCACGGAGCGCCACCATCACTGCCACGTATGCGGACATACTGAACACATCATGGCCGCGCGGGCGTTACAAATCCACAGACTATCCGGGACTGATTTACGCATCATGACAGACACGTCTTTTCTGCTGACCGCACGTTACACCCCGCGCGGGCGGCAGTTTCCCCGCGTTGACTGCTGGGGGTATGTGCTGGAGGTGCGCAGACAGCTGGGCTTCCCGCCGCTGCCTGAACTGGCTGGGGTGTTCCGGGATGAGGCAGACACTGCAGCACGCCGGGTGATGCCGCAGCTGACGACGTGTGAGGCTCAGGAGGGGGCGCTGGCGTTGTGTTTTGTGTCCGGTCTGCTGACGCATGTGGGGTGAACCGCCCCGGGAATCCTGGAGACTAAACTTCCTGAGAAAGAGGTAAACAGG
>OGJK01001241.1_pt1 | contig 24044 bp, 16 predicted proteins | sample 1571961 | NCBI WGS metagenome assembly OGJK01 (sample SAMEA2582120, study PRJEB24529) | metagenome | biome: Human gut stool | place: China | collected 2011 | reverse complement strand
CCTGCCAGATTCTTTATAGGGAACGACTTTTATTACATTGTCAATATAATATTTACTTTGCGCAGAAAATTTTTTGAGATCTGCGGAAGAGGAAGCATTATACAGTACGATAGAAATAATATCTATTAAATCGTTTCTATAAATTGTTTTTTGGCGATTATCATCTCCATTTTTACCATTTCGCTCAATTTGAGAATACCAGTAATCATTATGTTTAATCATATTTGATATTTTTTTCTTGGTAATCTTTTTTGAGGTTCTTAATTTGCTAAGGTAATCTATTAAAGTGATTTCTTGCTCATCAATAAAGAGAAGCTGATTCTTATTATAGCGAGTTGTAAATGGCAAATCTGACATTGTATTCATCTCCTTGTATGAAAATTATACCATTGAATATATACAATTTTATCACACAATATACAAAATTACAAATAAGATTGTATATTGCCGATAAAAAATGCGTACTTTTAAAGAAAAATGCGTACTTTGTCTTTATATACAATTTATATATATACAAATAATAACAACTATACAAAATAATATCGAAAAATTGTATAAAATCCATTGACACGCAATAAACATGGTGATATGATTATTTCATCGAAAGATACAGAGACATACAGACATGAGTGAGATAAGTGTCACATATGAAGAGAGGAGAACAGATAATATAGTTGGAAACAAAAAAAGAAGACCGACACTCGCCAAAGCATCGATCTTCTGAATGATACGCCAATATCATTCCATATGTAAGTACAGACTCGCAAATGAATCCATACTGTTCCTTGAACACGAATAAGTATAGCATCAAATTCTAATTGTGGCAAGTCTGTCACACATTTTCCAAAACAAAAATCAACTGAATATTGCAAGAATAGAACCTGTTGAGGAGTTTCTGTAGCATTATCACATCCTGCAACCTTCTATTTTTGTACCTCAAAATGAACCTTGACAATAGAATATGGAGGAAAAGTCAACTATGCACAAGAAGGACTGGACAAAACGGGAATGTAATGGATGTAAGCAATATAATGCCGAATGTAGAAGTGGAATATGCTTCTGGCAGCAGAGTACAAGAAAGATTACTATTGTAAAAAAAGATACGGGATAACATCCCATTTATTTTTATACTTTGGAGAACAGGTAAGACATATATAAGACTTGTTTTATAGAAAGTAGGAATACAGAAGGAGAAGATGATAAATGGAACTAAACAGAGTAGACTATGCGCTGTTAAAAGTTCTGCTGAAGAACGACAGCGTGAGCTTTTTCAAGGGAATGACCATATATGAAATATTGGATGTCCTTGGAGGCTCAAGAGTAACTACATATAAAAAGCTGAATCGTCTTGTGAAGTTGGGATATGTAGAAAAAGGCTGCAAAGATATCAATGCAGATACATATCTCCTTACAGCAAAAGGAATCGGCTTAATAAAAGAATCAGAACATGGAGGAAAAGAAAATGTTAAAGAATGATGTAGCAGTCGTTGGCGCAGGACTTGGTGGTGCAACAGTGGCTTATGGATTGCAACAGAAGAATTACCGAGCATATCTTATTAACGGATCAGAGCAAGATAACCGAACGATTCCAGATGCGAAAAATGTTCTTATATTAGAAGGATATGACGGACTTGCAGGAGATAGAAGTCTTGCATTAGAAGCATTGCAGAGGAACAAACAGATTTTGAAAACCATTTCAGAGATTGAGCAGAAGATTGTCTTATGCGTTGCGTCAGGCGGCGGTTCTACTGGTTCTGGTAATCTTCCATATATTTGCGACATTCTTGCAGCTAATTCAGAGAGAATTGTTGTTCCAATTGTGTTGATGCCAAGGAAAGACGAACCGATTCAAAAAAGGTTGAATGCCTACAATCTTGCAAAAGAGTTAATGGATACTGATGGAATTGGAGCAATTATCTTCGTGAACAATGAATCTTATGATGATCTGAAAAGAATCAATGCAGTACTTGTAAATATGCTCGATGCATTTTTCAGTGATTCGTCAGCATCAAGCGGTTCAAACTTTGATGATTCGGAGAAGATGAAAATGCTGAAAGAGCCGGGAGCTTTTGTCATCGCAATGCTTTCAGATAAACGTGCAGAAGAAAATAAGACCACTACTCAGGATATGATAAATGCACTGACAGCAAAAAATATTTTTCTTCCTGTCAATAATGATGGAATTGTCGGAAATATTGGAATTATCAATCAAAAGAACAATAAGTTGGACGAGCATGAACTGATTAAAGCAATTGGAACACCGGAAAATATATTTGTTGGATACAACGGTAATGTCAATATTGCTTGTGCTTCTGGATTGAGTTATCCAGTTGAATATATTAAAAAGCTTGGTCAATCAGCAGTCGAAGAACAGAAAGAGCGCATAGAGAAAAGAAAAACAATATCTGTCTTGGACGATTTGAATACAGAGGAAATTGTTATTCCTGAAGTAAAAAAGAAAACAACTAAAGGTAAGCGAAACAGAATTTCACTCGATTTTCTGAACAGCTTATAACATCTACGCTATAGATAGAAACAGTAATGAACAGATAGGAGAATGTAAAGATATGGAAATTAAAATGTATGGACATTATTACAAGATGTTTAAAGGAACAGGTAGTGTTCCAACGAAAGTTACAGTAGTTGGAATAGAAGGAGATACAGTCACTTTTGTTAGAGGACATATTACAAAAGGAGATTTTGAGGAAAGAAGTGAAGATTTAGATGAAGCAATCAAACTTTTTTGTCTTACAAAAATGAAATGTAATAAAGAGAAAATTCTGACTAGTCTGACACCAAAGCAGAAAAGACTTCTTGAGAAAGAGGACGCAGAGATAGAGAGAATGATAATGCAGGGAAATTACGCATTAGAGAAATTTAAGAATGGAGGAAACGAAACAATGAGAGGTAAAGTAAAATGGTTTAATGCACAGAAGGGTTATGGATTCATTGTAGGGAATGATGGAGCAGAGTATTTCGTTCACTACTCCAATATTAAAGTCAGTGGATTCCGACACTTAGATGCAGGAGATCACGTAGAGTTTGATGTGGAAACAAATGTCAAAGGCATTCAGGCAATCAATGTAGTTCCAGTGCTTACTATGAGCATGATTAAAGAAAGAGCTGCAAGACACAATATGCACCTTGAAGAAGCTGTCGGATGCGGTGCAATAGGATGGATGGTCGTGGATCAGAACAATGTCATTCAGACGGATGAACACGGAATGTCCCTTGAAGAACTGGATGAATATTTCAAAAACTGATGGAGGTGAAATCATGCAAGTACAAGCGGTACATAGAAATATCATTTTTGCAACAGGACGTGTTTCTGTAGATAAAGACACACCAAATCAAATGTCAGCACCATTTTCACAAATCCAATACTGTGAACCAGACGAGATGTGCAAGGCAGGAAGTTTGTTCTTTCCATTTATCAGAAATGGATATCAGCTTGGATATACAAAAATTCCGCTAGAACATATGAACATTAGGAAAAGAAACGTTCCTACAGGTCGGATTGTAGAAATAGAAATGCTTGATACCGGGAAAACCGTAGAAGTGCAGTTCTTAGAAAAATCATTTTAGAGTGAGAGAATAGATATATATATAGGACTGGTTACATATCCAATGCCAGTCCTGGCAAATAAAAATTATTTAAAATTTGAGCGTTTACAGAGTCTATAAAGGGGACGAGATTAAGTCCTCCTTGCAGAAAAATAGGAAAGAAAAATCTTGAATATGCACTAAAAACTGGAAGACCATTTCATATAGGAAATTTGCATATCACAGATGGAGTCCGAGCATTAGAAGATTCAGCGGAATTAGATGATATCTTCAGTAGATATATTAAATGTGATTGGGGAGAAGGATGGAGTGATGCAGCAATTAATGATAAAGCAATAGAGACAGGATATGGTGATGTAATGGGAATTTATCGGTTGAACGGACATGTTATATGGATAAAAACAGATTTGAATGAATGTACCAGAACAACAATTCTGTTACCAGAAGAATAGTAAGGTCAAAACAAAAATAGTTTCTACAGGTGGTTTATCAAATTTTTAGATTTAAAAAATGAAAAAATCGAAAAAAACGTGTAAAATAACATATAAGAAGATCTTTTGAAATATCAAATCGAATAAATAAATCTTATTCAAATCAACGGTATACCATAAGTTACAAGTAAATATAGGAAATTAAAAAGATGTGAAGTAGATTCATATCTTTAATGAAATACAATTTTGGAGGAATAGCATATGTATACAGGAAGAAAGACACCAATGTACATAGTTAGATCACTAGCTATGACCAATTGGCTTTGCAACAATGGATTTCAGATTCTAAAGGTTGAAGATTCAGAAAGGGATGACAAATTGAAGGTATTTTTATTTGAAGATACACCGGCACTTCATGGGATGATGAAGTATCGGAAGAGGAAGAGAGTGTGATTGTATGGCAAATGGCGTAAACAGTATGGTCAACATCACATGGGATGACTTTAAAACATATTTACCGAATTATAAGTTTGACGAAAAACAGATGGAATTTTTCAAGAATACATTAGAGAGTATCTTACATGACAGGAATACAAACAAGGTAACTTGCTTCGGTGCAAGATGCGGCATCGGAAAATCAACAATGATACACACGTTGATGCATAGCTGCATTGCAAATTTTAGATATGAAGGAAGAGATATCCCTCAAGGATTGATTGTAATAACTGACTCCATCAAAAGATTAGAGGAGCTGTCCAGTAGCAATAAAGATTTAGCAAAAAAATATTGGGGTGAGTATTTTAGAGATCTTGGAATTGAGTATCATTATGAAGATTTTGAAAGAAATACCATTGTTCTGAAATCAGACGAACCATTTAAAAAGCAGATGATAAGTCAGCGTTACAAACCAATCGTGCTATTGTCCACTCAAAGATACTTCATGTTGAGTAAAAATACAAGAGAACAATTGTTTACATTCACATATAATGGAAAAACATTGAAGAGAGACATCATAATTTTCGATGAATGCCCGCAGTTTTCGGAAACAGTCACAATAGATAGCGATAATCTTACACGAATTGAATCGGCACTGTATAAAGGTCTGTCTAATGAAGTTAAAGATAAGGAATTTGTTATCCGGGAATACAAAACTTTCAAGGATCGACTGCTGAATCAGATGGATGAAAAAGAAAAATTAAATAAAGATTCTAATGTGACTGTTTATTGGAAAGATAAAAGATATGCAACTATGACACCGAATGATAACTTATTTTTTGATGTGATCTATGACAATATTGAATCTCTCTCAAAACAGTATAAGCAATTCTTAAAAGATATCTTGTGTCTACAAAAGATAGCTAAAGAAGGAGCAATATTTCACTGTGTAAAGAAAAAGTCAGGCGAAAATTACGAAAGATCATTTATGCTTTTAATTGATAACAGAGAGTATTTCTATTTAGGTGAAGATAAGAAGTTTTTCGTGTTTGATGCTACAGCTGATGTTGACCCTCGTTATGATCTTGATTATGTGGAGATCATATCAGGAAAAGAGTACAACAAACCACTTGATATGCAGATTACAAATGTAAAAGTATCTACCAGTAAAAATGTTCTATGTAAAGGTAATAAAAAATCAAAAACAACGACAACAGCAATTTCAAATTATTTGAAAGAAAAGAAGAGAAGTGGCTTTGGAGACCATAAAGAAATTCTATTAGTCGTGTATAGCAGCCTGGTTAGAAGATTCCAAAAGGATTTCAAACACATAGGATACTTTGGTAATTTGAAAGGTTTTAATGATTATAAGGAACTATACCGCATGGCTCATATTGGAATGAACAGATTTCCTAATTTGGTTTATTTCTTTATATATTGTGGTTGTCATATGGAATTGTATAAGAAGTTATCTGAAATGTCTGAAGAAGAGTCATTGAAGTTTTTTGATGAATTGACTAAAAATCACAACAAGGAATATGAAAGTGTTGTTACCGGAATAATGCTGCGATGTATGTTAGCAGATTTTGAACAGAATATATTTAGGCTTGCAATAAGAAATTATAGTAATACAGAACACGTTCATATTTGGACTTTCTATAATGTAGAAGATAATCTTTACAAAAGTCTTTCGCAAATGATTGAAAATAGATATCGTCCATATGGTGTGACATTTGAATATGAAGATAAGCCTGAAGAATTAAAAATCGAAGAGATTAAAAGCAGGAAACCTCCGAATGGAAAGAAAATGACAAATGCACAGAAGATTATTGAATGGAGAGATCAATTACCTTTAGGTACTTCTTATAAAATACAAACGCTTTTAGAGAACACAGGATTGACAGATAAGCAATTTCAAAAAGCAAAAAGTAGTAATAAAACATTAGCTCAAATTCTTGCTTCTGATAAGACTGAGAAAAAGGGGTATTACATAGTAAGGTGATTGTAATTGATTATCTTATTGTAATAATATTTCCCCCCTATTTCCTAATACATTATATTAGAGAATAGGGGAGAAAAATAAGAATACATGCAAATAAAAATATGCAAAATAAAATGCATTAATATATGTCAGGGGGTTCACCGAACAGCAATCCACAAAGTCTTACTACGCATCTGCTGCGTTTTCCTTTCGGGGAAAACTTGCATCTTGCTAGTGCGACTAATGTTGTGTCTTTGCAGTTCGTCCGTGTGCCACCCCCTGAACCCCCGGCACAAGTTGAATCTTAAACTTATGAAAAATAATTTAAAGGTGTGTGAATATATGAAAAACAGATTGCAGGAATTAAGATGGGAAAAAGATTGGTCACAAACACAACTTGCTATGAAAAGCAATGTGTCACATTCTACAATAAGTTTGATAGAGAATAATCCTCTTGAAAACCCACATGTTTATACAGCTATCAAACTTGCCCATGCTCTTGGTGTGTCTGTTGAAGATATATTCAAATTCTGAGATGGATGCAGAAATCAGTAAGGCACATGAGGAATATATCTAAGATCTGAAGAGATTGACTCCACAAAATTGCGAAATAAGGTCAAATCTTGGCAGATGAAATCGAAGTTTCATTAATTACAAAAAGTATCGTATGTGCTTGCTTAAATCAAATAAAATCGACCCTATTTCAGTTTTATAGAATTGCAGGTGAGTTCTTCTTGGCTTGGTTGGTTCTGAGAGGATTCTGCTGCCAGTTTTACTCAATAAGTATAGGGAGAAAGGAAGATGGATGGGCGAGAAAACGGAATAAAAGATAATAATTCTGTAAAATGTATAAAATTTGTATATAAAGGATTGAATGTTGATAGTTGAAAGAGTATGATTTGTACATAAATTTATCGGAGGTAAAATTCAATGGGAAAATTAATTGAAAAAAGTAGTTTATACCAAAATTTATCTGAGCAATATGATAACAATATCAAAATTAATAAGGATATTACTTATGAACTTTTTGACAAATGTATAGATATAGCAAAGCGGTCAACTAAACGAGAAATACGATTTGTTTTGTTTGAATTGAAAAATTTATATGAAGAAAATGAGACCGGAAATGAAACCGCAACGGCTATATTAAAACTAATTACGCATATGTTTGGAAACAATAGAAAAGCTTCATTTATGATAAGTGTATTAGAAACAGCTTTAGATGAAAAATAATTAAATCCAACCAACCATCAAACGATTAATACCGATGGTTGGTATTTTTTTACCTTTTTCAAAAATCAGTCGGAGAATAGTATAAGTATAAGAACAAAAGATTGGAGTGATTATTATAAAAATCAATTATAAAAAGAAATTGAATCCGTTGACTATTGAGTCTATGGAAGCCAGCATGGTACATATTCATGGTATAGCAGGAGACAACAAAGGAGTTCAATACAAAATGGGGAAAGAGTGGGTGAATTTCAAGAAAATCTTCACACGTGAAGCAGTATTGGATGATAGTTTGTTTTTGCGATTTATGAGAACAAGTATTACAAGAAATAGCAACGACTTTTCAAAAGATTTTATTGTGATGAAATTTTCATATGATGCGGAATATAGGTTTGAAAGTGGCGAAGAACAAAAAATGAGTAAAGAAGAGTTGCGAACATTTTATTATAAAAATGGAGTAACATTTCAATCAGCACATACGGGAAAACATGGTAAAACAGAACCTATTCATTACAAGATGTTATATAGAACGTCAGGAAAAGCAAAGAAAGGTGAGTGTATTTTTGTTCGGGACAATCTATTTCATAAAGCCATTAATTATTTGACGATGGGAATTTATGATCTTATGGAAGAAAAAGCAAAAGCTGATCCGGATACCGTATTTAAGTTAGTAGAGCTGTCTGCATATCTTAGCTTGACTACAGCGTGTGCAATTGGATATATTCATATTCCATTAAAAAACATTTTGGTTGTAGAAGATCAAAGCGCATACACAAAACCAATGGCAGCGGAGATTGTTAAAGTTGCAAATGTTCCATACGAGAATGATGAATTTGTTTTAGAGTTTGATGATCCACGCATGGAGACAATTCTTAACAATCATAAATGTACTTTAGACAAAGACAAGGCTGCTGAAAAAGGATGGTCATATATTAAGGAAAGAACGAAAGAGGAATTGAAGAAAAATGGTATCCGTATTAACGGTAAATATCCTGGACACCATGAGAGTATTCCCTATACTGTAAAAAAATGTGTTGTGGAAGAAGTAGAAGATGCAAAGATTGAAAATATTTTGTGGGATGGAATGGGACTTATTGATGAATCTATCTTTCCAAAGTATGCAAATGGATTTGTTTATTGTCGCTCTCATTTCTTTAAAAGCTGTTTGTTTCGAGGAAATGTACAGGAATATTTTAAAGATTATTGCAAGGAACATGAACTTGATTTTGAAACGTATGAAGTAACGGATATGTTTGGTAATAAAAAGAAAGTGTCGGATATTAAAGTTGTTATTACTGATAAATCATTGAAATGGTTGAAATTTATAGATATGATGGGTGGAACAAAACAAAAAGCATATCGTACATATCAAAAATTAATGAATGAATATGAGAACGTTTTTGCAGTAGTAAAGACCGCACATAAAAGTAAATGGGATAATTTGCAGTTGTCAACTTATCAGATGAATAATTCTTTACCATGTACAGATAAAAAGATATTGGGAGAAATTGTCGGACAAGCAATAGACTTTATCAATGGGTTGAAGGATGATGACAAGAATTACTTGAAGTATCTTGAGATGACAAAGAACCAATTTAATTTGAATGAATTTCTTGTGAATTTGGTGAATCGAAATCCAGAGTTTGTAAAAACGGAGTTTTTTAGAAAAAAGAAGAAAAAGGATGTTTACAAATTGGTGGATGATTTCAAGAAAGGTCGATTACCGCAACAAGGGGATAATCTTACAATTATGGGAAATCCGATTGCACTTCTAATGAAAGCGGTTGGAGAAAATCCATTGGAAGAAAATATTTTTAATGTAGAAGAGGATACAATTCAATGTTACACAGAAAGATTTATGGACGGAGAAAATTTAGCTGCATTTCGCAGTCCTCACAATTCTCCCAATAATATTCTGCATTTTCATAATATCAAGTCAGAAAAGATTTCAAAATATTTTCCCAACTTAGGAGAAAGCGTAATTATCATTAATTTGATTGGTACAGATGCACAGGCAAGGGGCAGCGGATTTGATGAAGATTCAGATTTTATGCTTGTGACTAATCAATCAGAAGTGGTAGAACTTGCAAGACAGGCATATGTTGAATATCCAACTATTATTAATGCAGTAGAAGAAATGAAGAGTAGTGATTATCATTTCCTGTTGGAAGATTATGCATTGATGGATAATAAAATTGCTGATGCACAGTCTTCAATAGGATTGTCTACAGATACAGCACAGTTAGCCTTATCATATTATTACAATGAAGGAATGTGCAGTAATGAATTAAAAGAATGCTTTATTATTTTGTCTGTGATCGGTCAAATATCGATTGATCTGGCAAAAAAGGAATTCGATTTAGATGAAAAAAATGAAATCCGTAGAATTAAAAATCTTCCCTGCATGAAAGGAAAAGATATACCTCAATTCTATGCAGATAATAAAAAGTCCCGGAACAATAAAGACTTTGGGAAAAAGGTTAAGACATTGAATTGTCCAATGGATATCATGGCTGAACTGATAGAAAAGAATATTATTGGTTATTCACCAAGGATTTACCATGAACCGATAAATAAATTTTTGAATAAAGCTTTATTGTGTAGAAAAGTAGATAATCGATATAAGAAGAAAAAAATAATTGATGAAGCAAAAAAATATAATGATGCAATTAAGGCGTTAGAGTGTTCAGCAAGAAAAGATACTTTATCTGATGATATGCTTTACCAGTTGAAATCACGGCAGATGAAAATATTTTTACAAAAAGTAAAGAATGAATTAAGTCAAGAAACAGTTATGCATCTAGTTATATATGCGTTTGGAGATGAAAATTCCGATGTTAGAACTACTATTTTAAATGGTCTGTTTCATACACATAAGGAATTGTTAATGAATTGCTTTGTGAAAAATAGCTAAAAATTTGACAAAAATTTGCACAAAATTACCAAAAACGCAGTAAAATTCAGTGGATTGAAAGTCCCGTTATGAAAGAGAAGAGTAGCTTACTTCAATTTCGTGACTGCATGAAAGAAGCGTAAGTCGAGTAGTGCGGTTAAATTATCAAGTCGAGGTATGGATGCCAATACGTATCTCGGCTTGAAATAGTAAAATGTTCTTAGCTGTGTATGTCAGCTATTTTCTACAAAGAAATATTTTTATATAAATTTTTATTTACGTGGGAGGTGAAAAAGTGACTCAGGAAGAATTACGAGAACTATACAATGAAAGAGTTCAGAGAGAAAAACAGTGTTATATTAGTAAACAGACGAACATTAACAGTGGATTACTTTCACAGTTCAAAACAGGAAAAATCGATCTCTATCCGCATCTTTTTAAGCGTTTAGAGGAATATCTTTTAAATAACTAAAATTCAAAAATCAATTAAATTCAACGGCATTTCAGCCAATATTTCACACAAAAAAGGAATAAAAACATATGAGCAAAACATTCAATTCGTTTAATGCTCTGAAAAAAGCAATTCAAAAAGAAGTTCAAGCTGCAATGAATGAAGTGGTTAATACTTCATTTGTCAATGCACATTCTAATGTAGATCAATTCTACAACTCACCAGAGGGAAGATATAAAAGAACAGGGCAATTAGCCGAAAGTCCAGCAATGTCATTAACTGGAAGTGGATATTCCTATCGTGGGGAAATCAGCCTTGACACAGGATTTCGTTATAATCTGTCTGGCAGAGACACACAGACAATCTATGGATATGCAGAAGAAGGTGGACTTCTTGGAAATGGTGGCTTTTGGGAGCAGACAGAGCAGGATGTAGAAAAAAATATTATTGAAGCATTTGGAAAAAGATTTAATTAATGAAAGGAAATAATTATGGATATTAAAACAAAAGAAAAATAATCACAGGATTGGAAAAGAATGCAAGAGTATACATTAAATTAGAAAGTGGGACATATGTTCAGGGATTAGTAGAGGATGTAGAGTTTTGTTGTAATTTGCAGGGGGACAGTTGGCACATAATCCATCTGAAACATGAAAATGATTTGTCTATGTATGATTCAAGAAATATTTCAGAAGTTCTAAAAGTGATTTCTTCAGATGATGACGATGTGTTGATCTGTAAAAATATGTTCGAAACAGATAACGTCCCATATGGATTAGATGATTCAGAGTTTTTGAATGCGGTCATCGAAAATTGGAGTGATTATGACGAGTTAAAGAAACTTGAAATTGCGGAGATAATCGCATGTTCTATGGATAGCTGTCTGCTAAAAGCGATTCTCGATACGCATAGCTATTTAATAAATCAATATAAAGAAGTTTACAGAGTTGCTGAAAAAGCAATTACAGAAAAAGAAACAGAAGACACAAAGGTTGGAACAATTGGAAATGCAATTAAAAATCTCCTTTTGATCGCATGTGCTGCAAGTGCGGCAAAGACTTTGGCAGAAGAAGATAAATAAAGAAAGGACTAGAAAATGTCACAAGATTTTAAGATAAATATAGATGCTGATCTAAATACCGCAGAAGCAGAACAAAAATTAAATGCTCTATTGAAAGAGAAGCATAAGCTTACAATAGATGTAGATGTGAGCGGTCAGAACACAGCTAAGAAACTAAAACAGAATATAGAAAACGGATTAAAAAATGTAAAAATTGATACGTCTGCTATGGGGAAATCTCTGGCAGACGCTTTTAATATTACGGACAAATCAACAATTAACAAGCTTCAGAAACAGCTCAATTCAATGATGACAAGTCTTGGAAAGTCATGGAACGGGCAGAAATTTAATCTTGGAGATGGATTTGAGACATCCATGACAAGTGTAGTAAATACATTAAAGAAAAATGCAAAGACGCTCCGTTCTTCTGGGGCGTTTGATGACTTTTATTCATATTTCAAAGATCAGAAAATTCTTGTTACCGATGCTCTTAAGAAAGAGCTTGGTGAATCAAATTACAAATCCCTTTTAAATCAAAATATTGGAAAACTCGTTACCGATACAAAGAAATCCACAGCGACCATCAATTCAATGTGGTCAGAACTCAATGGTAAATTCCCTAATTTATTCCCTGACAATATTACAAATCAAGCAGATCAGTTGAATCATGCCTTATCAGTTTGGAAACAGGCACAGGCTGATATAAAGAAGATTTCAGCAGAAAATATGAATGTTTTTGAAGCAGGAAATATTGATTCAAGAGCATGGGATTCTGTTATTAATATGGCTTCTAAGATGGAATCTGCGTTAAAGACAAGTATTTCTGAAGCAACAGAGATTGGAAAAACTACGATTGACTTAGATGTACAGATTAATACAGAGAACATTACTTCTCAGATTAGAGAAGCAATTAACTCAGCATCTCTTTCTTCAGGTGAAGCGTTAGATCTGAATCTGAAAATTAATGACGAGCAGTTAGTGTCAAATCTTAGAAGTGCAATCAGCAAAATTGCTATGGGTGATGAACCAGTAAAAGTAGACATTGATGTTGATAAAAATGGACTTCAGGAGAAGTTAAATGCAGCGTGTCATGATATGGAGATTCCGGTTGATTTCAAGATTGATTCTGAAGATATTGCGAGCAAGATTAAAGCTGCTGTAAATCAGATTACAGATATTGAACTGGATTTAAGCGTTAATACTGACTCTGTAAAAAAGGCTGTAGATGACAGTATTAATATTGATCCAGACATTGATAGTTCCGGAATTACTCAGTTACAGAATGCTTTGCAAGGAGTTAATAATGCAGGTCGGCAGACTCAGAATATCTTTAGTTCTATAGGTGGAAGCGTAAAAGAAGCATTTTCCAGTATGTATAATATCTCTAATTTGCTTCAGGATGGAATGTACAAAGTGGCTGAAGCAGGTCAGAAAGCGGTAGAGACAGTTAAGGAATTTAATGACATTAAGACCAATCTTGCAATGGCTACAAATGCGGATTCTACTTATATTGATAACTTGATGAATGACTACAACAGTCTTGCACAGGAACTTGGAAGTTTGACAAGTAGTGTAGCAGAATCAGCAGATAGTTTTCTCAGACAGGGACGTTCTATGGCAGACACAAACTCTTTGATTAAAGACTCTCTTGTATTATCAAAAGACGCTGAATTGAGTTCCACAGATGCATCTGAGATTCTAACAGCAACATTAAATGGATTCCAATTAGCAGCAGACCAAGCAAGTAGAATTAATGATATTCTAACAAGTATTGATTTGGAAAGTGCATCAGGAGCTGACAGTATTGGAACAGCATTGATGAAGGTAGCATCACAAGCTAACAATGCAGGGGTAAGCTTGGAAAAGACAAGTGCTATCATTGCTACAATTAAGGACGTAACACAGGATAGTGATGAAAGCATTGGTACAGCTATGAAGTCCATTTTGTCTCGAATGAATCAGATTAAAGCAGGAAAGTTTGTAGATGCAGAAACAGGAGAAAGCCTAAACGATACAGAAAAAGTATTGAAGAAAATTGGTGTATCCATGCGCGATAATACAGGAATGTTCAGAGAGAGCGAAGGTGTTCTTGATGATATCGCGAAGAAGTGGAAGACATTAGATAGTAATAGCCAGAAAGCCGTTGCGACTGCAACAGCAGGGACTTATCAATATAACAAATTCATTGCAGCGATGGACAACTGGGATAAAGTTGAGAAGTTGACAGATGTTGCTTATAACTCGGAGGGAACAGCTCAGAAGAAATTTGAAGATAATTACCTTAATTCCCTTGAAGCTAAGACAAATCAGTTAAAATCTTCTCTTGAGGGATTATCAACATCATTAATTTCGGATGATATGTATGCAGGATTCCTGGATGGTTCTAAAGCAATTGTAGATTTTGTGGACAAAACCAATCTTCTTAAAGGCGCACTTGCTGGACTTGGAACTTTCGGTGGGGCATTTGTTTTCAAAAATCTTACATCCATGATTCAAGGTACAGTGCGTGAATTCTCCAATCTTGGAAATGCAATGAATCTTGTTAAAAGCGGAACAATTGACACCAAAGGATTTAAAGAGCTTTTGAACTTGACGCAGGGATTGTCTGAATCTCAAATGCAGTTGGTTCTTTCTAGTACATCTTTGTCGGACGCACAGAGAGTTCAACTTCTCACAAACTCAGGCGTAGCTCAAGCTGAAGCAGAAGCAACAGTAGCAGCGATGGGATTATCTACTGCAAATGGAGCAGCCACAGCAAGTACAGTATCTTTTAGTTCTGCGTTAGAAGGATTGTTTGCAACGATGATGGCGAATCCAATTATCTTATTAACTGCGACAGTATCAGCCGGAGTAATGGTGTGGCAGTCCTACAAGCAGTCAGTAGAAGATGCGGTTAATAGTGCATCTTCAGCCGGACAGAAGTTTTCTGAAAATACATCATCATTGAATGAACAGATTTCAAAGGTCGAAGAATTAAGAGAGTCTATTGCTTCAGGTGTTCTTTCTGATGAAGAAGCATGCAATGCTAAATCTCAGTTATTAGATATTCAGAACCAATTAGCATCTACATACGGAGAGAGTGCAAGTTCCATTGATCTTGTAAACGGTAAAATGGAAGAACAGATTAATCTTATGCAACAGCTTCAGGTTGAAGATGCAAAGAAAACTCTGAACGAAAACAAGACAGGTTTTGACAAAATCAAATCTGAAATGACAAAGACACGTACATCTGGAATTGCTCAATTTAATGGTGGCTCAAAAGATGCAGAAGCGGTAGCAGAGATAGCAAAAAATTATGTTGACAAAGGTTTATCTCTTCAAAAAGATTCAACAGGAGCTTATACAATTACATTCAAAGGTGATGTTACGCAAGCAGAATCTACATTGAATTCCTTTATGAACGATGTACAGAATCGTATCGATACCGTTGGGGACAATAACGGAATTTTAGAAGGAGTTATTGATTCTACATCATCTGAACTATCTAAATTCAAAGGAATAATTGATGAATATGGAGATGATTACAATAACTTCCTCCAAGCGGATATTATATCAAAAGGACTGGATGCTGGAAGTCCTGCTGCCATTTTAGAAGACTATAAACAGGCGATTAACGATTATAACGAGGCTTTATCTAATGGTGATACATCTGCGATTGATCGTGCAAAGAATTCTTTTGATGTAATGTCATCAACTGTAGATGGTGTATTAGAGAAGTATTCCCAATATAAGTCGTTATTCGATGATGTTGGAAATTCACTTGATACAAATGCAATCAAAGTAAACGATTTCAAAAATTCCGTCAAAGATATGTTCCAAGGTGGAATTGACGAAGAGTATAAGAAGATTAAGGATTGGGGACTTGACAAGTACGAAGATCAAATCAAAAATGGTACTCTTCCAACAACATTCGGAAATGTTGACATGGACAACAGAAAAGTTATCAAATGGAATACTGATGAACTTGAGAGATTCAAGACACAATTACAAGATATTCAGTATTTTGATGCAGATGGTAATTTTATCGAGTCTTATTACGATCAATTAAGAGCAAGTGCAGACAATATTGATACTGTATTTGGAGATGTCATTAACAAAATAGAAGGATATGATGGTGTCACAGATATTGCATTCTCTCATATTGTAAACAATGATGATGGTACGTATCAATTCTTAGGTCAAAAATCTGCTCAAGAATATATTTATGGAATCCTTGACGCTGCGAAAGAAGATGGTGATTTATCTCTTTCTCATATCCTTGATTTGGACAAAAAAGGAATTGAAGATGCAGCACTGTTTAATGCAAATGGAGAACAGGTTGGACAAGCGTATATACATGGAATCATTTCTGGATTCAATGAAAATGCAACAGATATATCCATGCTTACTCACTTTGCAGGTAAAGAAGGTGCGCTTGGAATAATAAAAGATGATAACATCTTTAAAAATTTAACGGATGTTGATTTGAAAAGCATTGATATTACGAAAGGTAATTTGGATGAAGTTGGTTCATCGTTAAAAGATGTTGTAGACAAAGCAATTGAAATCGGTGTTGTTTCTGATGATTCTGCTGAATCAGTTGCAAAAGTGGTTGATATTCTTACCGATATGGGATTGACCGGCTCTGTATCAATTGACAATTTAACAAAGTCATTTACAGAAGCACAAGATTCTATCAGTAAGACAACTTCTAATATGGAATCTCTGAAATCAATTCTTTCGGAATCTGTTTCCGGTGCTGGAATGTCTGCGGATAGCGTTAAAGCATTTAAGGATATGTTTGGTGATGATGCTGATAAGGCATTGGAAAAGACAGCAAATGGATATCACTTAAATCAGAAAGCGTTAGCTCAATTACAGGAACAGCAAAAACAGAGTACAAAAACAGATTACTTGGGTTCATTAGCCGATCAACAAGAAGCACTTAGAAAAGTCGAAGAATCTATTTCAAAAGGATTGCTTGCAGGACAAGATGTCAGTGCATATGCAACACAGAGAGATAGCATTAAGCAAAACATAGAGACTCTTCAAGATTTAGCATATCAGTATGAAAATGCACTCTCCGCCTATAATCAATGGCAAGCTGCTATGTCTGGTGGCGAAGAAGGTGATATGTATGATTCTATCCAAGGAAATCTTGAATCTGCAAAGGAATTGTATGATAAAGGACTGACAGGCACAAATAAGTTCCGTGAATTTGTTGATTTGATGAGTAATCAAGACTTATCAACTGCTTCAAATGAAGAGATTGTTGCTGCGTATGAATCTGCAATGCCTAAGATTAAACGTTACTTTACTGAAGGTCAAGAAGGTGCTGTAAATTTCTTAAAGGATATTCAAGATATCAATTCTGAGTGGGCGCACATGAATGATGATGGTTCATGGAAAATTGATTTTGGAGTTGGCAACGACCAAGAAATTGCAGATAAACTTGGTATTGATGTTGAAGCAGTCCAGGCGGTAATGAGGAAACTCAAAGATTATGGCTTTGATATTAATTTAGATCAGCCAGTACAATCATTGGATGAATTAAAAACATCTGCTGAATCCGCAAAAGAATCTCTCGTTGATATGAATGAAACATCTTTCAATGGTATTAATCTTGATTCTTCTTCATTTAGTGAAGTTACGGATGAGATTGAAAAGGTTCAAAGTTACATTGAGACTATTCAAGAAGATTCTAAGATAGACCCTGATGTAAAGACAGAAAAACTTCAACATGCAAACGAGATACTTGAATACCTTGTTCAAAAACAGCAAGAACTTGGACAGTCAGATATTGAAATCACAGTTAATGCAGATGAATTAGAGTCTAAAATAAATGATGCCAAATCAGCATTGGGTGAATTTAAGAACGAAGGTGGAACTGTAGATATATCTCTCAATGGTGCGCAGGATGCGGTTGATAATTTACAGACACTTCTCTATCAGAAAGAAATGCTCACTAACACTTCTGCGGTCATGTCAATTGATATAAGTCAAGTTGATGGGAAAATCGGAGAAGCAATTGCCCTGTTGCAAGAGTATCAAACAGCTGTAAACAACTTAAATGCACAGAATGAGCTTGGCAAAGCTGGTGTGGACATAGATACAACTGAAGCACAGCAGAAAGTTCAAGACCTTGCAAGTAAGATTCAAGGATTGGATGGAAACACAAAAGCATCATTATCATTGGATACTTCTGAAGTACAATCTGCTCTTACGACATTGACAGAAACGAAAGTTAATGTTAAAGCAGGAGTAAATCTTGATACGGCTGCTCTTGGAACGATTCAATCTTCTATTTCAGCAATTACACCACAGATGTTAGTAAATGCAAAAGTAGATAAAACGCTTGTTGATGGCTACGATCCTGAAGATAAGGATGCAAAAGTTAAGTTTACTGCGGAGCATTCAGATGTGGATGCTTACAAACCATCAGATAAGAATGCAAAAGTCAACTATACCGTACATGTATCTGGACTTGAAAATCTTCCGGGAAATAAGGAAAGAAACCTTACATATAATGTCAAAACAAATGGTAGTGTATCCCCGGCAAATGGTACAGCGCATTCACTTGGAGCTGCACATGCAGTAGGAACTACGAATGTCTCGGTCAATAAGAATTGGGGATTGAAGCAAAATGAACCACATGCCTTAATTAATGAGTTAAAGCCGGAAATTATAGTCAGAGATGGAGAACCATTTATTGTAAATGGTGGCGATCCTGCATTTACGAGCTTAAAAAAGGATGACATTATATTCAATGGCGAGCAGTCTGAAGCTCTGCTGAAGAATGGATATGTCACTGGTTCTCATGGAAAGCTTGCATATGAAGGATCACATTCACTTGGTACAGCTTTTTCTAAAGGAACAGGAAAATTCAATGTTGGCAGCAGTGGATCAAAAGCTAATTCTTCCTCATCTAAAAAGAAATCTTCCAACACATCTAAATCTAATACATCTAAATCATCATCTTCCAGTAAATCCAATACATCATCTACTAAGGATGCAACAGAAGAAGTCATCGACTGGATTGAGATTCTACTGAAAGAAATGTCACGTGCCACAGAGATAGCTGTAGACAACATTGACAGAGCAATCGGACTGGCAAGTAAGCAGAAGAAAGCTTATGAAGCGATTTCAAAAGTGCAGGATGAATTAAATGCGAATCAAGAAGCAGCGCAAGCATATTTAGATAAAGCAAATTCTCTTGGATTGTCAGATGTTTATAAACGTAAAATCATGGAAGGGGAGCTTTCCGTAGAGACAATAACAGATGAGACTTTGAAGAAGCAAATCTCCGATTATAAAGAGTATTATGGCAATTATGAGGATGCTCTTGATAAGGTTCGTGATTTGGAAGATAAGATCTCAGAGCTTGCTGAGAAGCGTCTTGAAATAATTGAAAAAGAGTATGATGCGATTGTGAGTATCAATGATGCCATTAAAAGTGTATCAGATTCTAAGTTAGAATTGAATGATGCTCTTGGAGTAGCTATTGATAATTCTGATAATTTAAGCAATATCAGAAAAGCAATTAAGGCACAGGAAGATACGTACAATCAGTTGACAAAGAAGCTGAATGCATATCAGACAGAGATTAATTCGCAGTTAAGTTCTGGTCTGATGAAGAAAGGCTCTGAAGCATATTATGAAGCAATGAAGAATGTGCAGGAATTTTCAGCAAAGATTTATGGTGCTTCTAAGGAATTGATTGAATTGCAGGACAAGCTTTCTCAGATTCGTATTGATACAATTCAGAATGTCATTGATGGATTTGAGCGGAGAACATCTAAATGGAGCAAATATGTGGACTTAAAAGAAGCAAAAGATGAGAAAGTTCCAGAATCTGTCTATCAGGCAATGATTAATACCAATAATGCTCAGATTCAGCAAAATCAGAAACAACGTAATTTGCTTCTCAAAAAGCAGTCTGTCTATGACGAGAATTCAACTGCATATCAAGCATTGGCAAAACAGATAAATGCTTTGGATGAATCAACATTAGACTTGCAGAAAGACAACGAATCCCTTAAAGATTCCATCTACGAACTCCGCTTTGCAAATATAGATAAGGCAATCCAGAAGTATTCTGACCTTGAGGATGAATTGTCTAACTTCCGTGATTTGTTAAATGATGATGCATTCGTTAACAAGCAGGGCGGAATTACAGATGAAGGACTTGCTAATATTGCATTATTATCTCAAAGTATCGGAAATGCAAAGCAGAAAATAGCTGATTATACGACAGGACTTACAAAACTGTATCAGACTTATAAGAATGGTGTAATTTCTGCGGATGAATATAATGAAAAAGCACAGGAATACAGACAGGGTATTCAAGAAGCTACAAAGGATGTTAAATCATATCAGAATTCATTGACTGATTTGTACATGAAAGCAATGCAGACTGAGGTTGATTATCTTGGAAAAATAATCGATAAGAGAAAGAAAGCTTTACAAGCGAAGGCTGATTATTATTCCTATGACAAAAAGATAAAATCTCAGAGCAAAGATATCAACAGTATCAAAGCTCAAATTAAAGCACTTGAAGGCGTAAATAATTTAAGTGCGCAAAGTCAGCTAAAGAAATTAAAGGCTGAACTTGCAGAAAAAGAAGAAGAGCTTGCAGATACAAAGCGTGACCATGAATATGACATGCGTTCTCAAGGCTATGATGCAATGAGTGATGACTTAAAGAAACTTATTGAAGATACGACCTATGACTTAAATCATAGTGCAGATAAGAGACTTGAAGTTATCAATAGTATGCTTGATAAAGAAGTTGGATTGTATGTGCAAGCATTTAATAAAATCAATTCCATAATTTCTGGTACTGGATTTGTTGGAAGTACAGATTTTAACAATGCACAATCACAAATGTCCACACAGTCTGGCGCATCTACTACTAAGAACAATGCAACACAATCTCAAACAACTTCAAATAGTAAACCATCTTCTGCTGCTTCTGGCACAAATACAAGTGGTATTAAAGATAATTCTTATGAGAATAACAAGATTACGCAAGATATACTTAAAGAACAAGATACATCTCACAGAAAAATAGCAGAACTCAATGTTGGTTCAACATCAGTTTCTGTTCAAGAGGGAAGTTCTGCTTATGTAACAGCAAGTGTAAGACCTAATGATGCAGAGAACAAATCTCTTGAATGGAGTTCTAGTAATACAAACGTTGCAACCGTATCTGGTGGAACAATTAATGGTATTACTCCTGGCTCATGTACTATCACTGTGTCTACAACTGACGGAAGTGGATTATCAAAATCTATTAGCGTAACAGTTACTAAAAAGCCAGAACCACCTAAACCTGTAACAAATACAAGTGGTGGAGACGGAATCTTAAGAGTTGGAGATACTGTTACATTTAGTGGCAGGTATTATTATGACTCATGGGGAACACGTCCTGCCGGAAGTAAATATTCTGGTGTTCAAAATGGTGTAACGGTAGATAGTTATTCATCATCTGATTTTGGCGGAAATGCATAACGTACAGGCGATTACAAAGTTCACATTAAGTCTGCTGATGGAGTGTACGGAGATCTTGGCTGGGTAAAGCTTGACCAAATCAGTGGATATTCTACAGGTACTAAAGGTGTTGAAAGTGCTTTTGAAGTTGCAAAAGTAGATGAACAAGGTAAGGAATTAAGGGTTAAACGTGGTGGTGACATATATGAAATGTTCCAATATGGAGACGCAGTTGTACCAAAACAACTTACAGATAATTTGTTTACTCTTGCAGAACACAAAAATGATTTATTATCTTCTGTTGTTAGTAGAAATACCAATGTTGGTGATACAAAGGTTGAAGTAAACAACCCCATTACAATTGAAAGCGTAACAAAAGAAACATTACCAGAACTAAAAGAAATTCTTAAACAGTCTTGTGATTACACAAAGAAAGAGATTGCGAAAGAGTTTAAACGAGATGGTTATAGGATTAAGAGATAAATTCGAGAAGGGTATCGGTCACTATAAAATAGCAGAGCATTGGAGAAGTCTGATGCTCTGAATTAAAATAAGGAGAAATTACGTGGAACAACAGGAAAAATTAAAATTGTCGTGCGTCAAAGAAAAGAAAATGCTTATTGCTTATGAAATATCACATATAGATATGACAATTACAAGCAAGTCAGTAAAAGAATTATGGCTTGAATGGTATCCAGAGGATGCTACATATTTTGATATGTTACCTTACAAATGGGACAGTTGTTATAATTGGATCAGCAAATATATTAATAAGCATGATTCCAAGTTCATTCATGAAGCAATTAAAAAGCAGCGTATTCGACAGAAAAGAGAGTTAAATAAAAAACTAAAATATACGAATACGAATGCATATATCATCTTAATCAAATCTAATGTTAAAAGAAATCAATTAGCAAAATATCTATATGTTAATGGAACTGAAAAAAGAACAGGTGACTTCGGCTCTATGGTTGCATATATCAAAGGTTTAAAAGAAATTCCAAAGAAATAAATGAATAGAAATTAAATGAAGGCGGTGTAAATACCGTCTTTTTTGATGCAAAAAAATCCCGTGTAGTCCGGAATGAATAATAGACTGCACCTGCATGAGAAATAGGTTCATGTAGGTAAAAGAATGGAGGACATTTTGAGAAAAAATAAAAAAATAAAGTATAATGAAACAAAAGCGTGTAAAGTGTGCGGAAGAGAATTGCCGATAGAGAACTATATAATGATTTATGGGAAAAATCGTTTACACACATGTAAAGAATGTACAAAGAAAAGTAGAGAAAAATCACTCTATGAAAGTGCATTACAGCAATATCTTTCTGATGAATCCATGCACTTCAAGAGGAAATATAAGAAAATTGACTCTTCAAGAATCTTGAGAAAGAATGAGTCTGGAATAGATTTTATTGCTAGAGACGAAAGATTTGTAAAGCTATTATATTACAAAGATACCTGGTACAGCAGCCATGGACGGGTAGTTGAATATAGAGATGGAAAATATAGAGTTCAGCGTGGAAGCAAAAATAAAAGAACTGGAAAAAGGATGTTTACACTTGAGAAGGAAAAATATGTTAAGCCTACCAAAATATTCAAGTATGTAAAACACAGGGTATCTGCGGAAGAATTAGCAGTAGAAACGTTTATCGTTAATTATGACAAGACAAATAATACAAGAATATGGCATCAATTGAACAATGAGAACGATTTATATTATAAAAATCTGTATCCAGTTACGGAAAAACAATATAATCGATTGACGGAATTACAGGAAGAATCTGTATTTCCGCTGTCTGAAGATCTTATTATGCAGGTAATAAATGCAGTGGAATACAAGCAAGATGGATGGAATCCGGCACACTATAAGAGAGGAATGTGTGGGATTGGATATAATGGAATGGCTGTAGGAAAAGGAATTTATGAAAAATCATATATCAAGTGGAAGGACATGATGCAGAGATGTCATGATAAAGAAGTGCATAAAAAATACAAGCCAGAATATGCAGATAAATGCGTGTGTGAAGAGTGGCAGAATTATGCGAATTTCAAGCTTTGGTATGACGAGCATCATGTGTTTGGAAATCGAATTGATTTAGATAAGGATATACTGAAGCCGGGAAATAAGGAGTATTCCCCTGAAACATGTGTATTGATTGAACACTATATTAATACAATATTTGAGCGTCATGCACAAGATAACATATATGAAAATGAAGATGGAAAATACTTTGTTGGCAGTAATAGAAAAAAAGTATATGAGACATATGATGAAGTGTTTGAATTCGCTTGTAATAAAAAGAAAGAGCGTATAGAAAAGGTTGCGGAGAAGAATCTTGGAAGGATACCAAAGTGTGCTTATGACACAATGCTAAGATACGATGTTGAAGCATTGATAAGACGTGATGTTATAGCAGCATAAATATTATATTATTCTATGGAACTTCTAGCAGAGGGTTTTATTAACAGGTGTGGGAGCATCCCAAAGTTTGTGTAAACCTCCAAACTGATGTAAGATAAAATTACTC
>OGJK01001236.1_pt1 | contig 24155 bp, 23 predicted proteins | sample 1571961 | NCBI WGS metagenome assembly OGJK01 (sample SAMEA2582120, study PRJEB24529) | metagenome | biome: Human gut stool | place: China | collected 2011 | reverse complement strand
ATGCGGGGGCGTGAGTAGAAATTGGTCCTGTGTGCACTGGCCCACCACCTTGACGGGTCGCTCCCTACGCGGGGGCGTGAGTAGAAATTGCTCGTCCTTGCTGAAGTACGGTGTGAAATGCTTGGTCGCCCCCCTCGCGGGGGGCGTGAGTAGAAATCTGCATCAGCTTCACCTTCATGCGGTAGGTCTTGTGTCGCCCCCCACGCGGGGGCGTGAGTAGAAATATCCATGAGGTGTGCCGGGAGGATGTGGTATCCGTCGCCCCCCACGCGGGGGCGTGAGTAGAAATACGGACAGCGGCGCGCTGTCTGTCGTGAATGACCGGTCGCCCCCTACGCAGGGGCGTGAGTAGAAATGAACACCGCATAGTGGTTGACATCCTGCCAGCGCAGGTCGCCCCCCATGCGGGGGCGTGAGTAGAAATCGATGCTGCGGCATGAGAGCTGTACCACCGCAAACCGTCGCCCCCCACGCGGGGCGTGAGTAGAAATAACGAGCGGGTTTATAATGGCGTCATGCGGAAATGTCGCCCCCCATGCGGGGGCGTGAGTAGAAATCACGCTGACGTGGAGCAGCGCCGCCGCCTGTAAGGTCGCCCTCCTTGCGGGGGCGTGAGTAGAAATAAAGCGGCCAAGTGGACGACAAAACGCCGTGGCTGTCGCCCCCCACGCGGGGGCGTGAGTAGAAATTGCCCTATTTGCCCGCCTTTGATGGTCGTATCCTTGTCGCCCCCCTCGCGGGGGCGTGAGTAGAAATATGAACCCCAACGCGTTTGACGATGTGTTTCCGGGTTTGTCGCCCCCACGCGGGGGCGTGAGTAGAAATAGCGTGTAGAAAACACCGTCATAGCCAAAGAGCGCGTCGCCCCCCATGCAGGGGCGTGAGTAGAAATATGAACTCTCTGGGCGGTCTCGGCGGGATGCTGCTGGTCGCCCCCATGCGGGGGCGTGAGTAGAAATATCACTCCGCCTCAACCAGTGCGGTGCCCTGCACCGTCGCCCCCTATGCGGGGGCGTGAGTAGAAATCCTATTTGTCCGGTTTAAATGTGTTATCATATTTCGTCGCCCCCCACGCGGGGGCGACCAGAACGGAAAGGAAGAGAGACGATCAGTCCTCCCTCCTTCCTACGAAAAATTTTCGCCCGAGGGTCTCTGTTGACATGAGACCCTCGGGCATCTTCTTTTTGTCGATTAATTATTGAGCGCTTACCAGCTTTCCGTCTGCCTTTCGCCGCTCCGGCCGTTCATTTCACGCACAGCGTCCACCCCTCGCCGCCGCAGGCGGACGCAAGCGCTTCCGTTACCGGCGCAAGCGGACTCGCCGGGCCAAGCTGTAAAAGCAGGACCGGGTGCGTATCATCCGTCAAAATGTCTAAGCGCGTCTTTTCTTTGAGCGCGGAGACGGTCGTCTCCGCGGCCATATGCTCCAGCACACTGTACTGCGCGTAAAGCTCCTCCCCGCACCCATGCTCCGCCATCCACCAGTACGCTTCCCGCAGGAACAAACCCGGCATGTCTGAAAACACGAACGCACAGCAGTCCTTCCACTCGCCCATTTCTTCCAGAACCGCGCCGCCGCTGTCCAATGCCAGCTCTTTGAAGCGCGCTTTCTGCCGTGCCCAGACATCTGAATGGGAAAGATCCTCGACGAGCACCATCGAGGGCGCGCTTTGCAGCATCCGCTCCGTCAGGCCATAGACGAGCCGGTAAAACCGATCCTGACAGGGCCGTTCTCCCGGCGGGCAGACCGCCTCTGCCGAGCAATCGCAAAGGCCGTAGCACCCTTGCCCGCTTCGCTCAGCCTGCCCTCCCGAAACGCTCCCCGCACCAGCCAGAATTCTTTCTCAGCCGGAAAGGCCCGTTCATCGGCTCCCGGTGCGCTCTTTTTTCGCCTCAGCTTCCACATGGCTATTCTCCGATCTCCGTAATGTCGATCACCCATTTTCTAAAGAATAGCACCGTACGCCCCAACGTTCAAGTCGTTTCCGCCCCGGTTCGCAGGCCTCCTTCCACGGCGGCACAACCCAGTGTCCTGTTTATGGGACACCTATCTGTGATAGACTACGGATAGAATTCGTTGATTGCAAACGTGAAGGCAACATTTTTTGATAAAAAAACCGCGAACCTGTTCATATGGGAGGTGCCTTATGTGCTGCATCGTATTAGATCTGGAATGGAACCAGCCGTTTTCCATGCGCTCTATGATCACAACGCCGGTACGGCTTCATGGGGAGATCATCCAGATCGGTGCTGTCAAGCTGAATGAGCAGCTGGAGATCGTTGATACATTCAAAGTTATGGTGAAGCCCAAGTACTACCCATACATGCATCGAAAGATATCCCGACTCACTCAGATATCGAATGCGGATCTTGCGTACGGCTTTCCGTTTAAGCAGGCCTTTGCGTACTTCACTGCCTGGTGCCCCGAGGACGCGGTGTTTCTGACCTGGGGAAACGAAGACTTCAAGGTTCTGCACTCGAATATATCCGTTCATAAGATCAAAGGTTATCATCTGCCGAAGGCGTATGATGTTCAACGGGCGTTCAGTCGGCAAATCGTGAAAGAGCGCCGCCAGTACTCACTGATACAGGCGATGGATATGATTCAGGAGCCTGCCTGCACCGCTCATGACGCGCTCCATGACGCGATGAATACCGTGCAGGTCCTGCGGCATCTGGATCTACCTTCCCTGCTGAATGACGATCACCCGGACATTCCATACAGTCAAGAAAACGGTCTGCAGGAGATGAACGAGGATCTCTTTGACACAAAGACGGAGGCCTTCGCTGCCATGATGCGGCGCGCTTGGATCTGTCCTGGGTGTTCACATCCGGTGGTATTTGATAACTGGATCAGCCAGAACTCGGACAAACAGATCGCAACTGCCGCTTGTGATTGCGGCTGTGCCTACTTTGCCAGAATTCATATCCGCAAGAACGCGGACAAGTATCGCTGTCATCGGATCGTCTATCCATTGACAGATGCTCACATTTCATTCTACAATGAACGCAAAGACATTGTGCGATACAAGGCAGAACGCCATGCTGAATACGAAGCAATCCGGTTGCAGGTTCACGCCTGCTGATCCGGGCGCAGAAAGTCGGAGCGTTCCAAAGCCAGCGACACGGAAAACCACTGGCGCAAAACGTCCGGCGCTCAACGAAACAATCGAAACGAGGATCCCCTGATACCAAAAACGGTATCTGGGGGTCCTCTCTTTTTTTTAATTCTTTTCATTTCTCTTCGACAGCTCAATTCCTTGTGTTGCAAGGCTTTGCAGTCACTTGACGCATAGTTTCAAATCAAAAATAAAAAATTTTTTGGAGAGAGGGTGTTCAGAAGGTGCCATTTTTCTACGTTTATTACGAGAAGTGTGTGAAGGGTGTTTTATCCCCCAACAACTGTATTAAGCCGGCCTAGCTAAGAAAGTCCGGAGATAACCGGCACAGCTCCGGGGCAGTATCGAACAACTGCCCCCGGAGCTGATTTTTCAAAAAGTAAGGAGAACAATAAATATGAAACAGTTTTTGACGATCAACGACAATGGCGACATGCTCAATATTGACATGATTGCCGCCATCACCCCCACCCGCAATGGCTGTACCATCCTCACCAAGGATGGGCGCGAATTCCACAGTGTCTTCAATCTTGCTAAAGAACTTGAAGATGATGCCGAAATCCGTGCCGTGGTTCCCTGCCACGGTGTTGCCGCACTCTACTACCTCGGCGACAACCAGACGGAAATCAGGCCCTGCCCGCTGGTGTATCTCCTGTCCGACGGTTCTCTTGAGCCGGTCGAGTTTGCCAGTGCGTATGACATTGAAGAATGTGCGTCCGCAAACAGAGTCGGCTTTGTCGGCTTCGTGCCGGCACTGTGAGAATACGAATGGCCGCTGCGTTTGCAGCGGCCATTTACTAAAGTGCGCCGTAAAACCCGGCTTTCAACCGTAATCATTATTGTAGGAGGGAAAAGGTGATGGAAATTCACAGCACGATTCAGTTCAGGCTTATTCTTCCGCACATTCCCGGCTTTCAGCAGATGCCGCTGCCGACGCCTGTTTGCAGCCATTCTCTGGAGTGTAACGGCTGTCCTTATCCCCGCCACGGTTTTCTCTGTTGGAGCACGGACGGGACCTGCCTGCGGACACGGATGAACAAAATCAACAAACTGGAGAAAAAGCCAACTGCTGCAAGCACTTTTGAGTAACCCAGCCACGCGGAATATGGCGCGGTGACCACTCCGTTCCCCATCCCCCACGGTCCCATTGGGGAAGTGTAACAGGGAGAAACACACTGTGCCAAATAGGGAAAAGGAAATGAGAGTACATCAACAGTGATACATTTTCATTTTCTTTTATGTAGTTTGGAGCTTCAAATAGCCAAATCGTTCCGGAAAATCGATAGTTGAAAAATCTATCTTTTTGGCCTTGTAAGTTAGTTCTTCATATATCGGGGCAGTAAGATCTTTCCTATATACTGCAATCACTCGCAACGTTTTTGCAGTAAGCTCACGGATATCTTCCTTCACAACGGTATTCGGTACATATTGCTGCATATCCTGATCCAGAACAAATCCGATACAGGCGTTCGTGCTTCCAGCAACCTTTTCTGTGTATAGGCGTGGCTTAATGGAATCATAGTTACCAATCATCTTGGCCTGCAAGTTTTTAGAGATAACGGTCGGCAGCACATCCAACTTCATGTGTGTTGTTCCATCTTCTGCAAAATCAAAATCCGTTGGACTCAGCTTATGATCCAAACATTTCTGGTAAAAATCATTTGCAAATAATTCGACTGCAATATCCCCGTTTTCGCTCTTAGGTGCCTTCAGGCCAGTTAAGTGCAGGTAATTATTTCCGTAGAACGATAGTTCAATAGGGATCGTCTTTTTATGCTTATCCGTGCAGATAAAGAGCAAATTCTTTCCGTCCAATTCCTGCTTGTATGTCTGTGCGCATCGGACAACAATGCCGATTGCTTCAGCCTTTGTATATTTTCTCGTCATTAAGATATCATTCCTTAAACAGCAAAAAAAGAGAAGACTGCGACACCGCAGTGTCACGCGCCTTCTCTTCATGACTGGTTTTTCTGTCGTCCGCCGACGCTCAGTTCCATCTGGTCAAAGACCATTCTACTGCATCTATATCGGGTTTTTCTGTTGCCCGCCAACGCTCCGGCCCAAAGTCCGGCATCTATTTCGGATTTTAGGTGCCAGTCGCACCAGAGGGATGACGCCCTCTATCCATTTTTATTATATGTAGATTTGTCAAAAATGTCAATAGAATATAATGGAATCCAGTTTGAGTTTAATCGCATTTTTCTGAGCTCAGAATAGCATTTTATGATATTTCTGTCTACTTTGAGCCAGCGAATATCCACGACAGCAAAACTGAAGGTTGTAAAGCAACGGGGTATGTGACCCTCTTTGTGGCGTTTCACTCCGCCTGCTATCTATCAGGCTATTATGTATATCCGGACAGTGCTTCGCTTTGGTCGGAACTGCTAGAAGCCATAGGTTCTCAAACGCGTCAACATTCTTCTCTCGACGTCCAGGCGGTTTCCTGCTATACTGAGGAAAAACAGTCTCAGGAGGGCGAGGGCGATGAAAAAGATACTCTTTGTGTGTCACGGCATTATTTGCAGAAACCTTTAAAATCCCCTGTAATATCAAGGTTTTTCAGATTTGAAGGTAGTGCTACTACACCACTACTACACCAGTGAGCCTCGATGTGACAAAAATTATAAAATCGAGGTCAAGCTTATGAAAGTTCTGTATCCTACAGAAGATTTTGTAATGAAATACAATGAATTTCGTATCCCATTTTTGCTCAAATATTAGCATCATCAAAAGCAATGTTAACATCTAAACAAACCCGTGACCGCTTATTGCCAAGACTTATGAGTGGAGAAATTGAGGTGTAGGTATGGCTAGAATCAATGTTGAAGACCACAAAAAAGCAATCTTTACTTTGAACGGCATACCCCCTTTTGAAGAAGAAATGACTTTTTATTACGATGAGAGTGGTAATTGCAGAAAGTTTTCTCTTACAGATGCAGGATTCAATAATACCGATGCTCTGAAGGGAGATTTTGTATTAGCTGGTGTTGCACACGAGGGTAGGTCTTTTGATATTGATGTTCCATCATTATATGCAGCACTCGACTATAAGGAAGGCCAAAAAGAACTAAAGTTTAAACATCTATTCCATAATTCGAAAGATTTCCAATCTTTCATAGGTAGTAAAAGAGCTACAGGATTTTTGGAATGGTTAATCAGAAGTGGTTTATATATTCACTACAGTGCATTGAACAACCTCTATTATTCGTTGGTTGATATTGTGGATTCCTTGTGGGAAACACATCCTCAGTGGCTCATGTATATGTGGGATATCAAAGGTGCTTTGTATGATTTTGTGATTGAACATCAAGACGAAGTAATCGATATTTTCATAAGGCATACTTATCCTAATGTCAAAGATGTATCTACTTTTTGTAATGAAATATGTTCTTTGATATGGGGATATAATGACGATAGTGAATATGATCCCGGTTTCTTTTTAGAACTGTTAAGACAAATGCTAAAGACTGCCGGAAAACTTGATAAGTTGATTTTTGTTCAGGATAATGAACCATTTATGCTTATCCAAGAATATTACATCTTCTATACAGAGAGATGTGAAATCTTTAGTAAGTCACACCATATATTTGATGAGGAATTGACAGTACAAAAGCAAATGTCCAATTTAGAATTATATGAGAATGATATTCATCTAAGTAACTGGCAGTTTGTCAAATCACACGAAAATATATATGTTCAAGTATCTGATTTGATTGCAGGACTGCTAAGGAAATTGTTTTTATTCTTAGATGAGAATCCTTTAACTGATATCATTTCTATTGCAATGAAATTAAAAGATGCTCAGGTAAAGAATTTCACATTACTGTGGATGCTCATCCGTAAATCTGATGAAAAGTCCCCATTATTTATTAAGAATACAAACTCTCAAAAGAACGTTCAGGAAAGAATGTTGAAGTTACAATTATTGGGAGTTTCAAACAAAGAAAGTCTGTAATCCGTGGGGACGATCCTGTATTTAACGCAACCCCTGTTTTTCTTCCCGTTATTCCAGTTTTTGTGGTTACAAAGGGCAAACACTGGTTTTGGACTGGCGGAAAGGGCAGCGGAATTTCTGGCGGGTACGATTATTGTCGGTGGTCTTGCCATCCTTGTGCATAGCCAGCCCGGCCGCGCAGGCCGGTATTGGCGTCCGGCATCATGTCATCTGACATGGTGCCGGTTTTTTATGAGCGCAGTCGCGTCAAAGTGAAGCGTTTTTCTGGACTATTACAAAAATCTTGGTCTCTGCGCAAGAGCCGAAAATCAAAAGCGCACAGAGCAAATTTTCTGCTGCACAGTCAAAATGTCAGTGGCAAGCAAAAGACGTCATGATCATGCGTTTTTAAAGCATGTTTTTGCGGAAAAGCAGTTGCTTCAAGGCAGAAAATATGATACTATATCCAAGGTAAAGAACTGCCGCCCACTCCCCTGGAACGCGCAGAGGATACGGGCGGCAATTTTTCTCCGCGTTCCCAAAAAGCAGCGTCAATCATTCCGTCTTGTTTTTTTCACGCATTTGTGATATACTCATTTTCACTGAAAAATCATTTTCAGAAGCAGGCGATTTTATGACTTATAATTTTGATTTTTCTTATCTGAAAAATGGCGCTCCCGCAGTAACGCTGAGCTCCTTCGGCATCGCCTTCAACAAGGGCGCGATCGAATCGCTTGGCACACCAGATCAGGTGATCATCGGTTACGATCCGGATCAGCAGGCCATCGGCGTCCGCGCCAGAGGCGATGACACCACTTCACCGTGCTACGATTTTGCGCCGCGTGTGAAAAACGACTGGATTCGTATCGGCGCCAAAGACTTTATGAAGCACCTCTCCAGAACCAGCAAGATCGACTTCCTGACCAAGGCGAAGCAGTTCATTGCCGAGTATGACGAGGAAACGCAAACGTTGATCGTCGTAATTGATGAGGCCCATCTCAAATAAGCTACAACTCAGGAAATGAAAAAGAGCGACATCCAACGAGGACCAGTCGTCGGATGCCACTCTCCTGTGTTTGACGCATAGATCAGCCAAAACTGATACAATCGCCGTCTTCTCTACACGGTAAGATTGTATCACGTTTCGGGTGGTCTGGCAATCCTGCATATCTTGTGCTCACAGCATGACTTTGGGCACAAGATACAGGTACAAGCCGGGCTTTTTCTGTTTGTAAATTTTTTATAAATAGGAGTGAAATCATATGGATATCACCCGCAAACGTATCATTAACCCGCAGCGCTACCTCTATGCGCTGCACCCCGGCGATAAATTCTATATCGCCGTACCGCTGGCGGAGGAGGACTACCCGCGTCTTCAGTTTTACGGCCTTCTTCCCGACTCTCCGGCGCGGATTCCGATCCCACGGAGGGCTGCAACGACCCTGAACGCCAACGGCAAATGGAAGGTCCTCAGAGATCTGCCGAAAGAGAAACGGTCCTTTGAGCATGACTACCACATTGTGGATTGGCATGGAAATGACCATTATGGAACCTGTTGGCAAAGTCGTTGGTGTTATCAGCGCGAGCTGGTCCCGCCCACAGAACTTGCCTTCATCATCGAAAACGGCGTCCTTTACTCCCCGCTGTTGCTGAACACCGACAGCAGCTTTACCATCATCAAGGCGGCTATGAATATTGCGCTGGAGATGCTGGGACGTTGTGAAGTCTGGACTGCCGAACGCGCTCCCGCGGTGCCGCCTGTAAAGCAAACGGAGGTCCCTTGGGAGATCCTCCGTCCGGGAACCAGCCTTCAGAATGACTGGGAAGCGTATATCGACAAGATCGTAGAGCGCAAACCCAAAGGACAGCAGACTGTTATCCGCCAGCGTCACGAACATCTGTGGCACATGGCTCCCGACTTCTGCGTCCTTGGCTCTCAAAACTTCTGGGGCTATGTGGTCTACGGCTTTACGGCGCTGAACCTGTACATCTTTGAATGCAATGAGGTCAATAATGCCACCTATGTTTTCAACGGAGATTGGAAGTCGGCATCTCAGCTCACCAAAACAGAGGTGCTCTCCGGTCACGTTCAGGAGGCAAGGATCTACCATACCGAGAAGTGGTATGAGCGTACAGGCAAATTGATTTCCCGCGCTGGTAAGTGGGTTGCATGATGGGAGGACACAGCCTGTGATCGAGCAACCCTCTGGCGGCTGACAGACCAAACGCTCAAGCAGCCAAAGAAGCCTTTACGCAGGCCGGGACCTATTCCATTTCCCTGAAGCATTTGCCCGGCCAGAACGCCGAAGTCATGGTTCTTGGCCGCAGCGGCACACGCCGCACAAAGACTCCTGCGGCGGGGATCCAATTCCTCATCCGAAAATAAAATTAGGCAGCGACATCATGGCTGGTTCACATGGTGTCGCTGCTTTTTCATGCTGTTTAGATACGATCAATGATAACCCGCCATGCCAAATGGCGATGTTAAAATTAGGAATCGTGCCGATGCCTTTGCAGTCGGTCAGGGTGAATGTGACACTCTGCTTAACAATGATGGAATTTACGGATCGCTCGCTTGTGATGCTGTGGCCGTTCAGGCAGAGCACCACGCCGTCCGCGGGCTTCCATGCTTCGTTTTCGGTAAGCGTCACATCGCCGGTCAGGTAGTAGTTGCCAGAACTGGTGATGCTGGTCAACTCCTGCGCTGTTCCGATTGCCATCCAGCCAGTATGGTCGGTGTGTTTGGACACATCCCCATCCTCCGCCAACAGCTCGACCTGCCGGGTTGCCCACTTCAGAATGATGTATGCTCAGTTCTGAGCGTGAAGCCATGCCGCCGATCTTTCCATAAACGCCAGCCGCCGCTATCGCCGCTCAAACGCCCTATGCCCTTCCCTATAAAACGGCCCGTTGTAGGCGCTTCTGCTGGCTGCTGGGGGTCTGTTCCCTCTGTGTGTCTTCGTCTGCTTTTGCGGGTGAGCCCTGCGGTCAGTTCTGAGCGATGATTCAGATCTGACCGTAAAATTCCCTCTATCACTCAGTTCTGAAGAATCGGCTCGAAAGCAAAAAAGTCCGGGCCTCCCACCATTACGGCGGGAAACCCAGATACTTAACCAATCCCATGATCCCGATACATCATATCCCCAGGATGATGGAACTCAGATGCAGCCATCTCATCCGGCGCGCCCCTCCCTGCGGAGTGTCCGGCAGATCCGCAACAGCCCCTCCAGCGTCGCCTGCACCGGCCGGATATCTCATCAATCATCCTTATAATCCACTGTAGATGTTAAGCTTACACCATATGCAACACATATTGGTATGCGGCACGTTTTTCTACACACAGATTTGATTGCAAGAGGGGTATATATGACACGTTATCTGACGACCACACTTTATTTATTGCAAACGTAATGTTTGACCGTTAGCTTTCGCACGGAGTATGACGGTTTTGGCCTCTCGACAGGATGTACTTGATTTTTAGGGAACAAATTGATAAAATCAACTCCATAAAAGTTCCCTATAAGGAGGACACACCCATGGAAAACAACTATCCCGAGATCCGGGAGTTATTGCAGCAAAAGGCTGACTATCAGGCACGGCTGAACCTGCTGCCCTATGATGGTTCCCCAGAGATCAAGGAGCAAGGCGGCAAGCAATATCTCTATATCCGCAAACGAATCGCCAGCCGGCTGACGTCCGAGTATGTGGATGTCTATTCCGATACCCTCTACCAGACGCTGCTGCGAAATGCCAGAGAAGCCAGAGAACTGAAAAAGCAGATCCGGCGGATCGAGAAGCAGTTGGCTCAGCAGGGCTACACGGAATCGGAGCTGTCCGACCGGGTCATACTGAATATTGACTTTGCCCGCGCCAATATGAAGACGAACATCTACGATCAGGCTGTTCTGGAAGGTGTAGCGACTACCTTCCCGCAGACGGAGGACATTATCGAAAACGGTCTAGTCAATGGTATGACGGCAACAGATGTGCAGAAGATCTTGAATCTCAAGCACGCGTGGGAGTTCGTTATGGACAAGGATGTGGTGTCCTATCCCACGGACTACTCCATTCTCTGCCACATCGCTCAGCTGGTCAACGAGGGCTTTTACACCAATGGTGGTCGTATCCGGGGCGTTCCTGTGACCATCGGCGGCACCAGCTATGTCCCACCCCTGCCCATTGAGCAGTTGGTCAAGGAACATCTGGAGGACATTCTTCAATCCACCGCAGAGCCTGTGGAGGTCGCCATCCGCCTTTGCCTCTACTGCATGAAAACGCAGATTTTCAACGACGGTAACAAGCGCGCCGCCGTGATCTTCGCCAACCACTATCTGATCTCCAAGGGCGGCGGTCTGTTGGTGATCCCAGAGAGCCATGTGCCGGAGTTCAAGCGCCTGCTGGTGAGTTATTATGAGGGGCGGGATGACGGAAGCATCATGACTTTCATGCGGGAGAAGTGTTGGAAGACGTTTTAAAATATATTAGGGAACTTTTGAATCGGAATTTGGCAAAAAGGTTCCCTAAACAATACTCCTAAAAATCACTTGTCTTTCATTGAAGTATCTTGAAAACGACAGGTAACGGCCAATAGCACATCTATGCACCATTTGTAAATTAGGGCTCCAGAAGCATGCGGAAAAAGGAAAGCAGTACATCATGTGTACCAGCATGATGCCCCCGCAAATCCGTTATCCTCTATAGCCCCAAAAGTTTTGGGAACTAACTACTACCGCGAAAATCGATGCGAGTCTTGCAGCACAAAGCATCTTTTGAGATAGGCACTTATTCATTGAAATGTTATCTGATAAATCCAGGAACATTTCAATGGGCTTCTTGATTTTCTTCCAAAATGATGTATAATGTCCATTGAAAAGTTGTAAGATAATATAGGTAAGTTTTCAACGGAGGTTGGGCTATGGAAATAAAACGGGAACGCTATTTGAGCAAGCTCATCTCCTTTATGTGGGATGGTCAAGTGAAGGTCATCACAGGTATTCGCCGCTGCGGTAAGTCCTATCTGCTGCACACATTGTTCAAGAATTACCTTCTCGGCGAAGGGGTGTCCGAGGACCATATTCTGTCCTTTGAGCTGGACTTGACCCGTGATATTCGCTATCGTAATCCGTTGGAGCTTGCGGCTCACGTCCGCGAGATCGTAGAACACAGCGCAGACCAATATTATCTCTTTGTAGACGAAATTCAGATGTCCGATGAAGTTCCGAATCCCTACAATCCGGACGGGAAGAAGATCACCTTTTACGACGCCCTCAACGATTTGAAGTCCTTGTCCAACTTAGACATTTATGTGACCGGCAGCAACTCCAAAATGCTGTCCTCGGACATCCTGACGGAGTTCCGGGGGCGCAGCGATGAGATCCGTGTGCATCCGCTTTCCTTTGCCGAATACTATTCGGCTGTCGGCGGCGATAAGCAGGACGCCTTTGACAACTACGCATTCTACGGCGGTATGCCGCTGATCCTCTCCCGCCCCAACGATGCCGCTAAAATGGCCTATCTGAAATCGTTGTTTTCCGAGGTCTATCTGAAGGACATTGTAGAGCGAAAGAAGATCAAGCGGGAGGATGTGCTGTCCGCTATTCTTGATCTGCTGTGTTCGTCCATCGGCTCTCTGACCAATCCGACGAAGGTTGCCGCCACCATCAACACCGTGCAGAAGCGCAGCGGTGAGAATGTCGTTGCCCTGAACACCGTGAAAACCTATATGAATCACTTATCGGATTTCTTCCTCTTTACCGAATGCAAACGCTGGGACGTGAAGGGCAAAAGCTATTTTGATTACCCCAACAAGTATTACTGCGAGGATATTGGACTGAGAAATGCCCGTATCGGTTTCCGTCAGCAGGAAATGACGCATATCATGGAGAACATCATTTTCAATGAGCTGATGATCCGTGAATGCTCCGTTGACATTGGCATCGTCTATGGCAATGAGAAAAATGCCAAAGGAAGGACCACTCCGGTCGCGCGGGAAATCGACTTCATTGCAGCCTCCGGCGGCAAGAAGACCTACATTCAATCCGCCTACGCATTGGGAACAGAGGAAAAGGCCATCACCGAGAATAAGCCCTTCGCGCTGACTGGCGATTCTTTCCCGAAGATCATCGTGCGTCACGATATCCGCAAGCGTTGGTATGATGATAACGGCATTCTCAATGTCGGCGTCATCGACTTCCTGCTGGACGACACGCTTGTCTAATTTCTTCTAAAAGCAAATATGAAAACGCATTGAGGTGGATCTCCTTGGTTGGGGCCACCTCAATGCCTTCACCGGAAAAATTTTATGGTACACCCTTGGCTTTTTCCACTTTTCCCGGCAGCCCCAGCGCGGCGTATGCCGCCACGCAGGCCGCCTCATCCAATGCCCCGCTGAGTTCTCGTCCCAGCAGTCCCTCCAGCCGCCACACTGCAGCCGCATAGTCCGGCATCTGCTGCGTGAGTCCCTCGTGGATGAGGGCAGGCAGCCGCAGATATTCCGGCGGCAGCTGCCCCAGCCGGAGGCGGAGCCGGACGAACGCCTCCCCCAGATGCCGGTCTGCAAGCGCACTCATAGCAGCACCCCCAGCAACTCGTCCATCAGCTCGTCTGATGCCGCCGCCCAGTCGCTCGGGTATCCTGCCCAGGCCGTGCCGGTATGCGCCAGCTCGTCCAGCTCGTCCGAATGCTCCAGGCAGTAGTCTGCGAGCGCTTCCCAGGTCAGGCCGGGGGTGGAGCAGCTCCGGATGAACGCAGCCTCAGCGGCGACTCCCCGCCGCATCTCCCAGCTCTGGCTGGCGTGGTTCCAGCAGAGGCTCCAGCATCCGGGCTCCGTGTCTGGGGCGTGGACGGCCGCCAGCTCCGCGCGCGGCATCTTGGGAAAGAGGGTGGGGAAACGCGTGCCGGGCCGCACAATGATGCGGAATCCGGTGGGGGCTGCGCCGGTGCCGGCGTCCTGCCACCCGTCAGGGATGGCAGGCAGAACGGGCGTCCAGCCAAGGCTGGGGGTGGTACGCGAGACGGTGCCCCAGGGGGTGCTGCAGATATATCCGACAATATTGTCCATAGGAATCCTCCTCTCTCCCAGAACGGACGACACTCAGGGAGATCTCGTATTTCCCGGAGCCGGGGCTCCGGGCTCTTATTTTATTGCTCCTGCGGCGGCTGCCAAAACGCTTCCATCATCCACGTTCCCGGCCCCATACATTCGGCATGACCCGGATTCCGTCCCTGTGCCACATGGCAATCAAAGCGGAGCCTTTAGAGAAGTACAGCTTGCCCTCCGGCTCGAACCGCTCGGCCCACTCCGGCGGTACGCGGTCCGGTGTCCACTCCTCAGGCGGCATAGCTCCCGGTGCGTACCGATCCATCCACGCTGCGTACACGTCACGGAACTCCGAGGAGCTCTGCGGAATGCAGCCGTCCAGAATCTCTGCTATGAGGTTCGGCGCGATGTTGTACACCTGCGGCCCCTCGTCGGGCACGATGCCGTAAATATGCATTTCAATCATAAATCGCTTGAATGGTGAGCATTTTGCTTTGCTTAAGCTCCTCCCAATCTTCATCTGTAAGGGGCGGGAGGATGCTGCACAGCTCGTCAAAATGGTAGGCAGCCAGATACGACAGCGTCTGGTCCCGGTCCGCGCACTCCGGTGGATAGTCCTCCAGCAGATAGCCGAGGTCCGGGTTGCAACGTACCCAGTAGGCATCGTCCAGTTGGAGCAGCTTGCCGATCTCCCACAGCTGTGTTGCCCGCTGGTTCGTATACTGTGTGCCCAGCACATAGTTGATCCATCTGATATAGGTCTTTTCCCGCACCAGACAGCCGTTGATGAGCGTTGCGGCATAGGAGTTGCTCCAGAGCGTTGTTAATATATGCACGGCGGCGATTGTTGAATAGTAGCAGCTTCCAATGATCTTGCCGCAGCCGAACCAGCCGTCTTTCGCGTTGAGACACCACTGCTCACCGCTGTTTTCGTCCAGATAATTGTAGTGGCCAACGGCCTTGCCGTCCTCCTCGTCCAGTTCCGGCGAAGAGAGCAGATACAGCTTGTGCCCGTATAGCTGTACCGGTTCCACCGTCACCATACCGCCTGCCCGCAGAAGCTTCAATGCCTGCTGTGCGTATTCCGCCCGCTGTTCCTCCGGGATATTGATCTCTCCTAAATATTGACTTTCAATCCCCATGATTTCGCCCCCTTATATGAGTTCAGCATACCACGGCGGACGCGCGCAAACATTAAACCTATGGTATAAAACGAAGGTCGGGAACGATCTGTTCCCGGCCCTCATTATGCTCTATGCCGCCTGCTCCACAATGATCTTGTCCATGGGGACGCCCCAGAGCTTGCTCAATGCATACAGGTTATCCACGCTGGGCAGATTACGCCCGTGCTGCCAGTGGTAGATCGCCTGCGGATGTTCAAGCCCCAAGTAAGTCTGTAAGTCTTGCACAGAATATCCCTGCTCCAGCCGCAGCTGGCGGATGTGCGCGCCGGTAGCCGCAAGGTCAATGGTCGGATAGGCCATGCTGATGCTTCGCATGAGTCTGCCCCTTTATGCTGCCAGATTGATACAGAGGTCGATGCCAAGCTGCGTGGCCAGAGCGTGCTGGATAGCCAGCCGGTCATACCAGCCATATATTGTGCCGATGTGCCGGAGCAGACAGGACTTGTCCAGCGGCATCACCTGCTCGCACATGGCGATACTGCCGCTGGAAAGGCCGTAACCCCGGAGGTATACGTGGGTGGGCAGCGCGGGCTTGTGGCGCTGAGTGGTACAGGGTACTACCGACACGACAGGGCTGGAGGCGTTGCCCAGATCATTGCTGACGATGACGACCGGGCGGGTGCCGCGCTGGACGTGGCCTGGTACAGTTGGCAGGGCTGCCCACCAAAGCTCCATACGGTGCACGGCGGGACGGGGAAGGTTCTGCTTTCGCTTTTTCATGATTTTGTCTCCTCGCATAAAAGATATTTGGCGACAAAAAAGCACTGCACAGGCCATAGTAGTCCCGTGCAGTGCGGAAGATTCTCTTGCCTTGGGGGGGCGAAATGGGTATAATATCCCTGCGGTGCAGAGTCTCTGCTGCTTCGGGCGGTGCGTCGCCTGCTGCAGGCGGTGGGGTGCTGGTAACACCCTGCCGCTGCCGTGCTATTTTGTTTTCATCGTCATTATACCACTTGTTGATAGGCCGTGCAACCCGCATCGGGCCATCGCGCGCGGCGGGAAAAAATTTCAATTTGCGTGGAACAGGCAGGAATGTCCGAGGTGGACATTCCTGTTTTTTGTGTAAGTCAGGTGGCCGGCAGATACTGTGTGGCAGTCAAAAAAGGAGACACAAAAATAGTTCTCTTTGTCAATTTGATTGTGCAATAATAGAAAAATTACGCGATCACAATCAAGCGGCGGCGCTGCTGCGTGCGGCAATTTCGCTGAAAGAACGGCAATGCAATTCGTGCTTCTGAAAGCTCACTGGCAGATAAAATTGATATAAATAAGATGTGTGTTTTCAATTTTTTCAAGCGTTTCCGGCGGCGTGTTCGCCGCTTTTTTAAATGAGAAATCGCAAATTATTCGACGGTTCTGACACGGCAGTCCTCTGTTTTTAGAGATGAGTTATAGCGAAACACGCACGAAAAATATCGTCGGTTTCGAAGAAAACTGAACTCGTTTTTACGAATTTCGGCTCTGTTTTTTGAGTGAGTTCTTCATAGAACCCAGCCGGTTTTTCGCCGGAATTGACGCTGCTTTCAGCGGAATGAAGCTGTGCGATCTGCGCAGTTCGACCGCTGAGCGGCGCATCTGCGGCTGCTTGCGCGCACGATATGCAAGCTGTTTTGCTGGCAAAAATGCTGCGGAATTTCCGCTCAAGCGCGCCAACGATGGCGGCTTTTTTCTGATAATTTTGCGCTCGCAATCAGCGTTTTTGCCTTTGCATTTAGCTACTTTGCACGCTATAAAGATGACTGAAAGTATCTGAATTCTCATCGGAAAATTTTATTTATCGGCCCTTTTACGAGAGAAAAAAGTCGGCGGAATGTGTCCTGCGTGAGTCGCAAAGCGCGTCCTGCGTGAGCAAAAAAACACATTCTGCCGTCTCTTTTTTTGAGTACTCCTGACAGGGTTTGATGCAATTCAACTGCGGAGCTCTCCCCTGTTTTGATGCTCCGCAGTTACGAAAATCGGAGGAAAATTAAGAATGAGCGGAGCGTTCTCCACATCTTTTTTGCTCAGAAAATGAAGAAGAAACACGCATCCGCTGCCTCATTTGGATGGCGGTATGGTACGTCATTGGGGAGCTAGCAGTCTGGCGGAGCACGTCGTCCCGGCAGAGCTGAATGCCAATATCCGCCTGGAGCCCGGTAAGCATGAGCTGACCGCCGAAGAGATCGCAGCGGCCAAGGCCAATACCGCCGCCATCGCCAATGGCTATGGCCTTTGTCTGGTGGGTGTTCCGGGAGGCCGTCGGCCTCTGCAAAGCGGCCAGCTGTACGGCGTTCGTGAACCGGTACAAAGCTTTTGCCCCCGGCCCGGCTACCCGGACCCGGCTTAAAACCAAAACGAGAACCGCCCTGCGGCCGTGGGCGAAATTTTTTCTTGACTTCTGGAAGTGCGCACCGTATAATCATATTGTAAATGTCTCTCTTAGCCTGTTATGGGCACGTTTCTTCCCTGCCGCTTGCGGCAGTCGTTTCTAAATTTGATTATTTTTGTGATTGATAGTATATTTACTATTGAATCATGTAGTGATATCGTACAAGAGAGTTCATTCTAACAAAGAGCAAAGAGAATATATAAAACGAAGAGCTAAAACAAACCTGATTAGGTTGTTTTAGCTCTTTTGTTTTGCGAAAGGAGGTGGAGCATATGCAGATCATCGTGATCGCCTCCCGCACCCGGCAGGGCGGGAGATTGACCCCAGCATTGCTGTCTGCCGGCAGCACATGGCACGCGCGGCCGCTGGCCGCATCCGTCTGTACGGTAGTGCCTGCCGCCGCTGTGGCCACTGGCTACAGCAGGACGTTTGTGCGTCCCATGCGGCGTCTTACTCACCAACCCCAACTAGAGACAGTGGGCAAGCGTCACCCACGAAGCCTTACGCGGCAAGGCTTTGACGCATCCGTCTTCCGGAAACGAGGCGGAAACAGGGACCGCGGACTATTGGGGGTACTATACCCAGAAAGGATATTGCGTATGATTCACACTCAGAACGAGGGCATCTACCGCGCCCTCATCGCCCAATTGGACAAGCTGGCCCGGCACAACCGGCAGGAGAGCTACAAGACCCGGCAGCGGTACTATGAGGCCATGCAGCGGTTTTGCCGCTATTTGGCGGAGGAGTACCGCCTACAGAAGCTGGCCAACATCTCCGGCAAGCATCTGGTTGCCTACGTTCGCCACCTGCAGGAGAACGGTAAGGCGGCCAGCACCATCAAGACGGAGCTGGCGGCGATTCGGTTCTGGCATGACCAAATTTCCAATACTAAACATAAGTTGCCCTCCAACGCGGATCTAGCCGATCAGGCGCCGTTGGAGCGCCGAAAGCTTCAGGGGATTGACCGGCACTGGACGCCGGAGCAGTTTACCGCCTTTACATCGGCCTGCCGGGAAGAAGGCCGGGAGGATTATGCCGCCATTGCCACGCTCACCTTTTACGTCGGCCTACGTATCCATGAGGCCTGCCGTCTCGATACGGCTGCCGTAGAGGCGTGGGAGCGGTCTGGACTGCTGACGGTCAAGGGCAAGGGCGGACGTGTCCGAAGCGTCCCTGTGACGGCGGCAGCGGCAAAGCAGGCGCTGCGGGAGCGAAAAGCCGCCGTCCGGCGGGGGCATAAGCTGTTTGTGCCGGACGATGTGGCGACCGACGCCTATATCTACGATTTTCAGGCGTTCCTCCGGGCGCACCGTCCGGACCAGGGGACAAATCCCCGGCCGCTGACACACCACGGGATGCGGCACAGCTATGCAGCCCGGCAGTATCGGGAAGCGTTGGATGGCGGGGCTACAGAGTACCGGGCAAAGTTGGAGGTGTCCAAGCTGCTGGGCCACGGCCGCGCAGATGTGACGGACGTATACCTGGCATCCGAAAAGCCCGAAAATCAATGATTGAGGTACACGCAAAAGTACACACTGATTTTGCTGGTTAGCCAATAACTTTTTTGCTATGATAAAAGGCAGTGCCTGATTCGAGTCCAGCAGTCTCTGCCAAAACGACAAAATCCGAACTTGTTCCTAATCGGGGATGGGTTCGGATTTGTCTTTTATTTGCAATTCTTTACAATGTGGCGGGGCATCCCGAAGCAGACGCCTCTGCCCTTTCTACGTTCAATGACAAAAATCAGGTTGCCGCGTATGCGGTCAACGGCTTTGCATGGGCGGTTTCCAATAAGGTTGTTGGCGGAACCAGCAATACCACTTTATACGAATCTTGATTCAGAGACTTTTCTCATTGGAACAATCAAAGAACTTTACCGTCTCCGTTGGGGAATTGAAACTTCCTTTAGAGAACTTAAATATACCATTGGACTATCTTGCCTGCACGGCAAGAAAACGGACTTTTTACTACAAGAGGTTCTTAAAATGCTTTACACCCAAACAGTGTTAGCGTTCGCCAGGAAAACCACTGCGGGGGTGTGGACATTTTTTTGGACTTATTTGATGTAGTTTCTAAATTTCTCCGCCTCAATATCAATGGAAAAAGTGGGGTCAAAAATATCTTCCTCTACAATTCCAATGGCGGATGTAGAATCAATCAACTCACCTGAGTTCGTCTCAAAAACTTGAATTTCAATTTCATCATCATTTGGGTAAGCGCGCAGCATAGTGATCAAATCGCCGACTGTCATTTTCTATTCCTCCGTATTCATTACTTGCACAAGCCCAGGCTAGTGGTAGGCATGACTCCCAGGCAAAAACTTCGGCTGAGAGCATGTCGAATGCTGATCTCATATCAGAAGAATGGTGATTTCGAATTTCAATCTCCTCGGGTGGAAAGAATCTTTTCCGGCGAAGCGGGAAATTTGATCACTCAGTTTATACAGCATGAGCGCTATTGGTCGTTCTGAAAAAACAATCGAATCCCGCGAAATATATCTGCGCGCATTTAATCTCTACTTGCAACGATTTGATTTGTCCTTTAATGACCTGTCTGTCGATTGCATCGAGGCTTTTTTCAAATCAATGAATTATGAGTTTGCGATGCGCCATAACAGTGCCAACCATCTCAGGCAGCTTTTCCATTATCTCTATAATCGCGGAATTACTGTTACAGACAATCTCCCGTCCACAGGCCGGATGTGTGCAGGATACCGACAGCTAAACGATCCAAAGCCGGCGTCAAATTGAATCGAACAAAAGCCCCCTTCCCTGTTCGCGGTGCGCTCTTGCACTGAACACAGGAAAACCCCCGGTTCGCACGAACCGGGGGTCTTTGCTCCTCTCTGCGGCCGGAATCTTCCGGCCGCGGCTGGGTTCTATGGAGTTTGGGCTTTGGGGCTTACGCCGCGTCGGGCGGGAGGGCGATGCCCTCCTCGTCCCAGGTGGTCAGCGCAAAGTGGTAGGGGCGGCCCTTCTTGTCTTTCTGGCGGTTCAATTCCGTTAGCAGCGCCTTCACGGTGTCGGGGTGGCGTTGGGCGATGAGCACGGCCTCCCGCACCTCCATATCGTCCGCCACGCAGCCGTCGTGATACATCCGCAGCTGATACAGATCCTCCGCCTTGCTGCCGCCGGCCTTCGCCTCAAAAAGAGTGACACCTTCCGTGCTGCTGACGAACAGATCCGACTTGATCTGCAGGTTCAGGCACTGATACAGATTCTTCTCCGTGGAGACCCGTAGGACGCCCGGTTCCGCCGACTTTTTCTCTGCCAGCAGACGCACCAGCATCTGCTCCCGTCCCTCCTCCTTGAAGGGTTCGGGGATGTTGGCGCGGATCCAGCTAAACAGCGCCGCCACCTTTTCGTCATCCTCACGCAGACCGTTTTTCGCCGCCTTGGTATCCGGCAGGGCTTCCGCCTGATCGCTGAGAATGTCGATCTGGGCGAGGAAGCGGTTCTGGCTGGGGTGCAGGGCCTTTCCCCAGATCTCGTTGTACAGTCCGTGCTGGATGGCACGGCCGTTGATCCGGATCTCCGCGCCGCTGGACGCCATGTTGGCGCGGTAGTAGAAGGCGTTTTCCTTGCTGCGGCGGATGCTGCCGTAGCGGCAGCAGATGGTCACCGGTCCGCCGCCCAGATCGGTCTCCACCGGGGGCAGTTCCATCATCTGCCCGTCCCGCCAGTTGGGCTCCAGCGCTCCGGCAAGCTCCCCGCTATCGGAAGCGCCGCTCTTGTCAACGGCGGTGAAGAGGATGGTGAACGCCTTGTCCCGCAGCAGGTTGGCGTAGGTGTAGCGCAGGGTCTCCCGCAGGTAGGCCGCCATCTGCCCAAAGGTGGGCTCCTCCTTTTTGGAGGCGGGCTTGAGGGTCAGGAACTTGTGCATGGGGCAACGCACCCGCACCACCGTTCCGGTCCCGCCTGCCACTTCCCCGCTGCCGGGGATCATCGACACGGGCATGTGGATGTCGTAGGGGCCTTCTGCCCGCTGGTAGCGGTCGTTGGCCACGTCCTCTGCCGTCCGGGTCTGGATGCTCCAATGCTGATCCTCCCCGGCGTTGATGGACGCCAGCGCGTGCTTGAGGCCCATGCCGTGCTCGTTCAGAGTGGATTCGGCGCAGGAGCGGGCGGCAATGGTGAGGGCGGCGTCCATGTTCTCGATGCCGGTGCCGTTGTCCCGGACCGAGACATCCACATAATCCCCCTGCTCCTCCAGCACGATCTCCACCCGGCCGTGCCTCTTATGGGCGCGGAAATTGGAGATGGGGTTGTCGATCAGTTCGCAGAGGGTCTGGCCGAAGTCCTTGAAGTTGCCGGAGATGCCGGCGAAAAACTCCTTGCCGTTGGGGGCGTTGTCGATGTTTCGAATGATGATCTCGCGCATAATAGTTCCTCCAAAAAATGTTTTTTCGAAAACAAAACGCACGGTGCAGGTCATTGCCCTACATCGTGCGGGAGGATCTTACAACATTCCTCTTGCCCCGCCCGCCGAAAAAGGGTATACTGTCCCTATCGGTGCGGGGAATCCCGTTGTGTAGGTGGTCTCATCACCTGCGCAGGTGCAAAGGAGTTGCCGCTCCTTTGTACTGCCGTGTTTTTTACTTTCTAATCGTATTATACAGTATCTGCACTCAGATATCAATACACAGATCTCACAAATATCTGAGTGCAGATATGTCGGAGTTGACAATATAGACAAGGAAAGCAAAATACCTTATACTGACACTATCAATAAAAGGCGGAGGTGCGCAATGTCTACTGAGGAAGCCAAGCGCAGAGCAAAGAAAAAATTCATTGCAGAAAAACTGGAGGGGATCACCTTCCGCGTGCCCATTGGACAAAAATCCCGCATTCAGGAGCACGCCAAATCTCAGGGGGAATCGACCAACGCCTTTATCTATCGTGCGGTGAACGAGGCTATCGAGCGGGACGAGAAAGCTGATAGAGAAGAATGATCAGAGCGGAAAGGTTTATGGCCGGAAGTTGACCAGTATCAATTATCCCGGCCTCAATTATTCGATCAGTTGCTCTCGAAACACCGTGGCGCGGATGGCGTCCAGATAATACAGATAGGCCGTCAGCCTTGATGGTTGTGCCCTCTGTGCAAAATATAAAGGATCCTAACGAGAATTTCTCAGCAGGATTCTTTTGTGTTGCGAGGGTCTAAGCCACGGATGCAGTGGTGTCGAGAGAGACTTTACCTTGCGGTGGGCAGCCCCGCTGCAAGTGGCTGTACCGGGTTCAGTGATGTCACAGCGGATGCCTACTACGCAGCCACTGTGACATGGGGCCGCACACGACAGCATCGCCGACGGGATCGGCAACGACCTGTTCGGCGTCGGCAATAAATGTACAAGAGCGCAAATCGTGATGTTCCTGTGGAAACTGTACGCAGGAAAGCAACTGCTATCTATGTAAAAAGGACTCCCTTGACCGATTTTGCGGTCAAGGGAGCCCTTTTTGTATGTCGTGGGAACCATGGGCGAGGCACATCATCGTAACTGTGCTTCTCTGTAGGTACGGCAATTTCCGAATGATGTCTGTCGCCTTTTGGCGTAGTGGTTTAATCGGGTCTGCGCAGTTTTCTGATATTTTCAAATGAGCCCTTCTGCGATTCTTGCATTTTTGTAAGAATCGCAGGCAGGCCTTGAATGAGAGATAGATCATTCTTCACACCGCAAAGTGAACGAAAAGTGAATTTTCACCTTATGGTGTTGAAGATTGTGAAAATATGAGTATAATATAAGTAAGCAACAATGGAGGTACTGCGTATGCAATACGAAAGCGAGCGCATTGAATACAAATTCCAAATGATCGATGACATCTATAAGGAGGTCATCGCATTTGCAAATACGGACGGCGGCGTGGTGTTCGTCGGCATTGACAACAATGGAAATGCCGTCGGACTGGCAGATGTGGATCAGGAGTATACCCGCATCACCAACGGCATCCGCGACGCTATTGTGCCGGACGTTACGATGTTCGTGCGCTTTTCAATCCAGGATAACAAGGTGGTGCGCATTGCCGTCAGCGAGGGCACCAACAAGCCCTACTACCTCAAAGGAAAGGGGCTGAAGCCCAGCGGAGTTTATGTACGCCAGGGCACCTCCAGCGTGCCAGCATCCCCTGCGCAGATTCGCCAGATGATTAAGGAAAGCGATGGCGATGCGTTCGAAGAAATGCGCTCCATGGAGCAGAACCTGTCCTTTGAGGCTGCGGCAAACGCTTTCGAAAAATATGGAGTGCCGTTCGGCAAGGAAAAGTACCGTGCCCTTGGGATCACACAGAAGAATGATGAGCTTTTTACCAACCTTGCACTTATCATCTCCGATCAATGTGCGCATACGACGAAGGTAGCAGTTTTCGGTGATGATTCCAATACCACCTTCAAGGATAACAAGGAGTTCGGAGGCTCCATCTTTGCGCAGCTGGAGGACACCTTTGATTACCTGATGCTCTGCAACAGAACCAAGGCGTCATTTAAGGGCTTGGAGCGTATTGAAAATCAGGATTAC
>OGJK01001231.1_pt1 | contig 24264 bp, 22 predicted proteins | sample 1571961 | NCBI WGS metagenome assembly OGJK01 (sample SAMEA2582120, study PRJEB24529) | metagenome | biome: Human gut stool | place: China | collected 2011 | reverse complement strand
ACGTCGCACAGAGGGACAGCCACCTGTGAATGCCAAACGGCTTTACAGGATAATGAGCGAGCATAACCTGTTGTTGTTGCATCACAAACCAGAGCGACCGAAGCGTGAACATAAGGGCAAGATAGCGGTGGCAGAAAGCGATATGCGCTGGTGTTCAGATGGCTTCGAGTTCGGCTGCGACAACGGCGAAAAACTGCGGGTAACGTTCGCGCTGGACTGCTGCGACCGTGAGGCCATAGACTGGGCAGCAAGCACGGGAGGCTATGACAGTTCGACCGTGCAGGATGTGATGCTGAGGTCGGTGGAAAAGCGCTTCGGCGACAGGCTGCCCGACACAGCGGTGCAGTGGCTGACGGACAACGGTTCAGCATATACCGCGCATGAAACGCGGAGGTTCGCCAAAGAGCTGAATCTGGAGCCATGTACAACAGCGGTGAGCAGCCCGCAGAGCAATGGCATGGCCGAACGGTTCGTGAAGACGATGAAGGAAGACTATATCGCGTTCATGCCGAAACCGGATGTGAGAACAGCCCTGCGAAACCTTGCAGCGGCGTTCACGCATTACAATGAAAATCACCCGCATAGTGCGCTGGGATATCACTCTCCGAGAGAATACCGGCGGCAGCGGGCATCGTTAACTTAAGATACAAAAGCTGTCCGGAAATGGCGGGTCAAGATCACCATGTAGTAAGAAGCAATGCTTCTGAGCAACATCTAAGAGTGATTTTACACTGAAAAAGAATAGGTTAAGAAACCTGGGCTATTTCCATTATTTTTCAATGCATTATAAGATATTTGCTACATTTAGAAAGCTTCGATATAGATTGTATGCTACCAGTCAGTAGGACATTCTGTTACTGTCAATGATTGAAGGTGGATTAGCAAGGATTCTATAGTGAATTGTCGTATCGATTGCGGTGCTTGTTGTATTGCACCTTCAATTTCAAGTCCAATTCCGGGAATGCCGCATGGTAAACCTGCTAATGTAAGATGCGTTCAATTATCAGAAGATAACTTATGTGGCATCTTTGGCTCACCCCTGCGCCCTAAAGTATGCGGCAGTCTACAACCGTCGATAGATATGTGTGCTACGAACCGTGAAGAGGCAATTATTTATCTTATCCAATTAGAGGAAGAAACAGCACCTTTTGTTTGAGAATAGTTACCATTTAGAATTTTATTCGGCATTATTTTGTTTTTTTAACCGCTCTACTTCCTTGCGTAAGGCTTCATTCTCAGCCAATAAAGAAGCATAGTCAGAAGACGGTTCACCTTCGGATAATATTTTAATTTTTGACGGACCACGTCTTTTTGTAACCAATTTGTATTCAGAATGAAATCGAAGGTTTATATACGCATATTTCGTATTGGGGCTTGTCAAATTGTAAGTTGTTTTATAGACGGAACGTCTGGTCGTTGAGTCTATGGATATGGTGTCATTAGTAAAAACCATCTCAGGTGCAGATAGGTACGCTACATTGTCTTCACAGACGAAAAGATAACATAAAGCAGATTGGCTGCTTTCAATAGGTGCAATGCTCCAGCGAGCAATACCTATCAATTTATGATCAGGAAGCCGTTGTTTTATTTTTCTGACCCGGTCTACTTCACTTTTATCGAGTCCCAGAATGAGGGCTATATGGTTGAAAGAAGGCTTAAAAATGAATTGCGATTTTACTCGGTTATTGCCCACCCGGTTAAGTTTTACTGTGGATTCGCGAAGGAAATAGGGTTCTTTTTGTGTTCTTTTAGGAAAGATTGTAAAGTGTAAATTCATGGTTTCGTCTACTTGGAATCGTTGTTGATGCCATTATTTATCATCTTCCGCAGACAATCAAATTTTGTATGTCCCAAAAAATGCGACATGTAAAGACATTTATTTTTAACATATTGATATATATAGGTTATTTTTTACATCAAATCACCTTAAAAGAGACATGAAAAAGACATGCAATTCTATAACCTATTGATTTATAAATTTTTAATTTTTGGCTATAATATATAGCAACTTCGGCTGCGCCTCGTTGAAATCATACCCAAGCAATAATTCTGGAAGAGTTCGAGCGAAGCGAGTTCAGACGTGAGCGTAGCGAACGGATGACAGGGATCAATCTGATCAGATCTTTTAACAACACAATATCAATACTACGAGTCGCGTAGCGACGAAGTATCACGGAGTGAGCGAAGCGAACAAGTGATGGTCTTACATTTTAAATTCAAAAAATGTTGTCTGTCACTTCGGCTTCGCCTCGTGAAACTTCGTCGCTACGCGACTCGTTGATCATACTTAAGAACAGTTGATTTGTTACAGTAAAAGAAGATGAACTGATCAAACGTTCATTGTATTTTTTCGAAACTGTATTGTTCTTCATTCATGGATTAAGACCTTTATAGGTCTTACACAATTGTTTTCCTTTATCGTTCCGCTGTTGCGATCCCTAGTTTCAAAGAGGATACAGTCTTCGACTGGCTCAACCCTTTCGTATTGGCTTTCTGTTCTAGTTCACGGATACAAGTTGCGAAGAGGCGAACTAATTTCTTCGCGTTGTGTTTTGCTCGTTCCTTATCTTCTTTTGTTCGTTCGGTAATCATGACTTCTCGAGCTCAGAGAAGGCCGAAAACATTTACATTATTAATCAGGCTTCTGAACTGCTGATGAATATATATTCCACTCTTCAAAAGATAACTTGTACATCTGGAGAAAAGTAACAACAGACCTGAGGCTCCAAAGAACATCATATTGATTTTGCTTACAGTTGGATAACTACTTGAATTCGGAAAATAAGATACTATATCTTGTAAAGGTCGAGTCAATTTTTGGTATATACAATGGAAGTCAAACCATTTCGTGTCCTTTGTTTAGATGGCGGTGGTATGCGTGGGGTTTATCAAGCGACGTATCTCAATACATTCGCGCAGCGTTTGCATAAATCTGGCGAAGGAGCCATAGATCCAGGCAGAGCGTTCGATTTAATTGTAGGAACCAGTACGGGCGGGATAGTTGCCTGCGCTCTTGCTGCGGGTGTCTCACTTGATGAGGTTGTTGATCTTTATCAAGTGCATGGTGGAAAAATTTTCCCTCGTCAACGATTACGTGCTTTACCTGTACTGGGGAAGTGTGTTCGTGCCCTTTTTTCTGGCCTTGCATCTGGGGATCAAGCCTTGCGAGCAATCCTTTCAGACTCCTTTGGCACCGAAACCATGGGGCAGGTCTATATTCGTCGTGGAATTGGGTTAGCCATCACAGCAGTGGATCTTAATCGCCATGCTGCCACAGTTTTCAAAACCCCTCATATGAATCGTCTTAATGGACGCGACAACGACCGACTATTGGTCGATGCCTGTATGGCAACTAGTGCCGCCCCTATCCTGAGATCAATAGCTCGTTTATCTGAACCAGGTGGCGGAGCAACTGTTGATTATGTTGATGGGGGGCTCTGGGCAAATAATCCGGGAGCGGTGGGAATGATAGAAGCTCATGAAATCCTTCAAAAAAGAGGAGAGATTGAGCGTCCGATTCAGTTATTTATGCTCGGTACGCTTCCTGTGCAGGGAGGCGAAGAACTTATGAGTGCTGATAAATTGCACCGAGGTGTTTGGGGATGGGGGGCAGGAATTAAGGCTATCACTGTAAGTATGAATTCACAGGCAATTGCGTACGACTACCTGGCTCGTAAAATCGCGGAGCTGCGAGGCGATGGCAGTTTTGCATATCGACTCCCTGCACAATGCCCATCAGGAGAACTCCAGAAGTATTTAGAAAATATGGACGATGCACGTCCTAGGGTGCTAAATGCGCTTGCCCGGCAAGCTATCTCAGATGTTGATTACGCTTGGGCTACGGCAGAATCAGTAAGTAAAATGGGCGCGTTTCGGACTGCATTGGCTAGCTCGTCCAATTATAGTTGTCATTAAATCCGAGGATCATCATGACCATTATTGATTGTAATAAAGAGATGAAAGGGTATCACTCAGAAGAAGTGAACCTTTCTAACGCAGAGCAGGCAGAAATGCGTAGCCGCCGTGACAATGGCCGAACAAGGCTCCAAAATGGATTGACAAAGGCTGGGCATCCTTTGCCAAAGAAATTCAGCTCTCAGGGCTCATATGCGATGCGGACAATGGTTCAGGATGATGCATGTGACTACGATATTGATGACGGTGCGTATTTCGATAAGGAAGATCTTAAGAACGCTGAAGGCGATTATCTTAGTGCGCTTGATGTTCGTAAGCGGGTTAAGAAGGCATTGAAGGATGACCGGTTGGCGTACGACGCGGTTGTCAAAACCAATTGTGTGCGTCAAGAGTATCCCGATGGCTATCACATCGATATTCCAATTTATCGTACGATCTGCTCTAAAGATATTTGGGGGAATGACGTCATAGAGTATGAATTAGCAAGTGGCGACGAATGGACTAAATCAGATGCACGTAAGGTCACGAGCTGGTACAACGATGCCGTTGGTAATGAACTGAAAACAGGGGAATCAGATACCAGTCAGATGCGCCGTATCACCAAACTTACTAAGAAAATGGCTAGAAGCCGTAATGCTTGGAAAAAAAAGACAACCAGTGGCATTTGTATTTCTAAGTTAGTTGTAGACAATTTTATTGCATGTCCAAATCGGGATGATGATGCTTTACGTGATACATGGCAGGCAATCAAATTGCAGTTAGACGTAAGTCAACGTATAGCCCACCCGGTATTTACTGATAAAAATCTTGCAGAAGAAGACGACGAATGCGTTATTTTTTTCCGGGGGTGTCTGGGAGATGCGCTGGAGGTATTGAAGGTTTTAGACGAGCACGATTGTACAAGTAAAAAGGCTGGCGAAGCCTGGGATGAGGTGTTTAATACAACCTATTTCAGTGCTCAGTTTACCACTACATCTAAATCGCTGTTACGGCCTGCGGTTGCTGCCTCGACTACTTTATCTTTTCCTAGTCATCCCGTACAACCTAACAAATCATCGGGATTTGCCTGATGAAGTGGGCTATGGACGATCCCGTGCGTTTCCTGAGGGAGAAGGATGAACTCACGCATCTTGAAACCGAGACAGGTTGGCTAAGCACAGCTTGGCGTATATCTGAAGAGGGCTCGATTACCGTTGATATCGACATGTATATCCATGGACGATTGTTTGCAGGGGAGATGACATATCCGGATGCGTTCCCGGATTCTCCGCCCTATATACGTCCGCGAGATAAATCAGAGCGGTGGACTAGTCATCAATATGGCGTGGGTGGCTCACTGTGCTTGCAGTGGCGGGCAGATAACTGGCATAGCAATGTGACTGGTGCAGATATGGTACGCAGTGCATACGAGTTGCTAAGTACAGAACAGCATCCTGAGTTACCTCATTCTGTTCCCTCTGCGCATCGCTTGACAGAGGGGCAGAACCTTAATTTTATATTTCGACGTTATGTCCCTACCTCCGAAGTTGAACATATATTAACTGTGCTCCCACTTCCGTCCAGAACCCGAATATCATCTTCAACGGTGTATAACGAAGGGTCGGCGGTAATGTTCATAGCAAGAGTCGCTGACGCACAGGATGAACTGCGAAATGTTTCCGATATCCCTCAAGGGCTCATCGATTTTGTTAGTATTTTGTCATTATCTTATGAGGGTTGGGTCTTTAGAAGCGACTACTTTAGCCAGAGGCAATCCTTAGATTCCGTAGAAGCATTAATCCAGATGTTGATGATGGCCGGTTTTAACACCGATGATGTTCTGGTTAAGGAAGGGGATAAGTACAAGGCTAAGACGATCATATTACTAGGCAAAGAGTGGACATCACTGCGAGTATTCCTGATAGATTCTGGGGAGCAACCAGTGCTGCGGGAACATCGAGTTGTCAGCTCTCCGAACTCAGCCTTAAGGCTTTCGGAAGAATCACAGAAGTTGAGTAAGGTCCGCATAGGAATTGTTGGGCTGGGATCCGTAGGCAGCAAACTTGCGATTTCACTTGCTCGTTCAGGTGTTAGACAGTTCTTATTAGTCGATGACGATTATCTCACGCCGGGCAACTTGGTGCGTCATGAGTTGGGGTGGGCCCAAGTGGGAGCGCATAAGGCATGGGCTGTAAGCAATACTTTAGCGCTTATAGCGGCTGGAGTGAAAGTGGATGTAAAGATTATTCGTCTTGCGGGGCAAGAATCGGCGGTGACAGCAGCAGCTGCACTAAAAGATCTGTCTAATTGCGATTTGTTGATCGACGCCACAGCTAATCCAGAAGTCTTTTTGTTGTTAGCAGCGACTGCCCGGCGAAATAGAATACCTATGTGCTGGGGGGAGATATTCGCAGGTGGTTACGGAGGCATGATCGCGCGAGCACGCCCCAAACACGACCCAAATCCATTAGCTGTGCGTGACGCTTACCATTCTTATCTCTCAACCCTCCCCGAAGCACCTTTTAAGAATATGGCTAGCTACGATGGGAGTGATGAACAACCACTTATTGCATACGACAGCGACGTGGGGTTTATTACCACTGCACTGACACGGCTGGCTGTGGATACTGCTTTATGCAGAGAGCCAAGCGAATTCCCGTATTCTTTGTACTTGCTTGGTATGCGTCGTGAATGGATTTTCGAGGAGCCGTTTGACACACGGCCAGTTGAAATAAGTGGAGAGGGCTGGGAACGTGACGAAAATGCTGTGAGGGATGAAGATAGGGTCGAAGTTGCAAAGGTATTGATAAATATGTATGAAGGAAAACAAAGTGCTAACTCTGATTCTACCGACTAAGCAACATAATTTAATGAAGGCAGCGCTCCGAAAAGCTGGTCAACGTGAAGTCGGCGGTATTCTTATGGGTGAAAATATCGGGAATAATGTTTTCATCGTTCGTGAAATAACCATACATCGTCATGGTACGTTTGCATCCTTTATCAGACGTATTGAGGATGCTATTGGTGGGCTCCGTGCTTTTTTTAAAGAAACTGGCTACGATTATGTACGCTTCAATTATATCGGTGAATGGCACTCACACCCTTCATTTGAGCCATATCCAAGCAGAAAAGACGATCTGTCTATGTTACAGATCGTAAAGGATGAAACTGTCGGAGCGAATTTTGTAGCTTTGTTGATTACCAAGCTTGGACCTGGCGGAGAGATGATTTCAACAGTCCATACATACCTTCCTGATGGTTCGAAGATTCCATCAACTTTTAAGATTGAGACGTGATTTAGGTTGGGGGAAGAAATGTTAACTTGTCTAATCACAACGGATAATATTGACTCTTCTTAGCTATTGTTTATATTTTCCCATTTTTTTTCGGTGGTTGCATATTATTATAACGATAGCAAAACTTTCTGTCATAAAACATTTCGATATGATAAAAAATACCACTACAGGCTACTTCCCGTGTCCCACGAATCTTTTTCTTTATCCGTTCTGGCTTAAGCAACAGGAAAAAAACTTTCTCCATCTACGTAGTCGTGACAGTACCCACGGCGACTCATAAAGCCCCTCAGTCCTTGTGGTTTCAGGAATGACTATCACTCGTGTCTCGTTCACTGACAACCTTGATCAGAACAAACCTGGATCTGTTTTTGAGGATTAGCACTAAATGAAAGTACATTGCCTGAAGTATTTAAATGTTTTAGGTTGAAGATAGAAGGAGGTAGTTAGCCTCCTTTTTTGAATTTGTGGGGTAGTAAAAACCAAATCTGAGCAGAATTAAAAAAGAGAGAGTTATTTTTTAACGGAAACTTTACGTTGCACATTTTCTGCTTCCTGATACGATGCTATCCCTTTACAGTCACGAGTGACGAGTCTTAAACTTATCTCTCCGTGTGTTGGTGTATTAGTCCAATATGTTCCGTTCAAAGATAATTGATCTCCCGCTAACTTTAATTCCCCTGCACCGCTTGTTATTGAATGCGCGCCTGAAAAAATTTTCCTTAGTTCAAACATATAGCAAAGCCTAGTCACGTCTGTTTTAGAGCTTCTTAAAAGAGCTTCAAGTCGGGATTCTCCTTCCTGTCTTTCGGTAAAAGATTGAATAGATAGAGTTAGATAGGTTTGCCGTATCACGAAAAAAATAGGAATGACCAATCGGTTTCCGTCAACAGCACCGTAGTCTGACCTTAGCTCTCCAACCCAAACACCATGTACGAGAGGTCGATTCATCCATTTGGCTAGATGCCGCCACCGCCAGGCTAATTTTGAGAATACCCCGAAGAATAAAACACAAAGACCAAGCGATGTGCTGAATGCCTTCCATGCAGCAGAGGGTATTGGTTGCTGGAAGTAATACCAATGTATAAGAAAAATTAGCAAGCCCAGTATCCCCATTAGCCAGCCAAATACTTTTAGTAGGCGTTCAAACTCGGCGGTAGTTAGACTAAGGTTATTCATTGGATCTCACCAATTGTATCTTCAAAACCATTTTTATATATGTGTATATATCCTTCTGCGGATATTACAGCAGCAGCTTCCACTTGCGGTAAGGTTGATATTAGTTTAGCTGTCATCTGACGAGCGCCTTGCGGCCAAACAGCTAATGGGTTGGCAAGAGCAACATCGAGAGGAGGAGATACAAATTGCGCAATATGAGTGAGATCTCCACTTTTTGCCTCAATGAGGTGAAAACCATCATGCATACTGCTTCCGCGAGTTGCCAACATTGCAAGAACCTTAAAGACGTCGTCTGTACCCGAAATGGGTAAGCCTTTATCTGCATTAAGGCGCGACCCTAAAGGAACTACAGGCAAGTTCTCGATAGTTCGATAAGCAATAACCCCAATTCCTACAAAATCGGTAGACCTTTGTGCTACTAGTCTAGTTAGAAGTTGATGAAGCCATAATTTGTTTATAAGTCTACCCTCGCCAGTTAAGCATTTGCATGTGTGCAAGATCCTACCATCAAACAATTTTTGCATGGAAGGGGTTTATTCACATTAAGGTCTTTGCAACTAATCCCCATTGATCAAGGCAATACAATATACGTAATGCTCCACTAATTGTGAGAAGAATTCCGAACTTTCGCATCGCGCTCAAAGCGTATGATCAGATTCTATTGCATTCTATTTGCTGAAAATTATCAGTTCCAGTCCGATCTAATAACTCTTTCTTGATGCGGTAAAAGGTTGCACGGCTTATATCTGCCGCCTTCATTATGTGGGCTGGTTTAACGTTTTGTGCAAGCATCTCGCGAACGGTCTCACGGGCCTCCATATCTTTTTCTTTCCCCGTATACAAACCTGCCTGTTTTGCTCTTGCGATACCCTGCGCCTGGCGTTTACGACGAGTTTCATAATCTTGTCGTGCCATTGTTGCCAGGATATCGATTAGCATGGCATTGACTGCCCTAAGAATGCCACTGGTAAGGTCGTTATCGGACATTTCAACCATTTGCCAACTTGTTGGTAAGTCCATTGATACGATCACCAGCCCTTTCCCGTTCAACGTAGCTTTGAGTTCAGCCCATTCTTCATGTTTAAGACGGCTTAGACGGTCAATCGCTTCAATCAGAAGTAGATCGCCGGGTTGTGCTTGTTCAAGAAGATGCATTAGTTCCACACGCTCCAGCTTCGCACCGCTGGCATTCTCAATGTACTCTCCGGCTACTTGCCAGTTTTTGCTTTGCGCGAATTCGCGCAGGCTTACTAATGCACGATCAGCATGTTGGCCTTCGGTAGATGCACGGCAATAGATACGGACATTCATCATGAATTCTCTTTTAAATACCTAATCGATACCCATATGATACAGCGCGTATTATTATTGTCAATAGAGTCTAATTTAACCCTATTGATACTTTGTATCATGGTCTTAATCAGCTATACCTAAAAGAGATATTGTTCGGATGGTATTCAGATCTTGCTTGGGGTATACGATTTGGTCAGTTTCTGTAGCTGAAGCACTCCGGTTTCATTTCAGCAGGTCTTAATCAAATTCAGTGTGCCATACATGCGGCACGAAAAAGTCTGGCATCAATGTGACCAGTTCTATCACCCACCACAGTCACTACAGTGGCCACACAGTTGGGGACCCAAAGGATGTTGTTTACCATTTTGCAATGGTTGACAGCTACCCGAAAGCAACTCCTCTTCGAGAGCGCTCAATTCCTCAGTTAATCGGGTTTGCAATTTTAGTTTGTTGAACCCATCCACACTGGGCGTAAGTGTATAGTTGTGATAACTGTCAACTTTTCTTCTCTCTTCTGTTCAGAATAAATTAATGTTCAGGCGTTATGATAAATAGATGTTATCGCCACCATGGCGCGGTCTTTACAGGAATAAATCTCACCATTTTTATATTTTCACCACAGTACCTCAAAATTTCATATACCAAAACTGAACTTGGCCGGGTAGTATTGGCTGCTTAGTATTAACTGTAGATGCTGTTATTAGGAGTTTCAGGTGCAGGTAAACAAACTTACGGATGATATTGATATTAGTTCTCATGAGCGTTTCCTCGCGGCCCGTAAAAGCACATGGGTTAGTGTGCTTGTTAATTGTTTTCTGACATCCGGGCAAGTGATTACTGGCGTATTTTCCGGATCTCAGGGGCTTATTGCGGATGGTATCCATTCTCTGTCTGATTTAGTTTCAGACTTTGTGGTGCTTATTGCTAATCATAAAAGTAAAAAAAATCCCGATGATGACCATCACTACGGGCATCATCGTTATGAAAATGGTGCATCATTAATTCTGGGGACAATTTTATTCATTGTTGGCATCGGGATGTTATGGTCAGCAGCAAATAAAATGCAACAACCAGATGATATTCCTCAGGTACATATTGTTGCTCTGTGGGTGGCCTTAGCCGCACTGGTTATCAAAGAGCTTCTTTTTCGCTATATGCTGGCAGTAGCAACCCGAGTAAAATCCACTATGCTGGTTGCCAATGCCTGGCATGCCCGCTCTGATGCCGCCTCATCTTTGGTGGTGGCTATTGGTATTATTGGTAGTTTATCAGGGTTTAAATTGCTTGATCCGGTAGCTGCACTGGTTGTGGGACTGATTGTGACCAGAATGGGATATTCATTTATGTCAGATTCGCTTCATGACTTGATGGACAGGGCCGTGGATATTGAAACTGAAAATAGTATAAAAACAACATTATTGTCCACGCCTGGGGTCGAAGGCATCCATGACCTCAAGACCAGAAAAATGGGGGACCTTGTTGTGGTTGATGTTCATCTGGAAATTGATGGTGATTTATCAGTGAAAGTAGGACATGACATTGCTGTTTTGGCCAGGAAATCAGTTTTAGATAATCATCATGTTTTAAATGTTATGACACATGTTGACCCTTATTTTAAAGGTGATAATAGTCCTGGTTGCGGGGGCAAATAATCCTGAAAAATAATATGAATGCTGCTGTTTTTTGAGAAGATTGGGAAGGGATTATTTTTTTGCGCAATATTACCCCTTCTGACTGTGAAAACGAGAGTAAACAATATGGAGGCTATTATGAGAAAAATTATGCGTACTGTTGTGATAGGAGCCACCCTTCTTTTATCCCCCTGTGTAATGGCTGGTTCTGACGGTGTTGAACATGCCATGAAGATGATGAATAAAAGCTACCGCGCAGCACTTAAGGAGGAGGACGTTACATCCTTCAGGAAAGATATGCGGGAACTGAAAGCAACAGCAGAGTCCATCCTGAACAGCCCTGTAGAAGGGTATGACAGGGAAACGTATGTTGCAGGCATGTCACTTCTAATTGATGAGGTAACTGCCGTTGAAAGTACCGCTGAGAAGGAAGGTCTTGACGCCGGGAAAATTGCAGCACAGAAACTAGGCAGTCTGATGAGAAAATACCACAATAAACTAGGTGTTGACTGAGACCGGGAATTATTCGGTGAAGGTAGATATGCTGGAAAGATATCCCTGAACTGACATGATACACGTGCCTGTAATCAAGCAGATAGCTATGCACTGGTGAGGAAATTTCACAACGTTATCTTATCTGCAAAATACATATAAAAATGTTGGGGTAACAAACATGCATTATCAATGCTACATATTTTAGTTTGTTGCCTCAACATAAGTTAAGTACCTATTGGTGTTGCGCGGGGTGGATTCAGGGGGCCAAATTATATTTGGTGGTCACGCGTCAGTCTGTGTTTTGTTTGTTGGTCATGATGACCTGCTCCCCGTTGATTAACACACTGATGCCCGTAATGTCTTCATCATCGGTATGAGACCCTCATTAAGATGCTTTTTTCCGGCAAATAAATCATCAGTATCCTCTTCGAGGCTGGAACAGGGATTCTAAGCCATGTGCTTTGCCGTAAGAAGATCATTTCCGACGTCACCTAATGTGGCTTGGTGAATGGATTTTGTCATGGCTGCACTCTTCATCGGTCGTCGGATTAAGTGCCGTACGATCCACGTCGCTTTTGGAATTTCAAGCGTTCAGATATAAGCATTCTGTACAGCATTGCGTTGTTTCGTGGCTATCTGGCGACGATAAGAACCACTCAGGAACCTGAATTTACCTGTCGAGTACTGGGCCTTTGAACATGGTTTGGATATTACTGAGTGCATCTTGGTTTTGAGAAGTTAAGGTTATCATTAATAAAAAGGCATAATATTGAGTGGTCAACCAACCTTAAAAAAGTGGCTAAATTATGAACGAAAATTTACGTAATGCTCTTCCTCACAAAAACACACCATTTCTACGTGTGCTGCATATCATCGTAGCTGTATTGATTTTATTGCAGATTATTAATTCAAACCTTACCGAAAGCGATGCGCTTAGTGACTATACTCTCACTGGGTTCGTAACATGGTTCCATGTTATCACTGGGTTATCACTGATTGTCCTTGGGTTTGTCATGCTTGCATGGATGCTGACACAACGAGGATTTCGTTACTATTTTGCCTGGGTGGTCCTTGATTTTCGAGGTGTGGTTGAAGATATCAAAATGCTGATATCATTCCGTCTTCCTGAAGCTCATGCTGGTGGGATTGCTGCTCTGGTTCAGGGGCTTGGTGTACTTGCACTATTGGGCGTTGCATTATGTGGTGGATTCTGGTTTGCTCTCAATACTGCTCTTGGCACGTCACCTGTGCTGACAGAAACCGTCCTGCATGTGCATAAGTTTCTGACTGTATTTATTGAAACCTATTTCTGGGCACATGGTGCGATGGGGTTGCTGCATATCTTCCTCACCGTTCGTAGCCAAAGGAAAAATCCCGTTACCGAATAGTGCTGTAGGTTTATGATGGATAAGATGCCCTGTAATGGTTGGCTAAAACAGACTATAACCGCGCATTTATCCGTCAATGCATTTTCTATTTATCCGTAATTCCGATGAGTATGCGTATTTGAAGGAAAAAATATATGCATCTTGAACGACATAGTATCGAAAAAGTGGGATGGCTGAGGGCAGCTGTACTGGGGGCAAATGACGGAATTGTTTCGACAGCGAGCCTTGTTCTTGGGGTTGCATCTGCAAATAGCAGTCCTTCCGGTGTTTTACTTGCAGGTGTTGCAGGACTGGTTGCCGGAGCTATGTCAATGGCTACAGGGGAATATGTTTCCGTCTCATCTCAGGCGGATACCGAAAACGCAGCACTTGCCCAGGAAAAAAGGGAGCTGGAAACTGATTATCAGGGAGAGGTGCGGGAACTGACTTCACTTTATATGCAACGTGGACTGGAGCCAGAGCTTGCCCGGCAGGTTGCGGAGCAACTTATGGTCAAAGATGCCCTGGATGCTCATGCCCGTGAAGAACTGGGGTTGACGGATATAAATTCTGCACAGCCCCTACAGGCAGCTGTCTTTTCTGCCCTGAGTTTTTCCGCTGGTGCGGTGTTACCCTTAATCGTGGCATGGCTCTCCCCTCTGAAACTGGCTTTTTTGTTGATAATCCTTTCCACCCTTTTTTCACTGGCGGTCCTTGGCTATATATCTTCGGTTTTGAGTAAAGCCTCTCCTGTCAGGGCGATCATAAGAATTACGTTCTGGAGTACCATGGCTATGCTTTTGTCTATGGGGATTGGTCATTTTGCAGGGCAGGCCCTGCTTTAATGTTATGAAGCACAATTCGAGTACCATCTTACTGGCGATGCTTCGCAAAACAATTTGCAATGCAGCTCCCTTCAAACTCGATTCCTGCTTGCGCCAATACCTGTTGAAGGGGTGATGGAGGGGATTCTCCCCCTCCATTTCAAGGGCAAGGACAACGCTACTTCTGGCAAATTTCCCGGTCGTAAACGCCACCATTGACAACCAAAATTTGTCGTTTCTTCTTTGAAATCATATCAGTCATTATCTTCGAGTCATCAAGAAAGATACCACCAAAGGTTCCAGGTCGTGCATTCTTCCCGGCGATTATAATCAGATCCCCAATATTCAATGCAGCAACTTTATCGTTATTGTAATTCGTATCTTCAAATATGAACTTCAGGCCTTCATCTGAACCGGGAATACCCAATGTTACTACAGGATTTTTTCTGAAAGTAACAGTACCGATACCAGTTATTTTTCCTGTTACCATTAACTGACATTTTTTGAAGTCATTTGTTGCCCTGAATTCATGTTGTTCAAACCGCGCATAAACTTCCCCTGTTGTATACATTCGCGGAAGTATATCGATTATCGATGGTTTGGATGGTTGCTCAGGTTGTTGCTGAGTTACGGTATCAGCATTTACCTTGGCCTTCACTTCGGGGGTTTTAGGCTGATATGGGGGGGGCGTCAGCCCGTAAAGGAGATTGATGCCGTAGGCTATTGCGACGGTTATGACTGCTATTTTAATATAACGTTCATAGGGTGATTTCATTTCGTTCTTCCATGAATTCTATTTTGGTAACATGATTGCCATTGCGGTGTATTTTCATATTGTCTGTTGGGGACTTCACCGTATTACGAATTTCGTTCATTGTTTCTTTCGATAACATATCGCAGCCTTCCATATACATAACCCTACGGGTATCGGTATCTGGTATGTTAGTGAAACTGCTACTGACCCATAAATCGGGTATTTCAATTCCATGTATCAGCTTCATATACACAACGATGAACGCATCTGTCAGGTGAAACCGTCCAACTGTGTATTTTCCGGTATAGGTATTACCAGAAGACGATGCTACCCAATCGTTTTTTAAAACCAAAGTCAGTGCATTATTTTCCATTTTCAGACTCCAGTTCACGAATGCGATTGTTCGTCATGTCGGTAAGACATTTCTGTTCATTATTGCAGCCGGATTTGTGCTTTATCCATTCTCTTTGAGAAGGAAGCAATCGTTTTCGGGTTTCAGGGCTAAGGCTTTTCCAGACCGAATTAAGTTTCTCATCGCTTGCTTTATAACTGTGTGTATCGACGTTTGAGGTTACTGCATTGTTTTTGGGAGCTTCGCTACCGCTGCTATAGAAAACGGGTGCACGTACTCCCTGAGCGTAGTCTTTAGCTGCTTTTTCCCACAGGCCTTTCCCATTGGCAGTCAACATTTTTCCGAACTCTGTGGTGTCGAAACTGTAATTGCGGATCTCGCCATTGAAATCCAGCTTCACGTTAACGGCTGTTGACTTCGAAATGCCAGTCAAGAAATCACCAGCTTCGGACCCGAAGGAACAAGCGACTTCTTTAGTATCACTGACATTAGGGCGTAACCCGTGCATCGTGAATCTACCGTTATCAGTTGTAGCAGTGATATCTACCAGCGGAACGATTGATGAGGATTGCTTTGTCATCGCGAAGCATATCCCCTTCAGATTTACATCCCTGTCCATCCCGAGAAACATCAGGGCGTTTTTGTCGCTGCTTGCGACACCTGCTGATTTTGCCTCTGGCAAGAAATAGACGGTACTGGAGGCGGTGGTTATACCTGAAACGAAAACAACACCTGACGCCATGATTTTTAAGGTTTTTATAAGGATAGTCATTCTGGATGCCTTCTATCGTTCTCACTCCATCGTGGACAGAGTATTCATTCCATGAGTCTTGTTTACGAGAAACACCAACCGAAGAATCATGATCTTACATTGATCTATGAAATCTATCAATATTGCACAATTGATCTATAAAAACGATCAATTGACATGAGAGGAAGAGAGAGGATTGTTACTAAGTCGATTGTATTTACAGGGTTTTTGTATGGTTCATATGCTTGATGCTAATGTGGGGCGGGGCTGCGCTTAGTATTGAATACTGCGATTGAAAGACATAACCATCTACTTTGTGCGGGGTTTCCGGCAACCATAGAGGTGTTTCGATAAGAAGCGGTGCAACTCGCACAGTTCGTATACATAATGAATACGATGTAATTTGAACCCTTGCTCTAAAACGCTCGGTATCAAGTTTTACGGGGCTTTGGTATGGAATGGTATCTGGGGGACGGTTTGGTTGCTTTCCCCTTGTCAGGTAGGCAAGGGGGAGAGTGATTTAGCGTGTTATTTACTGTGAAAGTTTCTCTAAGTCTTCCAGTGAGTTAATCTCGTATTTAATGCCGTTGACAGTTGCATATGATTTGCTCGTAATGCCATCTACCCTGATAGCTATTCCACTGTCTTCGTCTCGGGTTACGCCATCCTCGAGCTCGGTTATAAATGTCGGGTTTAGAATGCTGACTTCGTGTTTGTCTTTAATATGCTGCGCAAATTTTTCAGGTGAAATCAGTTCATCAATGAAGGAGTGCAACACAAGTCCCTGCATTTTTAGTAAGTCATGATCGTTTACTGTTTGTGCCTCTACATACGAAATACCAGGTGATCTGTTGCGATTAAACTTAATCACTATTCTCTGCTTTGTTTCGTCGGCGAAGGTCACTTCAAAATGACTGTGCCGACCATCAATGTCATAACAATCAATACGTTTGATAGCTTGCTTTACCTTCAGTCTAATCCGCTTACGCTCAGGATTCTTTGTGTCGTGAACATCAAAATGTCGGAATTGATCCCAGCCAGTAGTTTGAATTTCTGAACGGCTGATTTTGTACTGTTGAAATTCTTTCTCAAGCGTAATTTTTTTTTGTTTATTGGCATTAATCTGATCTGCCAATTCTTCGATGTTGTCTGTCAAAGTTGCTAGTTTTAGCAGCTTCTTAATAGCTTCAGATGCCTTTTCAATCTCAGATTCGTACCATGCTGTTTTATCCTCTTGGTGGTTGTTCCAGACGTGATCAGCGATTAGTTGTAAAACAGTGTGCTCAAGTTGGTATGACGTAAACCCTTTTTTACCGCAAGGTTTACCCTGAACGATTTTTGAACCACATATATATCGGTACTTGTTTTCACTTGAACCAGATTTGAACATGAAAGATCCACATTTACCGCAAAAAAGAATACCGATACCTGAGAGTAGCGGTATTTCAGGTTCAGGATTACCTCCTGGATATGTTGATGAACTACGAGTGACAGCACGATGTCGATCTAACTTCGAAAGTGTCAAGTAGTCTACTTCCGACATAAGTGCTGGATAGTAATCCGGAATAATGAATGTTTCTTTCAACGGTTCATCTGATTCGGAATCGTATATGATGGCACCTGATTCATCGCGTTTATCCAGTGTGAAGATTTTTTGTCCGTGAACAGTGGGATTCAAAAAGGTTCTGATCAAATGTTTGCCCCATTGCTTTGTTTTGGGTGTCAGCGCTTGACCTGTCTTGTCTTTATAAACCCTCTTTTTAGGGGCAGTGTAGTGTTCGTTAAGATATCGTTGGATTCCAAGAAGAGTTTCACCGTTTTGTTTCAGTTCTATAATCTTCTGCGCTGCTGAAAAATACATTGGGTGTGGGGTAACGTATCCTGATTTTGTATCTACCCACCACACATTCTGACCCACTGATTCTATTGCTTTTGCTGGCGTTCCCGCTTTTCTTGTCAGGTTGTACCGTATCAGCGAACGGGCTTGGGCTTCAACCCGATTCTTTTTTGTCAACGATTCGTCGTGGGCGCGTGTGAACATCAACAATGAAATGATTAAATCGGTTGGATTATTCTTTACGTCCGCGTACTTATAGACCTTTTCATCCATACCAGTAACAACAACTATCCCCTTGCTAAGTATGCTCTTAAATATATCCAAAGCGGTCCAAGCATCATCACGGCTAATGCGGTCAAGGTTTTCGACTACGAGCCACGAACCAACAGGAACTTTAACCCCAATCTGCTTGATGAACTCCGAAAGCTTCCCTTCATGAGCATTTCTTCCTTTGAACGCGGACATGCCGAGATCATGGAAAGCCGTTGTATCAAGTTCGAGATTATAACGGGCCGCAATTTTTAGAGCGGTATCTTGCTGACGCTCCAGGGAGTTACCTTCCCGTTGTTTCACAGATGAAAAACGCACGTACGAATACAGCTTTGGTTTCATTAAGTGTGATTCCCTTCGGATGGTCTTGATTGATCAGATGCTAACAGCAGGAATGTGAATTTTAAATAGTGAATAATTATATGTTAGGCAAACCTGCCAATACCCGCTGCGTTCAGCTCTCGGAAACGAACCTGTGCATGATCTTTGGCTCACCGTTGCGCCCGAAGGTCTGCTCCGGGCTTCAGCCCACGGCTGAAATGTGCGGCAGCACGCGAGAGCAGGCGATAACGTACCTTCTTGAGCTGGAAGCGCTCACCGCGCCTTAAACGTCTTTAATCCTCGCCAGGCAGCCAATCGTCAGCGTACACATCACCAGCGCAATCCAGAACACCGTGTGATAGTTCCAGATTTCGGCCACGACACCGGCCATTGAACCGGCAATAATCCAGCCTACGCGGGTGGTATTAGTATAAAGGGTGGTGGCGGAGCCTGCCTGGCCCGGCATCAGATCCTGGAAATAAAGCATGCCTATCCCGGCGAGAATACCAATATAGATAGCGTTCAGGAGCTGTAACGCCAGCAATAGCCCGGGGGTATGTACCGTCAGCATGCCGAGATAGAACAGCAGACCGGCGACGGCGGCGATGCGCATTAAAAAACGTTTCCCGAAGCGCTTTGCGTAATAGCCTGCGATAAGCATGGTCGGGATCTCAAGCCCGGCTGCGGTGCCCATCATGATCCCCGCCAGCTTCTCCGGCAGGTGCAGTTCATTAATGATAAACAGCGGCATATTGATGATATACAGGCTATTGGTGCCCCACATCAGCGTGCAGATCGCGAACAGGAGCAGGGCATCGCGGCGGTGACGGCGCGGCGCTTCCAGCACACCTGTTGCCACCTTGGGCTCTTTGCGCATTGACGGCAGGAAGAACCACACCAGCGCGCCGCACGCCACAAACGCGACTGCCGCGCTCAGGTACATCACCGTAAAGCCAAAACCCATCGCCAGCGCGTAGGCCAGCGGCGGGCCAATCACCCACGCCAGCGACACCTGCGCACGCAGGACAGAGCTGAACATCACCGCTTCACGTCCGGTATGGTCGGCGTGTTCGCGGGCAAGCGCAAACAGCTGTGGGTTAGCCGTCGAGCCAAAGCTGCTCAGGAATACCCCGACGAAAAGCAGAATGAAGTAGTTGCGGTTCCAGGCAAACAGAACGCAGGCCATGACCCCCAGCAGGCAGCAGAAAACGATCAGGCTTTTACGATCGCCTTTTCTGTCGGATCGCCCCGCCAGAAACTGACTGACCAGAATGCCGATGATGGCGCTTCCGGTAAAAAAGAAGCCAACCAGCGCCGGACGAACATGAACCTCATTGGTCAGAAATAAGCTCAGCGTCGGCGTCTGTAATGCACCGGCAATGCCCGTGAAAAAGGCAACAATCAGGAAGGCCGCTGAGGTCAAGTCAAAGGGCTTTGGCGAGGCAGCCGCAGGGGTGTTATGCATGTTTTATAATTAGCGAGTAGCAGAGAGGGGCGGAGTGTACGCCGTAAGCTAAAAAATAAACAGTGGGTGCGGTCAATGATGCCACGAAAAATCAAAATGGCATTTCAACTTGCATCTCACGCTGCTGACCTTAGCTGAAACTGACTTGCTGAACTTCAGCAAAATTCAGCTCAATGAAGAAGAAATGTGCTGTATCTCTAAATTCTGATATCAGAAAGACGAGTTTACTTGCAAGGTACAGCAGAAAGCGCAAGACTTTTTGAAACGTTTCAGCGCTATCTTGTTTTAACAAACGGAGCAGGCTAGCGCATTTTTTCTCATTAAAGCTGAAACGATTCAAGTTCAGCAGGAGTGGAGAACCATGTTCCAGTTATCTGTTCAGGATATCCACCCGGGCGCTCAGGCCGGGGATAAAGAAGAGGCTATTCGCCAGGTTGCCGCTGCGCTTGTGCAGGCGGGTAACGTCGCGGACGGCTATGTCAACGGCATGCTGGCCCGCGAGCAGCAGACTTCAACCTTCCTCGGCAATGGCATTGCCATTCCGCACGGTACCACCGACACCCGCGATCAGGTGCTGAAAACCGGCGTTAAGGTGTATCAGTTCCCGCAGGGCGTGCTCTGGGGCGACGGTCAGGTGGCCTATGTGGCCATCGGTATCGCGGCCAGCAGCGATGAACATTTAGGTCTGCTGCGTCAGCTGACGCATGTCCTGAGCGATGACGCGGTGGCTGAACAGCTTAAATCCGCCGCCACCGCGGAAGAGCTGCGCGCCTTGCTGATGGGCGAAAAACAGAGTGAAGCGCTGAAACTGGATAATGAAACGCTGACGCTGGATGTGGTTGCTTCCGATCTGGTGACGCTGCAGGCGCTGAACGCGGGTCGTCTGAAAGAGGCCGGCGCGGCGGATGCCACCTTTGTGACGCGCGTGATTAACGATAAGCCGTTGAATCTGGGTCAGGGCATCTGGCTGAACGACAGTGCTGAAGGCAACCTGCGCAGTGCGATTGCCGTGAGCCGTGCTGCCACGGCGTTTGAGGTAGAAGGCGAGCGCGCAGCCATGCTGGTGACCGTCGCGATGGCTGATGAACAGCCGGTTTCCGTGCTGAAGCGTCTTGGCGATCTGCTGCTGAACAACAAAGCTGAAAAACTGCTGAACGCTGATGCGTCCACCGTGCTGGCACTGCTGACCAGTGATGATGCGCTGACGGATGACGTGCTAACCGCGGAGTTCGTGGTGCGTAACGAACACGGCCTGCATGCCCGTCCGGGTACCATGCTGGTGAATACCATTAAACAATTCGAGAGTGAGATTACCGTGGCGAATCTTGACGGCACGGGCAAACCGGCCAACGGCCGTAGTCTGATGAAAGTGGTCGCGCTGGGCGTGAAGAAAGGCCACCGTCTGCGTTTCACCGCGCAGGGTGCCGATGCTGAACAGGCGCTGAAAGCGATTGGCGACGCCATCGCGGCAGGTCTGGGGGAGGGCGCATAATGAGCAGACGTGTTGCGACTATTACGCTGAACCCGGCTTATGACCTGGTGGGGTTTTGCCCGGAAATTGAGCGCGGCGAAGTTAACCTCGTGCGTACCACCGGCCTGCATGCTGCGGGCAAAGGGATTAACGTCGCGAAAGTGCTCAAGGATCTCGGTATCGATGTCACCGTGGGTGGATTCCTCGGTAAAGATAACCAGGATGGTTTTCAGCAGCTGTTCAGCGAGCTGGGCATTGCTAACCGTTTTCAGGTTGTGCAGGGCCGTACCCGTATCAACGTTAAGCTGACGGAGAAAGACGGTGAAGTGACCGATCTGAACTTCTCTGGCTTCGAAGTGACGCCGTCAGACTGGGAACGCTTTGTCAACGACTCGCTGACCTGGCTGGGCCAGTTCGACATGGTGTGCGTCAGCGGCAGCCTGCCGTCCGGCGTCAGCCCGGAAGCGTTTACCGACTGGATGACGCGCCTGCGCAGCCAGTGCCCGTGCATCATTTTTGACAGCAGCCGCGACGCGCTGGTTGCGGGCCTGAAAGCCTCGCCGTGGCTGGTGAAGCCGAATCGCCGCGAACTGGAGATCTGGGCGGGCCGTAAGCTGCCAGAATTAAAAGATGTGATTGACGCTGCCCATGCGCTGCGCGAGCAGGGTATCGCTCACGTGGTGATCTCACTGGGTGCAGAAGGCGCGTTGTGGGTTAACGCGTCTGGCGAATGGATCGCCAAACCGCCGTCAATGGAGGTTGTGAGTACCGTTGGCGCAGGGGATTCCATGGTTGGCGGACTGATTTATGGTCTGCTGATGCGGGAATCCAGTGAACATACTTTACGTCTTGCCACTGCCGTTGCTGCCCTGGCCGTCAGCCAGAGCAATGTCGGTATTACCGATCGTACCCAGTTAGCCGCGATGATGGCGCGCGTTGACTTAAAACCTTTTAACTAACAGCAGGAGAGGAATAATGAAAACGCTGCTGATCATTGACTCCGGTCTCGGACAGGCTCGCGCCTATATGGCGAAGACCTTGCTGGGCGCGGCGGCACAAAAAGCACATCTGGAGATTATCGATAATCCAGGTGATGCAGAACTGGCCATTGTCCTGGGCGACAAAATCCCGGCTGACAGTGCGCTGAACGGCAAAAAAGTGTGGCTGGGCGATATTAATCGCGCGGTGGCACATCCGGAACTGTTCCTGAGCGAAGCGAAAGGCCACGCGTCTGTCTACAGCGCGCCTGTCGCGACGGCACCGGCTGCGGCCACGGGCCCGAAACGCATTGTGGCGGTGACGGCCTGCCCGACGGGGGTGGCTCACACCTTTATGGCGGCTGAAGCCATTGAAACCGAAGCGAAAAAACGCGGCTGGTGGGTAAAAGTTGAAACGCGCGGCTCCGTCGGTGCCGGCAATGCCATCACCCCAGAGGAAGTGGCTGAGGCCGATCTGGTGATTGTGGCGGCGGATATCGAAGTGGACCTGGCGAAATTTGCCGGTAAGCCAATGTACCGCACCTCCACCGGCCTGGCGCTGAAAAAGACCGCGCAGGAGTTTGATAAAGCGCTGGTGGAAGCGAAGCCGTATCAGGCAACCGGCGCGCGTCAGACCGCGACGGAAGGGAAGAAAGAGTCCGCAGGCGCCTATCGTCACCTGCTGACCGGCGTGTCTTACATGCTGCCGATGGTGGTCGCGGGCGGTCTGTGTATCGCGCTCTCGTTCGCGTTTGGTATCACCGCGTTTAAAGAACAAGGTACCCTGGCGGCTGCGCTGATGCAGATCGGCGGGGGCTCAGCCTTCGCCCTGATGGTGCCGGTACTGGCGGGCTTTATTGCCTTCTCCATTGCTGACCGCCCGGGTCTGACCCCGGGTCTTATCGGCGGTATGTTGGCCTTGAGCACCGGTTCTGGCTTTATCGGCGGTATCATCGCGGGCTTCCTCGCCGGTTACGTCGCGAAGCTGATTAGCTCGAAGCTGAAGCTGCCGCAGAGTATGGAAGCGCTGAAGCCGATCCTGATCATCCCGCTGATTTCCAGCCTGGTGGTCGGCCTGGCGATGATTTACCTGATTGGTAAGCCGGTTGCGGGCATCCTGGCGGGTCTGACCCACTGGCTGCAAACCATGGGTACTGCGAACGCGGTTCTGCTGGGCGCAATCCTCGGCGGCATGATGTGTACCGACATGGGTGGTCCGGTGAACAAAGCGGCGTACGCCTTTGGTGTGGGCCTGCTGAGTACCCAGACCTACGCGCCAATGGCGGCCATCATGGCGGCAGGCATGGTGCCTCCGCTGGCGCTCGGCCTGGCGACGATTATTGCCCGTCGTAAGTTCGATAAAGCGCAGCAGGAAGGCGGTAAAGCCGCGCTGGTGCTGGGTCTGTGCTTCATCACCGAAGGGGCGATTCCGTTTGCGGCGCGTGACCCAATGCGCGTGCTGCCGTGCTGTATCGTCGGCGGTGCGGTAACGGGAGCCATCTCCATGGCGATTGGCGCGAAGCTGATGGCACCGCACGGCGGTCTGTTCGTGCTGCTGATCCCTGGCGCCATTACCCCGGTACTGGGCTACCTGCTGGCAATTGTTGCCGGTACGCTGGTGGCGGGTCTCTCTTACGCGGTGCTGAAACGTCCTGAAGCGGAAGTTGTGGCAAAAGCCGCGTAAGCGATAAACAACAAAAAAGCCGGGTCGCATCGCGCACCCGGCTTTTTTTATGCCGCCTGTTCTGCGGTTTGCTGTGCCTTCAGCCAGGCAATCTCTTCTGCCCAGATGTCCGGATTAATGGTCTCCAGCACCATCGGGATGCCGTCGAAGCGGGCGTCCTGCATGATGAAGCGAAACGCATCGTGGCCGATGTTGCCTTCGCCCAGGCTGTGGTGGCGGTCAACGCGGCTGCCAAAGGCGCTTTTCGCATCGTTCAGGTGCATGCCGCGCAGGTACTGAAAGCCCACAATGCGCTCGAACTCATCAAACGTGTTTTTCGTCGCCTCGGTTGTGCGCAGGTCATAGCCGGCCGCAAACGCGTGGCAGGTATCAATGCACACGCCGACGCGGGATTTGTCCTCCACGC
>OGJK01001224.1_pt1 | contig 24331 bp, 19 predicted proteins | sample 1571961 | NCBI WGS metagenome assembly OGJK01 (sample SAMEA2582120, study PRJEB24529) | metagenome | biome: Human gut stool | place: China | collected 2011 | reverse complement strand
CCTTCTGGAGTGCTGAACATCCGGATCTTTATACGCTTACGGTCGAGCTTCTGGATGAGAGTGGAAACAGCGTTGAATTTATTTCACAGAACATCGGATTCCGCCGTTTTGAGATGAAAGATGGCATCATGACTTTAAACGGAAAACGTATTGTCTTTAAGGGCGTGAACCGCCATGAATTCAGTTCGAAAACAGGACGTGCCGTTTCTAAAGAAGAAGTTTTGCAGGATATTATCACGATGAAGCAGAACAATATCAATGCGATCCGCACCTGTCATTACCCGGATGCCTCCGGCATCTATGAGCTGTGCGACCGGTATGGACTTTACATGATCGCGGAGAACAATCTGGAATCCCACGGTTCGTGGGATGCGGCAAGTCACGGACTTGTGCCGAAGGATACCATCGTTCCGGGCGATAATATGGACTGGGAGCCGATGATGTTAGACCGCGTGAACTCCTGCTATCAGAGGGATAAAAACCATCCGGCGATCCTGATCTGGTCGGTGGGAAATGAATCCTACGGCGGAAAAGTCATTTTTGACATGTCCGAAAAATTCCGTGCAGTAGATCCGCACCGTCTTGTACATTATGAGGGAATTTTCAATGACCGCAGATATGAAGGCACGAGCGACATGGAAAGCCAGATGTACACCAGCGTGGAAAATATTAAGAAGTTTTTGGCAGAGCATAAGGAAAAACCTTTTATCTGCTGTGAGTACACCCATGCGATGGGAAATTCCTGCGGGGCAATGCACAAATACACAGACCTTACCGATACCGAACCAAGATATCAGGGTGGTTTTATCTGGGATTATATCGACCAGTCTATTTTGAAAAAAGACCGCTATGGACAGGAATTTCAGGCATACGGTGGAGACTGCGGCGAGCGTCCGACCGATTATAATTTCAGTGGAAACGGCATCTGTTATGGCGGTGAACGTGAGGCTTCCCCGAAAATGCAGGAGGTGAAATTCAACTATCAGAATATCAGCGTTGCATTTGAGGGACACACCTTTACAGTTGTGAATAAAAATCTGTTTGCAGACACAAGTGAATATCAATGTGTCGTAATTTTACAGAAAAATGGAACAGTCGTGAAAAAACAGAAAATGGATACAAATGTTGCGCCGCTTTCATCCGGCACTTATGAGATCCCGTTTGTGATTCCGGATGATGCAGAGTACGCAGTGACGGTTTCATTTGTACTGAGAGAAGACACACTCTGGGCAGAAGCCGGACATGAGGTGGCTTTTGGCCAGAAGGTTTACAAAAAAGAAGTGAAGTCTGCCGTACCGGAAAAACCATTAAAGGTAGTCCGCGGAAAAGTCAATATTGGTGTGAAAGGTGATGATTTTGACTGCCTGTTTTCCCTGTTGAACGGCGGTCTGGTTTCCTACCGCTATGCGGGAAAAGAGATGATCGGAAAAATTCCGATGCCGAACTTCTGGAGAGCGCCGGTGGACAATGACAACGGCAGCATGGCACCGGGACGTTATGCACAGTGGAAGATCGCCAGCATGTACATCAGTCACAGAAATGGCGGCATGTTCGACAATGTGCCGACAACCGTGGAGGAGACAGAGCACAGTGTGACCATCACATACACCTATTATATGCCGACCACTCCGGCATCAAAATGCCAGGCCGCATATACCGTATATGGTGACGGAATCGTTGAGACAAAACTTACCTATGATCCGGTGGAAGGACTGCCGGATATGCCGGAATTTGGCATGATGTTTAAATTAAACGCCGATTATGACAATGTTGAGTGGTATGGTTATGGTCCGGAGGAAACTTATGCAGACCGCAGACATGGGGCAAAACTTGGTATTTACAAAAATAAGGCAGCAGACAATATGGCAAAATACTTAGTTCCGCAGGAGTGCGGCAATAAAGTCGGTGTGCGATATGCAAAAGTGACCGACGACAGAGGAAGAGGGCTGTTATTCTCCGGGGACGAGCTGAGTTTCTCTGCACTTCCATATACGCCGCATGAACTGGAAAATGCAGCACATCCGTATGAACTGCCACAGGTACATTATACTGTCGTGCGTGTCGCGCTGGCGCAGATGGGTGTCGGCGGTGACGACAGCTGGGGTGCATGGGTACACCCGGAATACCATATCGATGTGACAAAACCACTGGAATTTACGTTCCGTTTTAAAGGAATTTAGGTATAATTCGAAACTCAAATTAAGGTTGAGAGGATTGCGAAGAATTAACAAAATTTTCGAAGACACGTTTTCACTATGTGTCGCTCGCAGCGGTACTAAGAAGCCAGTCACAACATACTGTTGTTCCTGCCTTCTAAGTACCGGCGGCTCCCCAGTGTCTTCTCAAGCTTTTGTCAATTTTTCACAATTCAATTCACGTTTTCTATGAGTTTCGAAATACCTATGAAATATAAAAGAAAAACAGGAGGAACAGGAAAATGAAATTTGTAAAAGGAATGGATTTATCCACTTTATTGGAATTAGAGAAATGTGGCGCAAGATACTACGTTGACGGAACAGAAATGGATATTCTGGACATTATGAAAAAGTATGATGTCGATATGATCCGCATCCGTCTCTGGAACGATCCGTGGTCTGAGAGCGGAGAATCCTATGGCGCAGGAGAAAATGATCTTAAAACAACACTTGCGATCGCAAAGAAAGTAACAGACGCAGGACTGGGCATTTTACTGAATTTCCATTACAGTGACTTCTGGGCTGATCCGGGCAAACAGATTAAACCAAAGGCATGGGAAGGTTACAGTGTAGAGCAGTTAGAGCAGGCAGTGTACGATTTTACGGTGGATACCATGAAAGTATTTGAGGAGAATGGTATTAACACTACAATGGTTCAGGTTGGAAATGAGCTTTCCAACGGACTGTTATGGCCGGAGGGAAAAGTGCCAAATTATGATAACATTGCAAAGTTTGTCAATGCAGGAATGCGCGGTGTGCGTGCAGTCGACAAAAATGTGCCGATCATGCTTCATCTTGACAATGGCGGTAACAATGCACTTTACCGTGAATGGTTTGATGAGTTTACAAAACGTGGGGAGGATTTCCAGATTATCGGTTTATCCTACTATCCGTTCTGGCATGGCACATTAGATATGCTCACAGACAATATGAACGATATCGCAGAGAGTTATGGCAAAGACCTGATCGTAGCGGAGGTTTCCATGGGGTATACGATGGAAGATTATAAGGATTACGAAAAGCTCTCTGACGAAGAACGCAAAGGCTATGCAACGAAACAGGAACTGGTAGAAAAAATCGAATACCCGATGACGGTTCAGGGACAGTATGATTTTATGGAAGATTTCTTAAACCGTATCAGTCACATTAAAGGAAACAGGGGAAAAGGCTTTTTTTATTGGGAGCCTGCATGGATCCCGGTTCCGGGTTCCGGCTGGGCAACGGAAGCATCCTTAAAATATATGAACGATAAAGGACCTTGCGGAAATGAATGGGCAAATCAGGCACTCTTTGATTATCAGGGAAATGCACTGCCGACCTGGAATCTGATCCGCGATTTTAAACCGGAAGAATAAAAAACTGCCACACTGGGAAAAGAAAATCCCAGTGTGTTTTTTTGGTGTAAATTTCCATTCAGACAAAATTAAGAATTTCATAAACTTTTGTATCTTGCTTTTCCATAAGGACTTCTATATTCTGAAATTATAGAAAAATCGTCCGCAGAAAGCGGCATTTTATGGGAGGAACGCATATGAACCGAAGTTTATGGAGAAAGGCGGTGGCACTGACACTTACAGCCGCAATGACAGCAGGGCTCACTGCCTGTGGCGGTGGCGGTAACAGCACATCCGCAGACGGAAATAAGAGATATTTCAAAGCAGATTATCTGAGTGATCTGCCGGATAGTTTTAATGATACGACAAGTGATATACAGTTTAAGGGAGATGTGATGTATTACACTTCCAGCAATGAGGACTACACAAAATCAGGACTGTATTCCTATAATCTGATAACCGGAGAAAATGCACTGCTTTATGAGCAGGCGCAGAGTGACGGCAGCGGAAACAGCAGCTGGGTGTCAGGATATACCGTGGCAGACAGCGGAGAGGTTTATCTGTTTGTGACGAAGAACCAGATGGATGAGTCGAGTGTCACCGAGGATTATTCTGACGCAACACTGGATGATGTGTTAAGTTATATGGCAGACCAGTGGGGATACAACACCGAGGATGCAGAAAAGGACTGGAATGATTATTATGCAAAAGATTATACGGATGAGGACGGCAATGTGAACTATGGCAGATTTCTGCTGGCACAGAATGCGAGATTCATTCAGACTTCTTCCATTCTCAAAGTGGACACATCCGGAAATATTGCGTTTGAACAGGACATGGATCTCGGAGCAAATGCAGAGAATGTAAGCTGTAACGGGATAGCAGTGGATAAGGAGGGAAACCTTTATCTTGCCCTGAATACCTGGTCCAATAATGACAGTGGCAACAGCGTCAGCTCAGATGAATATTTTACACTCGTAATAGGAGAGGACGGCAGCCAGAAGGGCAGGATCCCATCGGACGGATATACATCCAGACTGGTCGGGCTTGCGGACGGAACGGTTGCCTCCATCGGATATGGGGATGCCGGATGTGAGCTGCGGCCGTTAGATGTCGGCGCAATGAAAGAACAGACAGACAAGGCAATTGAAGTCCCTTCCGATACAGTCTCTGTGTTAGATGAGAAGAATCTGCTGGTCACAGAGGGCAGCAGTGTTTATAAGTACAATCTGGATACAAAGGAAAAAGAGGAATTTTTCAGCTGGATGGACTGTAATATTTCCAGCTCCAGCGTGAGCAGCTACGGAGTCCTGTCCGATGGAAGGATCGCAGCTTATCTTCAGAACTGGAACTCCAACGGAAACCAGACGGAGATCGCACTGATCAAAGAAGTGGATGCCAGTGAAGCGGCAGATACCGTAAATCTTACACTCGCCTGCATGTGGACAGGTTCAGACGTGGAGGAGAAGGTGATCGCATTTAACAAGAGTCAGGATAAGTATCATATCACAATGAAGTCTTATGGAGACGGCGCAGAGGACTACGAGGATGCAGTGAACAGCTTCAACACGGCAGTGACATCGGATTCCAACATTGATCTGGTACTTTTTAACGATTATTCCCAGGCAATCAATTTTGCATCCAAAGGATTAAATGTGGATCTGTATGGACTGCTGGACAAAGACACGGAACTTTCGAGAGATGATTTCCTTCCAAATGTACTCACTGCATGCGAGTATGATGGAAAACTGGCGATCCTGCCGCAGACCTTTACGTTACAGACGGTGATCGGAAAAGCGGATGATGTCGGAACGACACCGGGATGGACCGTGTCGGATATGAAGGCGCTGCTCGCATCCAAACCGGAAGGAACACAGCTTTTCTGGGGTATGGACCGGACGTCTGCATTGACAGCACTGATGAGTCTCGGCTATAATGATTTTATCAACTGGGAGAATGCAAGCTGTAATTTTGACAGTCAGGAATTTATAGATGTACTGGATTTTGCAAATATGTTCCCGGAAGAGTTTGAATATAGAGATGATATGGAAGACAGCACGGTTCTGCTGAGTCAGGGAAAACAGCTTTTAGATACTTATTATCTCAGTGATTTTGAGCAGGTACAGATGTACCGTGCGATTTTTGGTGGGGCGACAACATTTATCGGTTATCCGACCAGCGAGGGAAACGGAGCAATGCTGAGTCTGAACAATATTATTGGAATTTCCAATAGCTGTAAGGATGTCGATGGTGCATGGCAGTTTTTAAGGACATTTTATCTGCCAAAGAAGAGCAGCGACGGCGACAGTGATTACACTTATGGATTTTCCATTAGAAAAGACGATTTTGAAAAATATTGTCAGAACGCAATGAAAGCAGACTCTGACGGCGGAAGCACCTGGGGCTGGGGGGAATTCGAAGTTGAGATCCAGCCGGCGACACAGGAGGATGTAGATCAGGTAAAAGATCTTGTATACAATACAACCGCTGTTTCCGGTGCCGTTTCCGATGATATCACCAATATCATCAATGAGGAGGCAGCAGCCTATTTCTCAGGACAGAAGTCCGCAGAGGATGTGGCAAAAATTATCCAGAGCAGAATGCAGGTATATTTAAGTGAGACAAAGTAAGAAAAAGGATTTTAGTAAGGTTATAAAAAAACAGAATAAATCATGGTTTCATAGGCTGGTGTCAGGAGCGTTCCTGGCACCGAGCGTTCTGGGAGTACTGTTATTTTTTGTACTCCCATTTCTTGTAGTGATCTATTTTTCCTTTGTGAATAATCCGGTGGCAAAAAAGTTTGTGGGACTTACAAATTACATCAATGTCATTCAAAATGGGGCATTCCGGACAGCAGTTGGAAATACACTATTTTTTTCGGTAGTGGCAGTGCCGCTTGCAGTGATCCTTGGCATGGCACTCGCATTTCTGCTGGATGCAGGCATTCCGTTAAAAAGTGAACTGCGGAGCTGTTTTCTGACACCGCTTATGGTGCCGACAGCGTCTATCGTGCTGATCTGGCAGGTGCTTTTTGATTACAATGGTGTTGTGAATGTGGCAGTGCAGAAGTTCGGCGGAGGGCAGGTGGACTGGCTGAAATCATCCGCAGGTCTTTTCGTTGTCATTCTCCTGTTTTTATGGAAAAACTTAGGATATAATATGATCCTCTTTTTATCTGCCATGGGAAATATCCCGAAGGATATCATTGAAGTAGCAGAGTTAGACGGGGCAAACCGCTGGCAGATTTTTATACATGTAAAATTGCGGTATCTGTCACCGACGATCATGTTTGTGACAATACTTTCCATGATCAATTCGTTTAAGGTATTCCGTGAGATTTATCTTCTGACAGGCGAGTATCCGTACGGTGCACTTTATATGTTGCAGCATTATATGAACAATACGTTTGCTTCGGCAGATTACCAGAAACTTTCCACGGCAGCAATTTATATGTCCTTTGTGATGATCGTCATTATGGGAATTTTATTTTGGGTGGAACATCATTTTGGAAAGGATTTGGAGGAAGAATGAAAAAGAGATCAGAACGAAAAAAATTATGTATCCGCATCTGCCTGACGGTGATCGCTGTGGTTACGGCGCTCATTTTTATCATGCCGATCGTTCTTACCATCAGCAATTCGTTTATGTCGGCAGCGGAGATCACCTCCAACTATGGTTCCATTTTCCAGAAAACGGATACCGGGGGCAAGCAGTACATCTCCCAGACGGTAAACCTCAAATTTATACCGGATATGGTAACTTTCTCACAGTATGCGACCGTGTTATTTAAGAGTCCGGACTATCTGTTGAAGTTTTGGAATTCCGTGATCTTAGTGGTGCCGATCGTGGTATTCCAGCTGGTGGTGGCAGTGCTCGCCGCATATGGCTTCACAAGGACCAGAGGAAAACTTTCCGCAATCGTCTTTTTTGCATATGTGATCTTAATGATGATGCCATATCAGGTTACACTGGTGCCAAATTATCTGGTCTTAAACTGGATGAAGCTTCTGGATACGAACTGGAGTATATGGCTTCCGGGTATTTTTTCCCCGTTTAGTGTGTACCTGATCACAAAGTATATGAGACGAATACCAGTGCCGCTCATCGAGGCGGCGAAGATTGACGGAGCCAATGAGTTTCAGGTTTTTACAAAGATATGTATCCCAATCTGTAAGGGCGTGATCACAACCTGTGCGATCCTGGTATTTATGGATTACTGGAATATGGTGGAACAGCCACTGCTGTTTTTTACCGATACAGATAAATACCCGCTGTCGATTTTTTTGTCAAAGATCAATGCGCAGGAAGTGGGACTGGCATTTGCAGTGGCGACCTTTTACATGATCCCAAGCCTTTTGATTTTCCTGTATGGTGAGGATCAGCTGGTAGAGGGTATCGCTTATCAGGGCGGTGTCAAAGGATAGAAAATGGAGAGTTAAAAAGATGACAGATAGAAAAGATAAAATAAAGAATATCACAATTATATTTTTACTGGTGATGCTGATACTTACCTTTTTTTCCAATACGATTATGAATTATTCGCTTGTGGAGGTCAGCACACAGCAGGTGACAAGCGGTCAGATCACTTCCAAGGTACGTGGAAGTGGTTCTGTGGAGGCGAGTGAGAGTTATTCCGTCACGATCGAGGAGACAAGAAAGATCGCAACGGTCAACGTGAAAAAGGATGCGGAAGTAGCAACCGGAGATTTACTGTTTACCTTAGAGGATACAGACAGTGATGAGTTAGATACTGCAAAGAAGAGTTTAAACGAGGCACAGGCAGCCTATGAATCCGCAGTGCTTACCGCAGGGATCACAGTGGCAGAGCGTCAGAGCATTGAGGCCGGAAAGGGATCAAGCCTCACCCAGAAACAAAATGAGATCGCAGCAGCAAATCAGAGAGTGAAGGATGCGCAGGCGGCAGTGGATGCTGCACAGGCAAGTGTCGATAAGATCAAAGCACAGATCGATGCGGTCAGCAACTCAACGGCGGACACGACTGCAGAGGAAAAGGCAGTGTTAGATGCAGAGAAAAAGAACAGTGAGGCGCAGGACAGCCTGACGAGTGCGGAGAGTGCTTATACGCCGGTGAAGAGTGCGTATGATACGGCGCTTTCAGGTTTGCAGAGCGCACAGAGTACGTATGATGAGGCAAAGACAGCATACGATAACCTACCATCAACCGCCACAGAAGCAGATAAACAAACGGCAAAAACATCGGTGGCGATTGCAGAGACAAAGCTGAAAGCAGCCAAAGCCACTTACGACGCCCGCAAGGATGATTTAAATAAAGTCCAGGGTTCCTACGATTCTGCAAAGTCCGCAGCAACCGACAGCAAGAATGCTCTGAGCAATGCAAACTACAATCTCTCCGTGAAAAAACTGACTGGCACGAACACCGCGGAAGCAAACAATCTGCAGGCGCAGCTGAACACGGCAACGGCGGCACTGACCGATGCAAACACAGCATTGACCAGTGCAACCAATGATCAGAAAAAAGTGACCGATAAGATCAGTGGCGAGGTGACGATCGCATCTGCCTATAAAACAATGACAGATCTTCAGGAAGAAGTAGCAAAATTACAGGCGAAATCCATCGGAACAGAGATCACATCACCAATATCAGGAACTGTTACTGATATTGCAGTGACGGCAGGAACTACGGTCAACGCCAACGATGTCATGATGACCATTCAGCCGGAAAACAAAGCGTATGTGTTACAGTTCTCTGTGACTGAAAATCAGGCAAAGAAGGTCAGAGTCGGAGATACAGCGGAAATACTGAATAACTGGTACGGAAATGATGTTTCCGCAGTCGTGTCAGCCATCCGCAAAGATCCACAGAACCGCACCAACAGTATTATCATCTGTGAGATGAAAGGGGATGTGTCAGTCGGAGACAGCTATACACTGTCTATCGGGGAGCAGAGCTCCAACTATGACACGATCGTACCGACGAGTGCTATCCGGGAAGATTCCAATGGAAAATTCATTCTGATCATAGAGTCAAAGAGCACACCGCTTGGAAACCGCTACTATGCGAGACGTGTGGATGTGGATGTTATCACATCAGACGATACAAAATCAGCAGTGACCGGAGCTTTGGAAGGATATGAGTATGTGATCACAACGACTACAAAACCGATCAAGGAAAACGAACAGGTACGTCTGGCATCAGAATAAGCAGAAAGGAATGACACATGAAGGTAAAGCAGTACAGAAAAATACTTCTATTAGTGCTGATGATATGTGCTGCCATTCTTTTCGGCTGTGTGGAACGGGCACTCGGCAGACAGCTTTCCACACAGCAGATCGCATCAGAGTGGTCAGCAGAAGACAGTTATGCACAGATTTCCTGCTTTTTTTCCAAAGATGCAGCAGTGACGAAGGACTATGTGATACAGCTGGAACAGAAATTAAAAACTGCATTGCAGGAGGCGTCAGAGGATACATCGGATGTAAACGGAAGAACGCTGGTGGACTGTTACAGCACAAAAGGGGAACTTACCCTTTATTCTGACCGGGCATCCATCACGGCGAGAGCATTCGGTGTTGGAGGAGATTTTTTCACATTTCATCCGCTGAAACTGTTGTCCGGCAGCTATTTTGATGGAGAAGATTTAAACAAAGACGGTGTGGTCATTGATGAAAATGTTGCATGGCAGTTATTTGGTTCCAACAATGTCGCAGGAATGTATGTGGAGATCAACGGAGTACAGTATCCGGTGCGCGGTGTGGTAAAAAGCGATAAGGGATATTTCAGTGATGCGGCGGACGAGGAAGCAGCAACCGTTTATGTCTCTTATGAGATTTTAGAAGGCAGATCAGACAGCAGTACTGGCGGCATGGACAGCGAAGCAGCCAGCACACCGGCAGCAGGAACAACGGGGGCAAAGGGTGGAAGTTACGGACAGTCAGCAGGAACGACGCTTGACAGCTATGAGCTTCTCATCAAAAATCCGGTGCAGAAGTTCGGATTCAATGCATTAAAAGAAGCATTGGGATTGGATAAAAGCAGTTATGAGATTGTTGAAAATTCTTCCCGTTTTGGATTGATGAATCGTTTTACGGTATTAAGAAATTTTGGGATCCGTTCGATGAATACAAAGAATATTGTTTTCCCATATTGGGAAAACCGGGCGAGAGCTTATGAGGATCTTGCAGCGTTGCTGTTGATTCTGGAATTGTTATGTTTGGTCTATCCGGTCATTTTTGCAGCCGTGAAAATACACTGGCTGGGGAAACACAAGACTGAAATCCGACAGAAGCTGGTGCAGTGGATCAAGGTGTTCGTGAAAGAGCTGCGGATCTGGATGAAGCATGTGAAAGCACAAGAACGTCCGGTGAAAAAACAGTGACATTGGAAAAAATAAAGGAGTGGCGGTATTCAGGACAGAATACCGCCTTGATGTATTTATGAAAAGAATTGTTTTGTTGGTTGGCGGCGTGGAGACGCTTGCCTACTTTTCCATACAGATGGGAAATGAATGGAAGCGCATGGGCTATAAGGTGTTCTATTTTGACTTGGAGGATGAGATGAACAGCGCCAAAAAGCTACGCAGATTTATCAAGCCGGGGGAGACAGTGCTTGTCACGTTTAACTTTGAAGGTCTGGAAAAAGAGGCAGGCGTTTACCGTGAAGGCATTGGCTATGTATGGGATGAATATGCAGTTCCGTGTTACAACATCGCCGTCGATCATCCGTATTATTACCATGAGAGACTTGCTGATCTTCCGAAAAAATATTACCACATCAGCATCGACCGGCTGCATGAGGCTTATTTTAAACATTTTTATCCGGAGTTTATGCACCGTGGATTTCTTCCGCTTGCAGGAAGCAGATTGGAAGAATTATGTAAACTAAATACCGGTAAGGAAGAGGGAAAACAATCGGTTGAATATCCGGCAGAACGAATCAGGAAGCCTGTTGAGAAAAAATATAATGTTATTATGACAGGAAACTTTACCCCGACGTCTTTCTGTGAACCGTATATCCACTGGATCAATGATGAATATGCAGCCTTTTATCAGGGGATCATCGATGATATCATTGCGCATCCGCATCGCACGGTCGAGGAAGTGGCATTGGAACACTGTGAGCGCGAGATGGGGGAGAATACTTATAAGGATCTCCGCATGGCGCTGCACCGCATGATATTTATTGATATCTATGTGCGCAATTACTGGCGCAGGGAGGCGGTAAAAGTGCTGGTGGACGCAGGAATACAGGTGGATGTATTCGGCAAGGGCTGGGATGAACTCACCTGCGGTCACCCGGAAAACATGATCCTGCATCCGCAGACAACTTCAGAGGAGTGTTTAAAAGCAATTGCGGCGTCCAAAATATCATTAAACGTCATGCCATGGTTTAAGGACGGAGCACATGACCGTGTCTTCAATTCAATTTTAAATGGCACTGTCAGCGTGACTGATACGAGCAAATATCTTTGCGGGGAATTAAAAGAAGGACAGGGCGTATGTTATTACGATCTTGCCCACATGGAAAAACTGCCGGAGCTGGTGAGAGATCTGCTGGCGGACGATGCACGCCGGGAGGAGATCGTAAGAGCCGGTATCCCTGTGGTGGAAGAAAAACATACGTGGATCAGGCGAGCACATCAGCTGCTGGAATGGATCGAGGAAGATGCAGGCGCGGCAGACAGAAAAGATTGAGAGAGAAACAGGAGCGATTGGAGAAAAGCGAAGAATTCCGCATAAAACAGTTGCATTTTGCAGATAATGAGGGTATAATGTCGGAAGAAATTGGCAGTGACGAAAGCTACGACCGCAAAGCTGTTTCAGAGAGCCGGTGGCAGGTGTAAACCGGTGCAGTGAGTAAGGTCTTTCCACTTTCAGAGCCGGTGATGAAAGTCACAAGGTTCGTACCCTGTATCGTACGTTTGAGAGGTCGGAAGAAGATCTGTTCTTTAACATAGAGAAAGAGGGGCAGAGTATTCCGGCAATATGGGTGGCAACGCGGAAGAGAATACAGCCTTTCGTCCCATGTGTTTTGGCACAGGGGCGGAAGGCTTTTGTGTTATAAAAAAGAAAAAGGAGCTTAGAAAAAATGATCGATTTAAAATTTTTAAGAGAAAATCCGGAAATCGTAAAACAGAACATTAAGAACAAATTTCAGGATCAGAAATTACCGTTAGTAGACGAAGTGATCGAGTTAGATGCGAAGGCAAGAGCAACACAGAAAGAGGCAGATGAGCTTCGTGCAAGCCGTAACACCTTATCCAAACAGATCGGACAGTTAATGGGACAGGGCAAGAAAGAAGAAGCAGAGGCAGTAAAGGCACAGGTAAGTGCCAATGCAGCACGCCTTGCTGAGTTAGAGGAAACAGAGAAAGAGTTGCAGGAAAAAGTAACAAAGATCATGATGGTGATCCCAAACATCATCGATCCGTCTGTTCCAATCGGAAAAGATGACAGCTGCAACGTGGAGATCGAAAAATTCGGCGAACCTGTCGTTCCTGATTTTGAAATCCCATATCACACAGATATCATGGATCGTTTTGATGGTATCGACCTTGACGCAGCAGGAAAAGTTGCAGGAAACGGTTTCTATTATTTAATGGGTGATATCGCAAGAATCCATTCCGCAGTGATCTCCTACGCAAGAGATTTCATGATCGACCGTGGATTTACTTACTGTGTACCACCATTCATGATCCGAAGCAACGTTGTAACAGGTGTTATGAGTTTTGACGAGATGGATGCTATGATGTACAAGATCGAGGGAGAGGATCTTTACCTGATCGGAACTTCCGAACATTCCATGATCGGTAAATTCATTGACACGATCAACGATGAAGAAAAATTACCATACACACTGACTTCTTACTCTCCATGTTTCCGTAAGGAAAAAGGAGCACACGGTATCGAGGAACGTGGTGTATACCGTATCCACCAGTTCGAGAAACAGGAAATGATCGTTGTCTGCAAACCGGAAGAATCCAAAATCTGGTATGATAAATTATGGCAGAACACCGTTGACCTGTTCCGCAGCTTAGATATTCCGGTCCGTACATTAGAGTGCTGCTCCGGCGATCTTGCTGACTTAAAAGTAAAATCCTGCGACGTAGAGGCATGGTCTCCAAGACAGAAGAAATACTTCGAAGTTGGAAGCTGCTCAAACTTAGGAGATGCACAGGCAAGACGTTTAAAGATCAGGGTAAAAGGAAAAGACGGAAACAAATATTTTGCACATACCTTAAATAACACAGTTGTTGCTCCACCACGTATGCTGATCGCATTCTTAGAGAACAACTTAAATGAGGACGGAAGCGTCAACATTCCAAAAGCACTTCAGCCATATATGGGTGGAATTGAGAAGATCGTTCCAAAACACTAAGAAGAAATAGAAAAGTAAGAATAAATAAAAAAGTAAGAACAAATAAAAAAGAATGTATCCGGAGGAAATTAATCCGGATGCATTCTTTTTTTTAAAAATTATTTCTCATAAATACAGTGTGTTCCCTGATGCTGCATCAGCCCGCCAAGACATTTTTTGTTGCAGCGGACGCAGCGGTGGATCTGGTCTGCATGACCATCTTTCAGCTTGTTTACCCAGTCAGGATCAGCCAGTAACTGGCGGCTCATGGCAGCACACTGGATGCGACCATCGGCAAGCTGTTTTTCCACAAAATCAGGATCGGTAAGTCCGCCGACACCACAGATCGGAAGATTGGTGTACTGTCTTACCTCATCACAGAATTTTAGGAAACATCCCGGTTCACCAAAATACGGATGGTTTTTCGGTGGGATGGTATTTTCAAGATCAGAATGGTTTGCGAGCGTAACATGGAAGCTTGTAACGCCAGCTTTTTCAAGCATTGGAACAAATACCTTCAGCTCATCCTCGATAACACCTGCATTTCCGTAGTGTGGATTCTCCTGACGGACGGCAAGCTTGTAATCGATTGGCATATCCGGCAGTTTTTCGCGGACGGCAGAAACAGCCTCCACTGCAAAACGGGCACGGTTTTCGGCAGTTCCGCCGTATTCATCGGTGCGGTGGTTGTAAATGGAAGAACTGAAACTTCCACACATACGGTCACCGTGGATCTGGATCATATCAAATCCTTCTTTTTTTGCGAGAACAGCGGCAGTGCCGAAAGCAGAGGTGATCTCTTTTACTTTTTTGTGAGGCATATTCGTAATATATGGAGCAACCTCATTATTTAAAAGAGGGCGGAGTTCCTGCATGCTGATCCGTTTTGTGAGCACGCCCGGAACATATTTTAACATGGCTTTGATATTGGAATCGGACTGATGAAGCTGGGCGCATACCTTACAGTCATTGTCATGGGCGATTCCGATCACTTTTTCATAGAATGCAAAGCCTTTTTTGTCAAAAAGTGATTTTCCGAAATGACTTTTTCCAACCGGAACGTCTCCGACAATGATCATAGCGCAGCCGCCAGCTGCGATCCGGCGTATTTTTTCAAAGTAATCTTCATCCGATAAACCGAATGTTGTAGGGGCAAAAATAATGCGGTTTTTTAAGGTTAATCCTCCATAATTGAAGGGAGTCTGAATTGTTTCGTACATAATCTCACACTTTCTGAATTGATATTTTACACAGCAGATTAAAAAGGAGCTGCTGCTCCTCATTGGTAAGACCGGTCAATTTGGTGGCATCCCAGTCGAAAAGTACCTGATGGCAGACATCAAAAGCCTGTTTCCCAAGAGGGGTTAAGGTTAACCGGTAACTGCGGCCGGATTTCTTTTCTTTGATCAGAAAACCATCTTCTGCAAGTTTCGCAACGGAGCGCTGCGAATGTCCCCAGTCCAGTTTTAAGGCGCTGGTCAGTTCTGATGGGGTACACTCAGGATGTTTGCCCACATAAATGATAAAGTACATCTGACCAAAGTTAAGACCTAACTCATGGAGCTTTTCTGTTGTGTAAGCAGCAAATTCTTTATATAGTTCAGTTGTATAGTAGGAAAGAGTTGATATTAGCATAAATCCTCCTTACATCGCAAAGCGAAATCCAATTTTCATATCGAAAACTGAGTATTTACGTTTCCAACTGCACACAGTATAAAACCAATACTTGACTTTGTCAAGTAAGAAAATAAAAAAAAGTTGTATGAGTTTTTGACCGGATGACTTGTGATCTTTTATCATTCGGGTAAAAACCCATACAACTGTTCCTGCTTATTCAGAAATATGATTTTCGCGCATATATTCACCAATTTTTTTATCACAGGCAAGAATGTGGTTTGCAAGCCAGTTCAGTAAAAACTGGATCAGATCAAGAAGATATACCTGCTGGTTGTCATCCAGATCCTCCATTTCATCCAGATCGATATTTACAAGACGGTCTACAAATGCAGCGTGTGCCCGTTTCTGTGAAGGAAGTTCAGGATAATGGATGCGCTCCATCAGAGCCTCTTCCTCGCTGAAATGTAATTCCGTATAATCTCTCAGTTCTGCCAGCAGACGCATGATCTCATCGTATTTATCATGTAAAAGCTGGTCGTGGATGAGGTCATTGGTATCACTGATGATCTCAAACAGCTTGCGGTGCTCATCATCGACAAATGTGATGCCGGTTTTGTATTTGTCCGTGAATGCAAATGGATCCTCTGTAGATTCTTCCGTAGGGATCATTTTCCCGATCATCATATCGCTGCTTAAAATATGATGATAAAGCCAGTGCACGAGGTAAGTAAGAAGTTCATTTAACGATCTCTTGGCATTGCGTGGTGATGTGGTATCCAGTTTAAATTCGTTGATCGTCTTTGCAAATGCAGCATGTTCTGTCTTCTGGAGAGGAAGCTCAGGATCATGGATACTCTCCATATAAGCCTCCTCATGAGCAAGGTGCGTAGCTGCGTAATCTTTCAGGTTTGCGATCAGGCTTTGACCGATGGCTGTCACATCCTCTGTTTTCTCAACTAATTCGAATGCTTCATTTATCATCTGGAACAGACGCTTGTGTTCTTCATCGATTGCATCAATATGAAGCATACAGTCTTCTGTAAATTCGTACATAAAATCCTCCTTCTGTGTGTCATAAATCCGCAGCGCTTACGGAAAAGTGCAGTGGAATGTCTTTCGTGTTGCTACATTTATGTCATCATCATAGCACATGCTGGAAGAAAATTACAGTTGTTTTCGTGGAAATTATGCCATACTTTTACAGGTACTGCGGATGAAATTTATGGATAAAAAATAATGGTTCCGTTACTGTGCAGAACGTAAAAAATCATATTATAAGGAGCACATTATGCAACAGCTGAGGAAAAGGTAAAAGCAGAGAAGTGTTATCTTTCTCTTGTAAAACAGTTACTGGATAAGGTAAACCATAAATTTCAATATAAAGAGGTCGAGCATGGAGGCCGGGCACAAAAATATTTTTCAAGTATTGAGTGGCTGCTTCGTGCGGATATGGTGCATTTATGCAAACTTGTAACAGATGTCAGATTTGATCTGAATGACTATGCAAGAGATGACTTTTTCAGGGCATACACAACGGATTTATCTCTTTTGATGGTGATGAAAGATTTTTCATTAAAGCAACATATCGTAGAAAATACGTTATTTGGAAACTCAAAAGGCGGTATATATGAATGTGCCATAGCAGATGCATTTTACAAGAAAGGATATCCGTTATATTTCTATAAAAATGAGGCAACAAAGAGAGAAATTGATGTTATGATCCAAAAAGATGGTGTGGTAGTTCCGATTGAGGTTAAAAGTGGAAATACGCGGGCTAATTCCTAAAAATCTATTTTGAAAATGAATGCAGATAATCCTTATGGATACAAGTTTGTTGATGGTAATATAGGTGTAAGTGATGATGGTATCATTACATTACCGTTATATATGATCGCGTTTATTTAAAGTATTATTTTTTTGACTTTGTGATATAATATTTTTAAAAGCTGTACCATTAAGCGTTTCGGACGTTTGCGAGAAGATGTTTACATCACTTGGCGTAATGGCAAGGCTTTTTCTTTTCCATTTATATTTTTTTAAAATATTATCACTGGATTCCCATAATACATTGTAGCTGTAGTTCCCGGTTATTACTTGGTATGTTATAATGAAATTGTCATACCTAAGTAAATAGGTGTAGCTGTAGTTCCCGGTTATTACTTGGTATGTTATAATGGGAACGGTAAACCCTGCATAATCCCAGTGATTATGCAGGGTTTTATCTTTCAAAAAACAAGTAAAAAGTGATTATAATAGATGAAAAAAATCATTTTAAGTTTTTGCATCGTAAAAGAAGCCTGCTCATTCGTGAATCACTTCTTTACGCTGCAAAGCAGCAAGTGTTTTACTGCCGAATGAACAATAACTTACTTTACGTAATATCTATAAAAATATCTGCCCAATAAAGTTATTTATATCATATCATGGATACTATAAATAAATCCTATTTGATGCATATTCATAGTTTTCAGTCAAATGAAGTAATTAATACAGGTGGTATATATTTGCACATAAGAAAGATGAGCAAATAGCATAAAAAATTCTGATCGGACAGAAGAAGATCTAAGTGAAGCAGGACAATGGATCAAAGCATACTTCAAAAATAATAGTTACATTAAGGAAAACAACAAGAGAAGTTGCCAACGATTACTTGACACAAACTACTGGAAGAAAATTACAGAGGTTTTCGTGGAAAATGTACTATACTTTTATAGGTACTGCGGATGAAATTTATGGATAAAAAATAATGGTTCCGTTACTGTGGGGAATGGGAATATCCGGGGATATGATAGAAAATCTCTGTGGTTATCTGCGTTCTAAAACGATTGTGCCTGAAGCAATTCATTCGCAAATGATGAATTATTACAGACAGTAAAAAAGTCAATTAAAATTATAAAATAGCAAAAACAATAAAAAACCTTTATTTCCCAAAGCAGATCACGGATGCAAAAAACGTCTGATCCTTCCAGTCAAAGCGGCAGGTACCATGATATTTTGAAGCAATTGTCCGGACGGAAACAGTACCTAATCCCTTGCCGGCATGCTTGGAGGATAAGAAAGTTCCATCCGGATCCTGCATAATTTTACCATCAAAAGTATTGTCGATCGCAATACAAAGAGAACCTTTTTCATAAACTGCCCGGACAAAGATGCTTCGGGCAGTTGTCTTAGAAGCCACACAGGCATCCACTGCATTTTCAAGCAGATTTCCAAAAAGAACAGAAAGATCATGGTCCTCAACCGGACAGGATGCCGGAATATTTGCGACCACAGAATAAGCAATGCCAAGACGCTCTGCTTCCTGTGCATAATGGGACAGAACGATATTTGCATCGATATTTTCACAGAACGTGATCAGGGAATGATCCGGTAACTGCTTACAATACTGTTCCAGATAGGAAGCTAAGGATTCATAATCTTTTTTCTCCAGATAAGCCTGCATAACAGACAGATGATGATGCAGATCATGTTTTGCACGGCGGGCATCTTCAATTCTTTCCTGAAGCTTTTCATACTGGATAGTCTGCAATTCCAGTTGATGATTTTGCTGCTGCAGCTTTAAGATCTGTTCCTGATTTACGATCAATCTGGCAACGATGGAGTAGATAAGAAGTGCTCCGGCATTGACAAAGACAGATACAATGATGTTTTTGGGGTTCAGCGCGATCTCAAGCCCGGATAAAGTCGAATTGCCATAGACCATATAATACCAGATCAGATAAAAGGTTGCAGGGATCAGCCAGAGATAACGCCACTCATGAAAAGACTGTGAGCAGGAAATCGCAGGAGTGATCACTTTTTTCAGAAAAATAAAGACCGGTATTAAAATAAAAATTTCAACGATCACCATAAACAAAGACATTGAATAACGGTAAGGCAAAAGAGCAAAATCCGGGAAGAACTGCCCTTCCAGACACTTTGCGGTAATGACGACCAGATTGGCAATATTAGAAATCATAAGCAGTACGAATAAAAGCTGGCCTGGGGATTTCCTGATGACAGTAAAGTAAAAAAATGCATAAGAAAGCGTACTGATCAAAGACAATACGGCAGAGATATTCCCGGTTGAAAAACAGGCGAGAAGTCCGAACAGAATCTGAAGAAACGTGAGGACTACAATCAACAGTCCGGTTTTCGTGCGTGAAAAACGGAGATCATCCAGGAACGGATATAATGCAAATATCAAAAATGGAAAAAAGTTCAGCAGGGAATACAGGCAGATTTCAAAAACGCGGGAAAGCGGTGGAAGCATTATGACATCTCCTTTCTGATCTTATCAAAGCAAAACGATGAGTAAGCACACAGTACATCAGCGGACTTCCGGCGGCTGATCGGGATCAGTGAGCCATCAGACATGGAAAATACCGTACCGGACTGGCCGCACACTTCATAAAAATTAACGATGATCCCTTTGCATGGACTATAGAAATAGGAATAGTGGCACAGAAGCTGTTCAATCTCCTGAAAGGGTACACGCAGAGTGATCGTTTCATCCTTTTTACAATGCAAAGTTACCCGGTGAGAGGCGTAATCTGCGTAAATAATGCTGCGTAAAAGTACTTTTTCCCCATTCGGAAGAAGGACGGTACGTGAAACTTCAAGATTTTGCTGACCGATCCGGTCAAGCATTGCAAGAACCTGTTGCTTCAAAAAAGGTTTGCAAAGATAATAACAGGCATTCACCTCATAACTTTCACTTGCGAATTCATTGCTTGTAGTGGCAAATACAAGGCAGACATTCGGATCCGTTTCCCGTATGACCCGTGCGATCTCGATCCCTGTTAACTGTTCCATATAAATATCAAGAACGATCAGATCGAAAGTATCTGCACTCCAGTGCTGTAAAAAATCTTCTCCATTATGAAATTCTGTAATGACAGAGTCCGTATCTAATGCCTCTGCAAGAAACTGATGCATAATACTTAAATCATTAGGATAGTCGTCAACCAATGCAATCCTCATGGCAAATTCCTCTTTCGTAAAAATAATCTGACTTCATAATAGATGAATTCCGGAAAAAAAACAAGAAACAGCAGCAAAAAAACCACTTGAGCCGGAAATTAACCGCTTGAGCCGGACAGATTGAAGAAAGCTGTTTTTGCAGATATAATAAAATTATCTGAATATTTTTACGAATATATTCAAATAAATTACAGTAAAGGAAAGGATTGGGTATGAAAGAGAAAATTAAGTATGCTGGAGCAATGCTCATCTGTTTTATCGCAGTGTTATTCATACGGATGCCGGTTATGGCAGATGACGGAGTTCCGGAGACAGCATGGCGGGACAATGCGGCAGCAGATTTTGCAGGAGGAAGCGGTACGGAAGCAGATCCATATCAGATCACAGACGGAGCACAGCTTGCTAAAATTGCAAAAGATGTGGAAAATGGAACAGTATATAAGGATGCGTATTTCAGATTGGAAAATGATATCGATCTGTCTGCACACAGATGGAATCCAATCGGCGTATATAAGTGGTATGAGGGCGGAGCAACCGAGAATAAAACGTTCGCAGGTTTTCTGGATGGGAACGGAAAGACGATCAAAGGTCTTATTGTAGACGAACGTACAGATAAAAACAGTGCGGGACTTTTTGGGAATATAAGAGATAATGCAGGAGCTGCAACGAATGTTGGAGTGAAAGATCTCAACATTGTGGATGCCAGAATTTATGCAATGGATGAAGGAATGGAACAAAGTAGTTCTGCCATTTTAGCCGGATTTGTAATGGCAAATTCTGGTCATACGATCCGTTTTGATGATATTTCCGTATCTGGAACAATTATAAATACAAGAGTAGGAAAGGCAATGATATCAGGCGGACTAATTGGACAGGCATGTCGTGTAACGGCAAATAACTGCAGGGCAGACGTTACGATCGAAGGCGGTGATAATATAGGTGGTTTTGTGGGAATGGATGCCAGTTCCACTTATACGAATTGCAAAGTAACCGGAAAAATCACAGGATTATGGGCAATCGGAGGCTTTGTAGGATATGCAGGGGAAGCTGATTCAGCCACAATGAGTACTTTCGATAATTGCATTGCAAAAGTTGATGTTGTCGCAAATGAATGGCGCGCCGGAGGATTTGCGGGATACATGGAGAAGGGAAAGTCTTCTTCCTGTGCCGCACTCGGTGATGTGACAAGTTCAGTAAACGGATTCAATCCGAAAGTGGGAGGATTTGCAGGAGAAATCGGAGAAGAAAATGTGACAGGTGGTGCGATACTGGAGAAATGCTATGCTGCCGGAAAAGTGACAGCAGCCAGTCCTGACTATAAAGCCGGAGGATTTGTTGGAACACATACAGAAGGCACTTATACAGACTGTTCCTTTGACAGCGAGAAAAATCCTGGCCTGGCAGCATACGGTGAGGGTGACGAAGCTACTGTTCCGGTAGTAGCAGGAACAACGATTGAAGTTTCTGGAAATCTGTGTAAGAATATTTACGGTGGTCATACACTGTCTAAGGTTGATGCGAAAGAGGCAACTCAGACGACAGATGGAAATATAGAGTATTGGATTTGTACAAAGTGTGGCAGTTATTTCAGTGATGCAGGTGGAACGACTGCGATTAAAGCGGCGGATGTTGTGATACCAAAAAAAGCAGCAGAGACTCCGGAGGGAGAAATCAAAACTCCTTATGCAATCACGGAAGGAACAGGAAGCAGCTATGCCCTGCAGAGCGGTAACAGCCTCACAGTCCGGGGAAATGGCGACTTTTCTAAATTTACCGGAATTAAGGTAGATGGTGTGCAGATTGGAGCAGAGAATTATGAAGCTAAGTCCGGATCCACAATTGTTACGTTGAAGTCCTCTTATCTGGACACTCTGACAGCAGGAACACACAGTCTGGAAATTCTGTGGACAGATGGTTCGGCAAGTACTGCGTTTGCAATTCAGCAGAGTGAAAGCCAGAAGCCGGATGATGATGTTAAGGAATTGAATACAAATCAAAATCCTGCAAATCAAAATCCTGCAAATCAAAATCCGCAGTCCGTGCCTCAAAATAATACGGAACAGACAGATTCAATGAAAAATGAATCTCCTAAGACAGGCGAAGACGATAATCTTTTGGTATTGGCAGCATGGTTGTTTTTATTAGGATCCGGTTTTGCCGGTGTTACATACTATCGAAAAAGGAAACATTTATATTAAATTTTATGTAGATGTCAAAAGTAACCCTACATAAAATTCAGATTTTTAACTCCCTTGCCCCTTATTCATGAGGGGCAAGGGAGTTTATCTTTAAAAAACAAGTAAAAAGTGATTCTAATAGATGAAAAAAATTCATTTTAAGTTTTTGCATTGTAAAAGGAGCCTGTTCATTCGTGAATCACTTCATTCAGCAGCAAAGCAGCAAGTGTTTTGCTGCTGAATGAAAATAACTTACTTTCCGTAATATCTATAAAAAATATCTGCCCAATAAAGTTATTTATATGATATCATGGATACTATAAAGAAAACCTATTTGATACTTTTTCATAGTTTTCAGTTAAATGAAGTAATTAATTAGAGGCGGTACATATTTGCAAATAAGAAAGACGAGCAAATAGCACAAAAATTTCATAAAAACACAATACAAAAAGGAGTCCCTCCATGCAATCATACAACGACCTACAATCACAATTAAAAACAATAGACCATAAAAGTTACCCATTATACAAATCCCTGCGCGGAAGTTACCAGTTCCCCAAATACATATTGTCAATTGACCATGTGCAGGGCGATCCGTTTGCGGCACCATCGGATGTGAGGGTGACAGTGGATGCGAAGGCAGCCGGATTCCCGGCATTTGCGATGAAGGATAAGCTGACAAGAACCGCATTGGCGGATGAACTGCTTCGCAATTTTGCGGCAAAAGTGAATCAGTTTAACTTTAAAGCGAAGGGCTCCGGTAAAAGCGGACTGATCTCAGTGACACACTGCGGACAGGAAGTGCTGCAGAGGACAGCATGTGAAATCAGTGAAAAAGAGATTACCGCCAGATTTGCAGTCGGGTTTCCTGCAAATGGAAGAACGATCAATGCAAAAGAACTCGAAAAAATCTTATTTGAATATCTGCCACAGTGCGTGGAGCAGTCTTTTTATTATAAAAATCTGCATTATTACTTTTTTGAGTAATTAATAATCCATAAATTTTTTGATTAGCCTTTATGATAATATCTGATCCACCTGATACATCTTCTTTGATATCATAAAAAATATCAAAATCTTTATATTTTGAATCTAGTTGTTGTAGTTCAAATAATCTACATAAAAGTGTTAACTCTCTTAAGTATGAACCATAGGCTCTACAAATTTTAGCAGCAAGATCTTGATACTCAAAATATATTTCTGAATTATTTGAATAGTTCTCTTTAAAATGATAGCTAGTTTCATTCAATTTTTCACAAAATGAATTTATAAAAAAGTTACAGAATGTTTTTATTGTTGGAATTTGTCCAACATTAACAACATAAAAGTAAAATCCATAAGCCATTGGTACAAAAGAAATCTTATCTTCAAGAATATTGTTCCGCCGCCGTTTGCCACCTAAACTATTATAAAATGGCATATATTGATTCTTTTGAATAGACTTTAATAATTCACCTGTTGAAAAATTATTATTGATAATTTTTAGATATCTGACACCTTTTTCTTCAACATCAACCCTGATTGTATCCTTTTCAATTCTTAATGTTGAATCATTAATAAAATTCATGTTTAAGTCCCCTCCTAGAAAATATTTTCATTTTAAATTTGTATATTATAGAAGATAAAACAAAAATTATTCAAAAAAAAGAAAGCTCATGCAAAAATATTAAATTTTAATTTATACAAATTTTTCATATCTAAATGTTTAAT